>Ga0233439_10004090_pt1 | contig 14464 bp, 11 predicted proteins | sample SI_123_September_6_FD_182713 | JGI IMG/M metagenome (GOLD analysis project Ga0233439, IMG submission 182713) | Seawater microbial communities from Saanich Inlet, British Columbia, Canada - SI_123_September2016_100_MG | ecosystem: Environmental > Aquatic > Marine > Inlet | place: Canada: British... | reverse complement strand
GCAGTTTTTGCGAAAAAATGATGTGACGAACGTACTCTTTGGCGTGCTAGCATCCGATTTAACCCGCTAGTACGTTGGTACCCCAAGTTCAGAGTTGAGATCATTGGTACTTTCGTACTCTGGTCACTTGTGGTCACCTAAAAAGATGTGCGCCGAGACGGAGAAATCGAAATAGTCACCTACGCAGTGCTAACAAGTAGCGACACTGGCTCCGCCGGGAAACGGGTCGATACCAGCGGCGACGCCATCGTAGAGATCATGGATGGCGCAGATCATGAAGTGGTCAATAGGGTCATGCTGCCCGACGATATCGACCAGCTTTCGACTCAAATTAAAGCCTGGTGCGACTCGGGAAAAGTCGATGTTATTTTGACGACCGGAGGCACCGGACTATCGTCGCGTGACGTGATGCCGGAAGTGACGCGTGGTTTGATCGATCTTGAAATTCCCGGCATGGCAGAAGCTATGCGGGCGGAGTCGCTGAAGGTCACGAAGATGGCGATGATCTCGCGTGCTGTCACCGGTGTACGAGGCTCGACGCTGATCATTAATCTGCCGGGAAGTACCGGCGGAGTTCGCGATAACTTAGGCGTTGTGCTGCCAGTAATCGAGCATGCCGTCGAGGTGCTTCAGGATCGGCAAACAGGCGATCATCCGATTTAGGCGATTCGTAAAACACTGCGAAGCCATTCGAATACCCTCGATTACAGCAAGCCCGGATCGTCTTCCTCCACTCTATTAGCCAGTCGTTCGTCCCTCGCGTGCGCACACGCACGTGCGGCGTTAGTCTTAGTGACCTACCCACCCAGCACGATCAACTTTCATGAAGATATCAATAGTCACACTGTTCCCCGAAATGTTCGAAGGCCCATTAGGGACGAGCATCATTGGGCGCGCCGTTGAAAGTGGCAAAATCGACCTCAATATCGTTCAGTTGCGCGATTTCGCACGTGACGAACGCGGCACGGTCGACGAACCTCCATTCGGCGGCGGCGCAGGAATGGTGCTTCAGGCCGGTCCGCTAGTCGACGCCGTCGATTCGATAGCCGAGCAATCGTTGCAAGCAGGATTGGGCAAACCACACGTCGTTCTAATGTCGGCACAAGGTGCGCCGCTCATACATCGGCGTGCTCAAGAACTCTCGGAACTCGAAGCGATAACTATCGTCTGTGGCCACTACGAAGGAGTCGACGAGCGGTTCATAGAACTACGAGTCGACGAAGAGATATCGATTGGCGACTTCGTTCTAACGGGAGGCGAAATACCAGCGATGGCTGTAACCGACGCCGTAGTCCGTCTGATTCCGGGTGTGCTTGGCGACGACGATTCGTCGAAACACGATTCGTTCGCTCCCGGTTCCGATTCGCTATTGGAAGGTCCGGTCTACACCCGGCCCGCCAAGTTTCAGGGACTCGAAGTACCAAAAATCCTTCTAAGTGGCGATCATGCCAAAGTCGAAGCATGGCGTCGAACTCAAGCGTTGCGGCGTACCGAGGAGCGTCGACCGGACTTGCTGACCGACTGGCCTGCAAGCGATTGATCTACTCAACTGAAGGCGATCTCACCCGAAGAGCAGCCGTAAATTAGTTATTAGCGGTATTGCTGGATCACGGTTTTGGGTTGTAGACTTAACGTTCTGCACTGAAACACATCGACGCCTCTGGGCGTCTTTTCGCGACGAAAGAATTTTGACATGGACGCCGCATCACTGATCGAGCGAAAAACGCTTGACCATATCGAAGACTTCCAACCTGGTGACACAGTCACGGTTAACCTCCGCATTGTGGAAGGCGACCGACACCGTGTACAGGCTTTCCAGGGCGCTGTTATTTCTGGCAAGCACCGTGTTGAACGGAACCCTCTCCCGGGTGACACGTTCATGGTTCGCCGAGTTTCCTACGGTGTGGGCGTAGAACGAATCGTTCCGTTCCACTCACCAAACGTTGACTCTGTGAAAGTAGACCGACGAGGAAAGGTACGACGCTCACGCCTCTACTACCTCCGTGGTCTCACTGGCAAGAAGGCCAGAATCAAGGAACGTCGATAACCACATTTCGACATCTAGTGTCGAGATTGAATTTGAATACCCTCTCCCCGAAACGGGAGAGGGTTTTTTATTTCTGTGTGTCAGCGTAGTTTGATCACGGTGAGTCTGAGCAGATAATTACCCGAAGCGTTCGTTCGTTGATTCGTTTTGAGTGCCCCAAGGTTCCGGAGTAGGTAGTAAGTGCAGTTCGCTGAAGTAGCCGTCGATTTTCCCGACGAGCACTCGCGCACGTTTACCTACTCGATTCCTGAAACTTTGACCGTAGTGGTTGGCGATTTAGTGTGGGTTCCGTTCGGTCCTCGAACCGTTCAAGGGGTTGTTTTCGAAACGACCAGCATGGCTGAAACCGAACTAGACAAAATTCGACCCATAACAGCCCGAACGGTCGATGGTCCGTTTATTGCTGAACATCTCATTCGAGTAGCCAGATGGGTAGCCGAGTACTACCGAACGACGCTTTTCACAGCATGTTCGTTACTACTTCCACCCGGTGCATCGTCTCGACTACGAACTTGGCTCTCGCCAGGAGTAATTGATCGAGAACTTAATAATCGTGAACAAGCCGCAGTCGGCTATGTCATGGAAAACGACCGAGCCCCGAAGTCACGAGTAGCCAGACGGCTTGGTTTAGGTGGCAGCCAGATAGTCGATCGGCTAGTTCGGCAGCGAGTTTTTCACGCCGAATCTGAATGGGAGAAACCGCGAGTCTCAGCCGTCTACTCGAATCGGATCGAACTCGGTGTGACCGAAGCTGAGGCTCAACAACTCGTTACCGAGCATGCCGAAACACGCTCCCACAAGCGTGCTGAACTGCTCGAATGGTTCCTAACTGGGAAAGTTGCCCAGACCAAATCAGCTCTTAACGAGCTGTTCGGCACTTCGGCGGTTAAATGGGCGTTCAGTGAAAGCTTGCTCAGCACCCGAAAAATAAGGCGTGATCGTGACCCGCTTGCCGACTACTTTTTCCAGCAGGAATTCGCCCACTCTCCAACGGAACTGCAAAAAGACGCAATCGATCAGATCGTTGCGCAGATCCTCGCTGCCAAGCCCTCCTCGAATCCAAGCGACCGGCAATTCCTTCTTCACGGAGTCACTGGCTCCGGTAAGACCGAGGTATATCTCCAAGCAATCGAAGCGTGCATCGCCGCCGGTAAACGGGCGATATTCCTTGTGCCTGAAATTGCTCTCACGCCGCAAACGCTTCGACGGATCGCATCACGTTTTCCCGGCAAGGTTGGGATACTCCATTCCGGCCTGACGATAGGGCAGCGCTACGACCAGTGGTGGCGTGTGAAAAACGGTGATTTCCCGATTGTTCTTGGCTCACGAGGTGCCATATTTGCGCCTATCGAAAACCCGGGTCTAATCGTGATCGATGAAGAGCATGAATGGACGTATAAGCAGGGCGATCAGACACCTCGATACCACGCTCGGGCAGTCGCTGAACGAATATCGGAAGAGACCGGAGCGACCCTCGTGCTCGGAAGTGCAACGCCTGATGTTGCCAGCTACCGAGCCGCCAAAGTAGGTCGATATCGATTATTGACACTTCCCGATCGAGTCGGCTCGGCCCCGAGCGCCGGAAAAAACGTAGGAAACAACGCTGAAAACGAGTCAGTTCTGAGCACCGCTCCGTCGATGGCGAAGGTCGATATTGTCGACATGCGTGACGAGCGATCCGACGGTCATTTCGAGATGCTCAGTCGCAAGCTGATCGATTCGATGCGAGACGCCCTGCACGTCGGTGGGAAAGTCATTCTTTTCCTGAATCGACGCGGCTCCGCATCGTTCATCCAGTGCAAGGATTGCGGACAGGTTCGCCAATGTAAACGGTGCGACACCGCCCTAACTTTTCATCGTAATTCCGACGATTCTCGTGCACAAAACGGCAAACTCGTTTGCCACTACTGTAGCTACACAGTTAGCGCAGGCACGAAGTGTCCGACATGTGGTGGGAAACAGATGCATCGGTCGTCGCCCGGCACTCAAATGGCAGTCGAGGCTGTGAATCAATACTTTCCTAAAGTTGAAGTAGTTCGTTGGGACTCAGACAGCGCTAAAACAGCCGCCGACCACCAGCGAATAATGGGCGAATTCGTTCATAGCAAAGCAGGCGTTCTCGTTGGCACGCAGATGGTCGCCAAAGGACTCGACATTCCTAGCGTCACATTGGTCGGGGTTATCTCTGCCGACACTGGTCTTGCAGTGCCTGATTTCAGAGCAGGAGAACGGGCATTCCAGGTTCTAGCTCAGGTCGTTGGAAGAAGTGGCAGGGGAGCGTGGGACGGTCGAGCTGTGATTCAGACGTTCAATCCCGATCATTACGCGATTCTCGCCGCCGCCGATCAAGACTACGAAATGTTCTACGACACCGAGATACGCTTGCGAGCGGCGCAAGCGAACCCTCCGTTCACTCGTTTAGTTAGATTGACGCACTCAGCAGGCAATGCCGAAGTCGCTAAATCTGAAGCCGACCGAATGGCGGCAGCTCTGGCGGATGTGCGAGAAGCTCACGGCGAAACTGGCATTGAAGTCATTGGTCCTACGCCCGGATACCCAGTAAAGATGCGGAATATGTACAGGTGGCAAATCTTGCTCAAGGGGTCGCATCCTGAGAGACTTCTAGAATTGGTTCCGAGTGGTTCGCTTTGGGCAGTCGATATCGACCCGGCTTAGTCGCGCGTCCTTATAGACGACTCAATGAATTCTCGGAACGAAATTAGTGTGAACTCTCGCGCAAGCAGGATAAAAGGATAGAAAGTGTCAATTAGGCGAATCAGGGTGTTTCCCGATCCGATTCTGCGCAAGAAGTGCAGAGTAGTTCGCCGCGTCGACGACAAAGTAAAAGAACTTGCCGCCGACATGATTGAAACGATGGATTCAGCTGGCGGTGTGGGGCTCGCAGCTAATCAGGTTGGCGCACTTCAACGTGTAATCACGCTTCATCTACCCGGTGATGAAGATGCGTTTGTCCTTATTAACCCTGAGATTCGGGAAACCGAAGGCGAGCGGGAAATTATTGAAGGATGTCTTTCGTTCCCCGGATACGAAGGAATGGTCACTCGTTCTGTCACCGTTAAAGCACGGTGGCTCGACGAGAACGGCTCGAAGATGAAGATCACGACCGAAGACCTCTTCGCCCAGGCTCTTGAACACGAAGTCGACCACCTTAATGGCATTCTTTATATTGATCACCTGCTTGCCCATGAAAAACTTGCAGCGGCTGGAAGTCACATGGAAGACGACGAACCGCACATGCACGACGTCGAGGTTGAAGTGCACGCCGACCATAGCGACGAGGATGCAGAACCTGAAGAAGCGGACATCGAAGTGGTTCACTCCACTATCAAGTTCAGCGATCTGTATTCGGAATCGTCAGTCGACCAGATGCAGTACGACTTACGGCAAGCCGGGTACGTCATCGATGCTCCAAAAAGCACTGCCCACACGCACGATCATGTCGAGTCGGACGATCCCCACTTAGACGGTGGCGTAATTCTCGATTCCGACCATTCGCATTAACGGGCTTATTCGGGAATCATAAAACAGCAAAATAAGCCTAAAACGTGACCCTAATCCCGAAGCGAATTTACGTTGCGCCAGTGCTATACTTTTTGCTTGTCTGAATTCATCCGAGGCTAAGCCACGACGTGAACCAGCAAATTCAAGTTTTGATCGATGCCGCTGAATGAGTCAATTTATTGGCACGGCGGTATCGGGAGTTCGTGCTAGCAAGATGCTGACGGCACCAGATCGGTGAATCAACGTCAGGATAAATCACATAGACACGCCGCTTGTGCGGCGCGTTTCGCGTAAGAGTCTGAAACTTTTGAGTAGATTCAGAGGCCTAGTCCTCATTGCAATATTGGTTGTCACTTCAGTTGTTGTATTGGCAATTTCCGAAGTTAGTGTCCTCGGTTTCACCCGTGGTGGAGACAGCCCTCTGGGCCTGACTCTCGGACTCGATCTGGAGGGTGGAACGCATCTCGTTTACGAAGTCGTTCCCGAAGATGGCAGAGAGCCGACTCGTGAGGACATGGAAGGTGTACGAAACATCATCGACAAACGTGTCAACGAGTTTGGTGTGAGCGAAGCTAGCGTTCAACTTCTCGGTGGTGGTGTCGATTCTGTAGCCAACAAAGTGTTGGTTCAGATTCCGGGACAAACCGGCGCATCAATTACTTTGAACTTCGGCGCTGACACCGTTAGCCCAGCGACGCTCGAAGCGTTCTTCCAGAACGAACTTGCTCGACCGGACGCATCAGTTAAACAGAACGAGAACGGTTCACTCACGGTTCAACTCGATGATATCCAGTCGGAAGTTCTCGACGCTGCCGGCAATGTTGTAACCCCGGACGAAGCCGACGCATGGCGTGAAGCAATTATTACCCAGTACCCAGTCGCACTTCAGGTCGGATATATTCTTCCTCAGGTCGATCCTCCGGTAGTTGGCGACGACACTGCGATCGATCCTGTCCCTACTGAAGACATCGAAACCTTGCCTACTCTCGAAGAAGTTGAAGCCGCTTTCGCTTCGGTAGGTCGTTCAGATGCTGATGTAGATGCCGTTGAGAGTGCTGAAGGTCTCTTCTCCATCCTGATGTACGGGCTAGATATTTCTACTACCGATGACGATGGCAACCCGATTCTTGGTGAAGACCAACGAATACTAGGCGCGCTTCGTGAACTTGGAACGATTCAGTTCAGTTCAAGCCAAGGCACACTCACACAGTGGATTGCCGGTGGTGGAGTTCAGGAAGCTAAGGCCGTTATCGGTTCTACGGCGAAGCTTGAGTTCCGATACAGAGAGTGTGGCGACACACTCGCTCCTTCGAGCGACATTCCTTGGCCACCAGACGGGTTATCCGTTGATCAGTGGGCATTGGAACGATGTACTAATCCTGCCTACTTCACCGAGACAGCAACGGAAATCGATCCTGCCGATCTCGATGACGCATTCCCAGAGGTTTCGCAAGGAACTATCCCCCGACCAATCGTTACTCTCGTGTTCAACGACAACGGTGCAGATGCATTCTTCGAAGTAACCGATCGAGTTTCCCGACAGGGCGACCGTTTGGCAATCTACCTCGACAATGAGGAACTCGTTGCTCCTGGTGTGAGCGACGGCGGTATCTCAGGTGGTCGAGCGATCATCGAAGGTGGCAGCTTCACTACGGAGCGTGTGCGCACAATCGCAATTCAGCTCCGATCTGGCGCACTACCTGTCGAGCTTGAACTTATTCAGGAACGAAACGTCGACGCCGTACTTGGTAAAGACTCTCTACAGAAGAGTCTTATCGCCGGTGGTGTTGGACTTGCCCTGATTCTTATCTTCATGATCGCTTACTACAAGGTTCCTGGCCTCGTGGCTGCAATCGCCCTTGTCGCATACACAATCATGCTGCTTGGCATATTCAAGATGATTCCTGTAACCCTGACACTTTCAGGTGCTGCTGCGGTCATCCTGTCGCTAGGTTTCGCAGTGGATGCGAACGTTCTGATCGCAGAGCGTACTAAGGAAGAACTACGATCTGGCAGGAGCCTATTGGCTGCCATCACCGCCGGGTTTGATCGTGCATGGCCATCGATTCGAGATGGAAATATGTCGACGATCATCGTAGCTATTGTTCTCTTCTGGTTCGGTGACCGTTTCAGCACTAGCGTTATGCAGGGATTTGCTCTGACACTCGCAATTGGTGTGCTGTTGAGCATGTTCACCGCATTCTTCGCCAGCCGCTTGCTGCTTCGATTACTCGCAACGACGGGACTCGGTAACAACCCGAACCTGTTCGTACCCGTGCGTGATCAAAGCGATACCAGCGACTCAGTGGCTGGAGGTAACTCCTAATGGACATCGTAGGAAAGCGCCGAATCTTCCTCACTATTTCGATGGTGCTTGTTGCACTTTCGGTTGTAGTGCTCGGAACATCTGGCCTGAGTTTGGGTATCGATTTCACATCGGGTAGTACTGTCACGTACCAGTTCACTGATGAAGACACCAGTTCAGCAGAGGTCACTGATGCTCTGTCTGCTGCTGGCTACCCTGATGCAATTGTTCAGGCACTTGGAGACAATCAGTTCTTCATTCGTACTGACGATCTCGGTGTAACAGGTCTCGACGACGTGAACACTGAAGTCCTGAAACTTGATCAGGGTGCACATGTTCTCGACACTTCAACTGTCGGAGCTTCAGTTGCTGAAGACACAGTTCAAAACGCGATTACGGCCGTTGTTATTGCCGCAATCTTCGTAATGATCTACATCATGTACGCATTCCGATCTGTGCCTAGTTCATACAAGTACGCCTTGGCAGCGGTTGTTGCTCTTATACACGACGTTGTAATTGTGCTCGGTGTCTTCGCTATTCTCGGTCTGGCAATCAGCGCTGAAGTCAATGCGATCTTCATCGTGGGTATTCTTACTGTGATCGGTTACTCCGTGAATGACACGATCGTGATCTTTGATCGAATTCGTGAGAACGTAACTCTGGCTCCTGGTAGGGAATTCAAAAGCACGGTGAATATATCGATCAACGAATCGATCACTCGTTCATTGGGCACGAGTATCACCACGGTCACTGTGATCTTGGCGATGCTACTGTTCGGTGGAGCATCGTTACGAGACTTCCTAATCGTGTTACTTCTTGGTGTTCTCGTAGGAACTTACAGTTCGATGTTCGTAGCCGCTCAGGTTCTTGTCCTGTGGGAACGTCGATCGTTACTTCCGTGGCGTAAAGCCGCTGCTACAAACTCTTAACTCTTAGTTAGAAGTCGCACCCACCAGATTATTCGACTACCATGCGCCGGACGGGCGTGGTAGCCGGGCGCGCCTTCGTGTTGAAAAAGGAACGGTTTCGAATGCTGATAGGCGCGCACGTATCTGCTGCTGGCGGGGCAAATAAAGCCATCGTTAGAGCCGAAGAAATTGGAGCAGAGTGTTTCCAAATCTTCGCTTCGTCACCACGAATGTGGTCGGCAAAACCTGTCGCTGACGCAGTAGTAGACAAGTACGCCGCAGAGATGAAGCGGGCCATGATGGGGCCGACAGTTCTTCACGGAAAATATCTCGTCGCTCTAGGGTCGGCCGATCCTGAACTTTTAGCGAAGTCGGAAATCGCACTTGGAGCAGATATTGCAGCGGCAAACAAGCTCAGCGCACTTGGTGTCATCTTTCATCCTGCAAGCCACCGCGGGCAGGGATTCGAAGCGATCATCGACCAGTTCGCAGCCTCGGTTCGTAAAGTCCTCGACAACGAACCCGGCGACTCGCTTCTTATGCTTGAAACCAGCGCTGGTGCTGGCGATCACATCGGTTCTTCGTTCGCTGAGCTAGGCACGTTGATTAAGGCAATCGGAAACGACCGAGTTGCTGTCTGTTTGGACACGCAGCACGTATTCGCTGCCGGATACAACATCGCCGTAGCGGACACTCTTAACGCTGCGATCGACGAATTCGACAAAGAGATCGGGATCGGACTGCTCAAGGCTGTGCATGCCAACGACTCGATGCGAGAACTAGGATCGTCGGTCGACCGTCACGAGAACATCGGAGACGGCCTAATCGGAACCGCAGGCTTTACAACACTGATGTCACATGAAGCGTTCAAGCGTGTGCCGTTCTACTTGGAAGTACCGGGTACTGGCAAGAGTGGACCTGACAAGCCGAACCTCGATCGATTGAAAGCCATTCGATCTCAGGTAGGCGCCGGGTAGCATGCCGATACACGTGAGCAAAGATGCATTCGAGGATCTTGTGCGAGATGCGATCATGTCTTTGCCAGGTAAGTTCCTTATGAAAATGGAGAACGTCAGCATCATAGTTGCTGGCAGCGCTACACCTGCTCAGATGGCTGAAAACGGCCTGCAACCCACCGATGTTCTCTACGGTCTTTACGATGGTGTGCCACTCACCGAACGAGGTAGCTACGTGCCACCGCTGCCGGACATCATCACGATCTTCCAGAATCCGATCGAACATATGTCACACACTCAGGAAGAGCTAGAGAATCAAGTCGTAGTTACCGTGAAACACGAAGTTGCGCATTACTTCGGTTTTAGCGACTCGGAACTCGACGAAATGGGACTCGGGTAATGCCGAAAATCGTTATCGCTGCGTTCGATGGACTTCAGCGGTCGCAGGTTTCTCCTGAACTCATGCCGATCGTAACCGCGCTCGCCGACAAAGGCGTTCGATTCGAGCACAATCACGCAGTATTTCCTACAGTTACTCGGGCAAATTCGGCAAGTTTGGTAACTGGTGTCACACCCGGCACGCATGGGCTCACAGCAAATAAGTCGGTGTTCCACGAATACTCGACAACCGAAGTGGTTGATGCCTTAATTCCCAAACTCCCTGAGATAAATAACCTGACCAATGGGGAATTACTATTCGTTCCAACTTTGGGCGAACTTATTAGTCAAAAGAACCTGAAGTGGGTCTCGGTGGTCGGTGGTACGAGCGGGAACGCATTCGTTCAGCACCCAAACGCCGCGGAGTACGGCGATGTGATAATTCACCCGGAATTCACGAACCCACCTGAGCACCATTCAATAATCACCAACAAGTTTGGTGCCTGGCCGCCAAAGGAAGCGCCAGCCGCAGCTCTGGTCGAACGCACTGCCGATGTGGCTATCGAATATGCACTTAGCGAGCTAAATCCGGATGTACTACTCGTGTGGTTCCCTGAGCCCGACACATCGCAACATGCCTACGGTGTCGACAGCGATGAAGCCCGACAAATGTACTCGCTCGCCGATTCGAACCTCGGAAGATTGCTCGAGTCAATTTCAAAGAATGGCGAAGAACCCGACGTATTTGTTGTTTCAGACCACGGCTACTCGACCATCGATTCGGTAGTAGATGTGCACGCAGAACTTGCGTCAGCGGGATTCGGTCCTGATCAAGGTGAACGATCAGTAATTGTTGCCGGAAATGGCGGTTCGGTTTTGCTTTATCTGCCAGCTGAGAACGATCAATTGGCAGTTGAACTTGTTGATTGGCTGGATGCTCAGGAATGGGTCGGTGCGATCGCAACTGACGTTCCTGCGGTGGCGGAATCTAAATTCGCCAGCATCAGTGATATTGGACTTGCTGGTCCACGTTCGCCCGATGTAGTTGTAACGATGCGGTCTATTGTTAGTGGGCAACCGGCTCCGTTGGAGCGTTCAGGTGCCGCAACTGGCGGCGTCGTCGGCGTCGGGTCGCACGGTGGTAGCAGCCCTGCTGAACTCCACAACACCCTCATTGCGAGTGGACCATCCTTTCTCACTGGTGTCGACTCTAAAATTGCTAGCGGCAACATAGATGTAGCTCCGACGGTGTTGGAAATACTTGGGATCCCAATACCGAGCCATATGGACGGACGAACACTCTCGGAATCCCTCGTCGACGGAACTACGCCGATGGTGCCGGTGGCATCGAACTCGTCTGAGCCATCTCCGAAGGTCCGCACAGTAACCGAAGGTTCGGCAACATACTTGTGCGAGTTCGGATAACTTAGGCTCTACACGGTTCCGCATGCGCCTACACCGATTCCTTACCTTTTGGTCAGTTTTTGGTTGAGCCAATATGAGAACGTTGTCTCACGATTCTGGTGGGGGGGCAAGAATGACTAACGCTAATCTAGGCAAGAAGTCAGCGGGGAAGAAACTTCCGCGCATCGAACTTCGCATGCTGTCGTTTGACCTTAAAGAACGCGTTCACATCGCCCGATTGATGACCGACGCTGGTTTTTCAATTCGCAATGAATCTGCCGCTAATATCGAGCGATTCGAACGTCGGATTATCGACGACGAATGGGATCTCGTTTTCCTTGACGCTCGTAAGTCGATTGCATCAGTGTCCAAGATCGTCAATCTGGTCAATCAGCACGCTCCAAAAGTCCCCATTTTCGGAGTCATCAACGCTGAACAGGGGAACCAAGATGATCTGATGGCGCTGGGCATTATCGACCTGTTCAATTCCGACAGCATGCAGCGTATGCCAAGTAGCGTGATGCGGGAACTTGGAGCAAAGGCAGATAGAGAGCTAGCGCTTGAGGCGAGGCGACTCCAGAACGAAATCAAAGTCGCCGTCGATGAGCGAACTGTACTTGCCGAAATCGGCCGATTAGTCTCTTCGTCGTTAGATATTGGCCTTGTATACGAACAGCTAATTGAGCAAATACGGCGACTTCTTCCTGTTGAGTCTGCTGCAATTCTTGTCGCCGATGTAGCTAGTGATTCGGTCATATTTGAACACGTTACGGGAACGTCGCTCCCAGGATTCGAACAGGGGTTAGTAATGCCCATGTCGAGCTTCACTGATGCGAATCAACTTGCCCGATTCGTTTTGGTACTCGACACCGAACTTCTTGAAGATATGCGTTCGGAGTACCCCGGAATTGAATCGCTCCTCGACACGGGCGTTCGCTCCGCAATGTCGACTCCATTGATTCACCGAGATGAAGTCGTTGGCATTCTCGCTACAACAACCACAGAAGAAAACGCATATACCCCCGAGCATGTGGAAATAGCCGAACGGGTTAGTGCTCAAATTTCCGGGGCTCTTGCCAACTCTCGATTGCATGCACAGATCAGCCACATCGCACGTGTCAGACAAATACTTGTGCAAATAGGCCGAGACGCCAACGTTGCACAGGATGAAGCTGGTCTTTACGAGAGCATATTTGAGAATCTACGTGAGCTTATTTCTATTGATCGGGGAGCAATCGCGCTGGTGAAGGACGAGAGCGAGTCTGTGTATTTCTCTTATGTCGATGGCGTCGACATTGAAGGAAACCGAGTTGGGGATACGCTAAATATCAGTGATCTCGCTGCTGGAGTTCTTTCGGATTCTCGACTTCTGTCGACACTCACTATTGAATCGCCGGATGTCACCAAGATCGAACGCGAGAAGTTGCAACAAGGCAATTTGCTATCGAATATGCGCTCGCCCTTGCGCGTACGCGATGAGGTTGTCGGATTCATCTCGATTAGTTCACTAGAAGAAGGCTCCTACGACAAAACTCACCTTGCACTGCTCGAGCGAGTCGCTGACCAGATATCTCCCGTAATCGAGTCACTTCGGCTGCTTGAGAAAGTTAGATCGCTTGCCGCCACTGTTGAGACCACTCTTGATCTCGTGGCTATCTGCGACCTTCAAGGTATTTCGAGTTATATGAATCCCGCTGGACTCAAAATGCTCAATCTCGGCGAGCAATCGTCTGGGATTGGTGTCGATCTAGCAGGATTTATTCCCGAAGAGATCGCACATATGATCAGAACTTCAGGTCTTCGCCAGGCCGACATTATGGGCGGTTGGCAGGCCGAAATTTTGCTCACACCGCGCAACGCAATTGATTCTTTTCCAATAGAAATTCAACTCGTTCCCGTGCGTAACTCTGAAGATGCCATGGTTTCTGTAAACGTGTTCATGCGTGATCTGCGTGAGCGAGAGGCCGGACAAATCGAACGTAGGGAATTCGTATCGACCGTTTCACACGAACTCCGAACCCCGCTTACGAGCATGAAGATGTACACCGACATGCTGGGAGAGGGCGATGCAGGCGAACTCAACGACCAACAACTGCGGCTCGTCAATAACTTGAAGTCTACGGTGGATAGGCTTTCGAGAATGGTCGATGATCTCAACGTAGTTTCCATGTTGGAAGCCGGTCGATTTAGTCTTCAGATCGATCGGTGGGATATCGATGATGTGGTCGTATCTGCGGTTGAGATATCCGAACCCAATTTTGCTGAACGCGGAATTGTCGTGAAAACTAATCACTCCGACAAACCTGCTTTTGTCGATGCCGATCGAGAACGCATCTTGCAGGTGATGATCAACCTTCTGAACAATGCAGCTAAGTACGCCGATAAAGAAACCGAAGCAACGATTACGATATCGGTCGACGAACATGAAGTTCTGGTAGAAGTTGCCGATAAGGGACCCGGAATAGAACAAGATGAACTAGAGGCAGTTTTCGAAAGTTTCTACCGGAGCAAGTCGGCCAGAATTTCTAGAGTGAGCGGCTCGGGTCTAGGGCTCTCGATCGCCAAGGGATTTATCGAAGCACAAGGCGGTCGAATCTGGGCAGAGAGCACTCTTGGTGAAGGAAGCCGCTTCATGTTCACGCTTCCAGTAGTCCTCAACTAGGCAGCTCATGGCGCTGACGTTGTGCAGTAGATTTGCCTGATTCGATTTTACTATTTAGCGAATCGAGAATCACCGGTTCGACGCGTCAGACCCTTGGAATCCATGTGCTCCAAAACAGCCAACGTGTATTTGCGACTGGTGCCGAATATCGCACGCACCCCGGTGATAGTAATCTCGCTGCCGTCTGCTCCAGCATCCAAGATTTTCGTCTCCATTTCGGCGTAAGCGTCCGCCGGATAAACGATATCTCCGCCGATTCGAACAACATCACCCCGTTCTGAT
>Ga0233439_10004084_pt1 | contig 14484 bp, 13 predicted proteins | sample SI_123_September_6_FD_182713 | JGI IMG/M metagenome (GOLD analysis project Ga0233439, IMG submission 182713) | Seawater microbial communities from Saanich Inlet, British Columbia, Canada - SI_123_September2016_100_MG | ecosystem: Environmental > Aquatic > Marine > Inlet | place: Canada: British... | reverse complement strand
ACATTTCTAAAAATAAAGTATAAAAGAGAAGACTCAATCTACTTCACAGAAGATAAAAACTTGTTAAAAAACGTGCCTATGCCAAACGCAAAGCCAACTAATTAATTGATTTTTTTTCTTTCTTTACTTTTTAACAATCTTCTTTTAGAAAAATTAACCAAATAATTTACATAACATCATCATAAAACTAAACAAATTAAAAACAAAATCAAAAAATAATCATTTATTCTTGCAACCTAAAATATTTCTAGCAACTTTACCTTTATTCATCTTAGCAAAAGCAACCCCATATCCATATTTCTTTAAAATATCGCGACAATCCTCGCTCGTATGGTTATTTGTTTGCTTATCATAAAAACTACATCTAATCCAAACTCTAGGAGCATCCTTAACTAAAATATTATGCATTCCCCTCAAAGCCTCTCTCTCAGCACCACTAACAGTTAAACAAACAACATCTAATCTATCAACCTGCGCTTGCTTTAAAATTTCTTCAATAGTATCAACTTCAACAACTTCTTTCTTCTCATAGTCCTCATCAGTTAAAATTTTAGTTCTAATTCCATCAATTTCAAGTTTATTTTTATGAGAATTATCACTAAAATCCAATTTCATCTCAGATTTCTTATCCCAAATCCCTTTATTAATAATAATCACATTAGTCAAATACCTTCGACTAACTTCATACTTTAAAATATCACAATTCTTTTTACTTGCTTCAACAATTATCACTTTCCCCTTAGGTCCAACAATTTCAGACCATTTAGAAACAGTCTCAATCATAAAACACCCGCCTTGAATTACTACATCACCCTTGTTAGCAAGACCATAAAAACTAATATCTGCCTTTTTCATCATACTTTTTCGAAGAAAATTCTTAAATTTCCCTTCAGAAAAAGGATTAATTAGAAACAAATCAAACACATCTCTAAGTAAAAGTAAAGTAGTTTTCGAAGCCCTATTAAATTTCATAATTAATTCAAAAACTCAAGCCTTTAAAAAGTTTATTAGAAAAAACCCTTTTTAAGAATAAAAAGAAATATAACATAAATATAGCACACTATACCATAAACTTTATAATATAAATTTAATAAAAAACATTCATGAAAATATTATCTTCTTTAAAAAACAAAATTTCAAAAAGTGATTCCCTATTTAAATTCACATATATCATTCAAAAAGAAACCCCAAATAAGATTTACAAAAAGATATATAACTATAGGATTAAAAAAGTATTAAAAAAAAATCCTAAACCAAAATCCATTTTTATAGAATCCTTTAATGTTTGTAACGCTAAATGTATTATGTGCCCATATCCAACAATGAGTAGAAAAAAAGAAATAATGAGTCTAGAATTATTTGAAAAGATAGTAAAAGATGCAAAACAAGAACAAATTGAAAAAGTTTGGCTTCATTTTTATAATGAACCAATGATGGACCCTAAATTCTTTCAAAGAATTGAAATAATTAAAAAATACAATTTAAAAGTAGCTTTTTATTCAAATGCCTCATTAATGACACAAGAGATATCAAACAAACTAATCGATCTTGGAGTAGATGAGATATTCTTTAGCGTAGATGGAGCAACTAAAGAAACTTACGATAAAATCAGGCTAGGTCTTAATTTTGAAACAACAAGAAAAAACATAATTTATTTACATCAAGAAAAACAAAAAAGAAAATCAGTTAAACCAATAACTGCAATTAATTTTGTAATTCAAAAAAACAATATAAATGAAAAAGACCAATTATTTGATGTTTGGAAACCATACATAAATAAAATCCATTTTGGTTATATTGATAATAGAAAAGATGAAAGCAATAGCATAGATAAAACTCCCACAAAAGCCTTCCCATGTAGAAGACTTTGGGATGGACTTCAAGTAACAAGTTCAGGTAAAGTAGCTTTATGCTGTACAGATTTTGATGGAAAAACAGTTTTGGGAGACCTAAATACCCAAACAATTAATGAGATTTGGAATTCAGCAAAATTTACAAACATAAGAAGATTACACCTAAATTACCAAGGAGATAAAATTGATGCATGTAAAGATTGTAACCAACTCTATAAAGAGAGTTCAACATCTTGGTGGAATAAAAGAGAATCTAATTCTTGAAATAAATAAATCAAAATAATTAATCAACAAATATTAAAATCAAAAAAAATCATTTTTTATGAGCAAAAAGATTTCTAGCAACTCCTTTCATCTCAAATCCTTTGAAAGTAACCTTATAACCTTTTGACTCTAAAAATTCCTTAGAAGTCAAACTAGTATGTTTCCCTCTCTTAGAATCAAAGAAACTACACCTAATCCAAATGAGAGGGTTACATCTATCAATCAATTGATTCATTCCCTCCAAAACTTCTCTCTCAGCGCCACTAACAGTCAAATAAACAGCATTAACCTTACTTATACCTAAATCAGTCAAAATATTATCTAAACAATCAACATCAATCGTATCCTTAGATTTATAATCATCTTTAGTTAAAATTTTTGAATGAATATTATCTAAACTTAATTTGTTTTTATTTGAATTATCACTAACATCAAGCTCTAAAGTATCTTTTTTATCCCACAAACCACTATGAACTAAAATAACATTAGACAAATTTCTTCTCGATATTTCCTCTTTTAAAATATCAACATTTTTTTTATCAGCTTCAATAACAATAACCTTTCCACTAACTCCAACCGCATCAGACCATTTTCTTACAGTCTCAATCATAAAACAGCCACCTTGAACAACAACATCGCCTTTTCTAGCAATACCATAAAAACTCAAATCAGCCTTTTTCATAAGCAACCTTCTAGCAAAATTCTTAAATTTCCCATTAGGAACCCAAGATAAAAACACAATATCAAATGTATCTCTTAAAATCATCAACTTCAATTTAGGAGCACGATCAACTTTCATAAAATAAAAACCAAAACCCCATTTATATAATTTATGCTATAAAACCATCTTTATACAATATCTTAAATACAGAAAAGTATAAATAAGTCATAAAAATTAAAAAAACTTAATTATTCCTCTAACCATTCATACATAGGTTTAACATAAATTGTTTTATTCTTCAATTTTATTGTTTCTTTTTCATTTTCTGTAATTATCAAACCTTCTTTAAGTTTATATGTCATCATTGCATCCATTAATCCTTTAATTTCTCTTTTTTTTACATCAATATCCTTTAATGATAATGTAACTTGTATCGCTTGTTTAATTTTAAGTCCTTCTTTAATAACAAAATCACACTCACCATTATCCCTATGATAGTAAATTTCACTATATTTTCTAAGTAATGTTATAAAAACAAGATTTTCTAAAAGACGTCCTTTGTTTTGAGAAAATTGAAAAGAAAGACTATTAACCAATCCAGTATCAATACAATAAATTTTTTTAGAATTAACAAGCTGCTTCTTAACTGAATAATCAAATTTATTTATTGAATAAAGAAGATACGCTTGTTGCGCATATGTAAGATATTCTTTTATAGTTTCTGAATCAATATTTAATACTTTTCCAACACTATTATATGAAAAAGGTTTTCCAGTATTGGAAATAATAAAATAAAGCAAATCAAAAACATCTTTATTATTTCGTATCTTATAAGGATAAATAATATCTTTTAAATAAATTGTTTGAAAATAATTTTTAAGAACTTCTTGCTTTATTGATTTATCTATCTCAAGAACAACACGAGGAAAAGCGCCATATTTCAAATATTTTTCTAAATATTCTCTTTTTTCCAATATTTTTAATTTTTTTAAACCATTAAACGTGAGAAACTCATTAAAAGATAACGGATATACCGTTGTTGAAAAATATCTCCCAGAAAGTTTTATACTCATCTTATTTTCAATAAGTGTTGATGTTGAACCAGTTAAAATAAATTTAAAATTTTTGGAAGTGTCATGTAACACTTTTAAAGTTTGTACCCAATAATTATAATTTTGAACCTCATCAATAAAAATATAAAAATTCTTAATTTCTTTATTCTCAAGCATATACGCTTCTAACAAATTTCTTAAAAATTCAGGATCATTTGCTTTACTCTGAAACAAAGGCTCATCCAAATTAATAAAAAGAATAGCTTTAAAATTTACTTTTAAGGACTTAATTATTTGGTATAAAAGAGTCGATTTTCCTGTTCGTCTCGCTCCAAGTATAAGTAATATTTCTTTTGTTTTAAAATATTTAACAATATCAGGATAATATTCTAATCTAGAAATACCAGAATCATATTTCTTTGCAAACCACCAAGGATTTTGCCTTTCAAGAGCATTTTGTATTGAAATTTCCATTTTGAAGATTATAATCGCCGATTCTTTATAAAACTTCCGATTATAATCTATGATTTGTAACAAATTTAACAATGTTATCGCAATAATCAACAAAAAAACCTCTATTCCATTACTATTTTAAACACCAATTCAAAATAAATCAAAATATGCCAAAAAAAGCCAAATTACTAATCTATTGGGACTACGAGCTCCAAACCGGAGCCAATCAAGCAATTTCAACTAAAGGCAAATGGAACGGCTTTGACGATTACAACGCCACTAAAGATCTTCTAAAAATCCTAAAAAACCATAACATCAAATCAACCTTCGCAATCGTAGGAGTTTGCGCTAAATCAAACACCCTTCCTTACTCAAGCATCAAACAAATCGAACAAATCGCCAAAGATGGCCACGCTATAGCGTCCCACACCATGAATCATGAATACTTACCAGATCTAACAATCAAACAAATCATCCAAACCCTAAAACAATCAAAACAAATCCTCGAAAAAATAACAAATAAAAAAGTAACTTCTTTTGTTCCGCCCCATAACCAACCAGCCTACTTTCACGGCCTAACTCTAGAAACAAAAAAGAAACTAGCCCTTAGCAAAATCACCCTAAACAAACTAAGCAAAATCCTCAAAAAACTAGGCTACAAAACTTATCGAAATAACTATCTAACTCCCTTTCAAACAAAAATCCTCAAAATTGCAAAAAGCCACAAACCCTTCTATAAAAACAACATCAAATTCTACAACTTAAACTGCTCCGATGGCTTTGGCAAAGACGCAAAAGAAGTTGTCAAACACGCAATCAAAACAAAAAGCACCGCAGTAGTAATCGCGCACCCCTGGGCCCTAAACTTCCCCGGAAACCAAAGCAAAGAAATGTTTTTGAAGTTTATTGAATTCATAAAAAGATTGGAAGAAAAAGGATTGTTGGAGATAACAACAACAGAGAAATTGGTTTGAAATATTTTCCATTTTATGCAAAAAAGAACACAACATTTAAATATTAGTTCGATTTTTCATACTAAAAATGAAAGAGAAACTTAAAGCACTATTTTTTAACAATACGCTAAGAAGATGGCACTTTGAAGCTTTACGTAGAGAATCGAATATAAGCCGTGAGCGAGTAAACCATTTTCTTAAAGAATTACTCGAAAAAAAATTAATTATACGAATTAAGGAAAAGGGAAAAATGCCATATTATTTAGCTAACAGAAATTCAAAAAAATTTCGTTCTGAAAAAAAAATGTACGGCTTAATGCTTCTAGAAAAAAGTGGTCTCTTTGAACATCTCAATTCATGTAAAAATATTAAAACTGCTATTTTATTTGGAAGTTTTGCACGTGGCAATTGGAGCAAATCCAGCGATATAGATTTGTTTATTTACGGAGATAATAAAGAATTTAATCAAGAAATATATGAAATGAAATTACATCGCGAAATACAAATATTTAGTTACAAAAATACTAAAACACTTAAAAAAAACTTAGACCCAACTGTAATTCCTAATATTGTAAAAGGATTTTTTATAACAGAAAGTATGGAACCATTCGAGGTAACAATCCATGCTTAAACTAAAACAAATATACGAAAGACTTTCAACTAAAGGGTTATACGAAGAAGCTAATTTCGATAAAGATGAAATTACTAAAGTTCTAACAATGGTTAATGAAGACCATGAATTTGGAAAAAATTTACATAAATTAAAAAATCCAAGTTGGAGAGTCATATTTAATATCCATTATGATGTATTTAGAGAACTCTGCGACCAATTAATGCGATTTGAACGTCAAAAAATCAGTAATCATCAAGGACTATTTGCATTCATTGTTCTACACTTTGAAAATTTAGAACTAGACTGGAATTTTCTTGAAAATATTAGAACAATACGAAATAGAAACAAGTATCAAGGACTTGATATTAGCAAAATTATGTGGCAAAGTGTTGAACTCCAATTTAATCTCTATATTTCAACAATCAAAAAAGAAATTGAGAAGAGAATTGATTAGCAATTTCTTTTATTCCTGCAATACACACCATAATACCTAATCATTTTAAATTGTTTTGAAGAAATATGTTGTAAGAAAATTTTGGAATCTTTCTTCATATGATTCGTACCTCTTCTTCTAAAATTTTTTCCTTTAAAAGATGATTAACCCCATTATAAGTTAAAAGATCAACTTTTTTCCCAAGATGTTCTTCCAACCCCTGTTCTAAATGTACGTGATCAATCAAACTAAATTTTCTTCTCCCAACTTTAATTAATAAATCAATATCACTTCTTTTCTTCGCTTCTTTCCTTGCATAACTGCCAAAGATACCTGCTCTCGTCACACCATTCTGTTTTAATATAGGCACAGCTATTTTAGCGATTTGTTTTACAGTTAAATTTTTCACCCTAGGCATAATGAAAAAAAGGGCTTTCTTATATTTAAAAGTATCAGTTAATTAATAATCAAAGAAATTAACCACCACTAGTGAATACACGAGTGAAAATAACAACTATAATTATAGACAACAAAATAATTCTCCTTTATAAAACACACTTTACGTTCCATTAACTAATCATACTCATACAACTCAGGACTATTAGTCATCTCAATAATTTCCTTTTTTTTAGTATGATCTAACTTAATAATCTCCTTTCCAATCAAAGTTTCAATTATTTTAAGCCTTATTACTTTACTCTCCTTTGATTCTTCAACCTTTGTTAACATCAGTTCATCTATTTTATCCTTATAATAATTATTTCTAATATCTTTAAGCTTATTTTCAAACTCATAACCATAATATAAATTCCCATATAAATAATCAAGAGAATCATCAAATGATAAAATATAATCTATGTCATAATATCCAATACTAATTAAATCTGAAAAACCAACATTTGAAATTTCACCTTGACTTTTTAAATTTAAATAGAGAGGATATAAAATTTGAATATTACCGTTTATTTTATTTATATGGTCAGTTAAAACAACACTTTGATTATTTATTAATTCATACTCATGTTCAATAACATCTAATGCAAGATATTGATTTCCAAAATCAAAACCAACCTCTACTACATAAGAAACATAATCTATAAAAGGTTGTTCATAATTATTCCAAGTAATTTTTGTAAATTTTTTATTAATTAAACTATTATAATTTTCTTCCCTTTTCTCTTCAAATTCTTGAACTACTTTAAATTTTAATTGTTCATCATTAAAACTACTTGAACAAGAAATTAATTCCTCACCAGAATAATCTCTTGAAACAATAACAATTTTTTTATTTTTAGTTTCTACTTTTTTAATAACATAAAAACCATCCTTATCAAATAAAACTTGATCTTCAATTTTTTTATTATGATCAAATTCCTTTTGCTCACAAGAATTATCATGAAAATTACAATTTTCATAAATCAAATCAACATCACTAAAACCAGTAGGATCATAATCATAATAACCATTTTCTTTGATTAATATTTTACTATATTCATCTAAAACATCCAAAGATTGATTTTCTAATAAATTATCCACACATTTATGAAGCCCTTCTTCTTTTATTTGCTCAGTAACAGATAAAGTAAAATCACCTGTAGCTTTATTTATACCAGAATAAAAATCAACCATAATAAACCCCATAATTACCAAAACTATCAAACTAATTATCAATGGATACTTCAAAAGAGTCAATTTCTTTTTCCAATCAACATTAAACATTTTAAATGGCCAATGCTTAAAAACAAAAAAAGACTCATGATCAAAATAACCCACAAAATGCGTTGATAATTTTGAAGCAACAATAAAAAACAAATAAAAATAAAATATTAAAACAATAAAAACCACACCCATAAATATACCTAAATTTATTTCTATTGAAATCAAATAAACCAAATAAACCAATAAATTAAATAACAATGCACTTAAAACTAAAGAAAACAAACCAGAAGACAAATTAATTAACATAATTTCAACAAAAGATTCTTTTTTACTCGACTTAATATAAACAAACACAGAATAAATCAAATATGTCATAATAACTAAAGACGTGATAAAAGAGACATCTGATTCGGTCATTGAGAGCAATCCAAAAACAAAAAACAAAATTAACGATACAAAAAAAGCAATCAACAAAGGCATCCAGTTAACTTTACCTTTATGTGCTAAATTAATAGCTTCATCTACACTATCTTTTGGCCAACCTTTTCTTTTAAGAATAGATTTTAACTTAGAATCACCAATCCCCTTTGCTTCTTGAGACTTAATCCAATCAATTAATTTCCTATCAACCACAAAATAATAATTCCCTTAAACTATTTAAATCTAACTCAATCAATCCACCGCTCCTTCCACTTCTTATACATCAACATCGACCACATCACATGACTATAATCCTTCTTCTTAGAAACATGATCTCTAATCATCAAATCAAAATTAAAAAATAGGAATAGATGAAAAAAGATATAAAATAAAAATTGCTATTAAAAATAAAATCATAAAAACAACATGCCAAATTAATAATTTATATTCCTTTAACTTAATTGTTGAAATTACCATAAACACATTACATAAAACATAAAACGTCATAGCCGAAATAACTGGATCAATGTTGGAATTTATCTTTAAAAAACTTATTAAAGCAAATGGACTTGACAATAATGAATCTTGTGAAAAACCACTTAATTGCTTCATTAAAGCTTGAATTATACCTAACGCCATCATTAAAAAAATAGAAGGAACTAAAGGAGAAATTAAACTAACTATAATTCCAAACTTCTCTTTAGCCATCAATTCTCTTTTTAATAAATAAATAATATAACCAATAAACAAACTAAGTAAAATTAATAAAATATAACCTAATACTGCCTCATCAAATAAAGATTCTACAGATAAAAAAATTACTAATAAAAATAAAATTATAAATGAAAGTCCAAATATTAAAACAAAAGACACTAAAAAAGGCAACTTTCTCTCATCAATTAATCTAAAAGCCTCATCAATATCACTTTTCACATATTTTTGTTTTAACAAAATCTTCCTCAAAGCTGTATCACCAATCCCCTTTGCTTCCTCAGACTTAATCCAATCAATTAATTTCCTATCAACCACAAAATAATAATTCCCTTAAACTATTTAAATCTAACTCAATCAATCCACCGCGCCTTCCACTTCTTATACATCAGCATCGACCACATCACATGACTATAATCCTTCTTCTTAGAAACATGATCTCTAATCATAGAATCCATCTTAAAACCATCTAACTCACTAGAAACATAATCTTTCAAACCACTACGAAAATACTGTTTCAAAGGAACTCCAAACCCTCGCTTCTTTCGATACAAAATCTCCTTAGGTAACACCCCTAAAAGTGATTTCTTTAAAATAGATTTAGTCTCAAGTCCCTTAACTTTCAAATTCGAATTTATCTTAGATGTAAACTCAATAAATTCGTGATCTAAAAAAGGCACCCTAACTTCCAAACTAACCGCCATCGACGCCCTATCAACCTTAGTCAATATCTCTCCAGGCATATAATACTTCAAATCACTCTCCATCATATTATTCTTAACACTTTTATTCACAAAATACTTATCAAACACATTAAACACACCTTTATCAATTCCAAACTTCTTCAAATCATTTACAGATAAAAAAGACCTAAGCCGAGCATATCTTTGTGAATCACTAAGTCTCTCTCCTTCAATAAACGAACTTACTTTTTTCAAAAAATGACTATTAACCTTTGAACTAACTAAGTTAGCAACCGGTTTAACAACCCCTCTTCTCAAAGCCAAAGGCAAAACCTTCTGCTTTCGCATAACCAAATTCTGCCAATACCAATTATACCCACCAAAACTCTCATCGCCCCCATCACCACCTAAGCAAACAGTCACATGAGAACGAGCAAGTTTAGACACAAAGTAAGTAGGCAATACAGAATAATCAGCCAAAGGATCATCATAAAAATAAGCCAAATCATCAATTAACCCCAACACATCCTTAGCACCAAAATACTTCTCATAATGATCAGTTCCAAACTTATCAGCAACAATCTTAGCATACTTCGCCTCATTAAACTCCTTATAATCAAACCCAATTGAAAAAGTTTTCAAATCTTTCTTATACTTAGTTGCACTAGCAACAATCGCGCTACTATCAACCCCACCAGATAAAAAAGCCCCAACTCCAACATCACTAACCATTCGTCTTTTAACACTCAAATCAAGCTCCTCACGAATCCTACTCCTAAGTTTTTTAAAACCAAATTTAGTTGCTTTAGCGGGATACTTAAAATCCCAATACTTTTTACAAACTAACTTATCATTCTTTAAAACCAAAAAACAACCAGGTTCCAATTTAAAAATCCCATCAAACATCGTTCTCGAAGTTGGAGTATATCCATAAGTAAAATAATGATTCTTAGAAACTAAATCAACCTTCCTCTCAACCTCTGAGCACTCTAAAATCGCCTTAATTTCCGATGCAAAAATAAATTTCCCAGAACTAAAATAATAATGAAGTGGCTTAATTCCCAATCTATCTCTTGCCAAAAACAAACTCTTATCACGCCCATCAAAAATAGCAAAAGCAAACATCCCATTTAATTTAGATAAAACATCAACACCCCACTGCTCATACCCATGCACTATAACCTCAGTATCAGTATTAGACTTAAACACATGACCTAAATTAACTAACTCAGAGCGAATCTCTAAATAATTATAAATTTCACCATTAAAAGTGATCCAAATATCCCCTTCCTCATTACACATAGGCTGAGCACCATCAGAAGACAAATCAATAATACTAAGTCGATTATGACCAAAGCTAACACCTCTATCAACAAACAAACCATTAGAATCGGGGCCTCGATGATTTAAAACTTTAATCATCCTTCTAACTAAATCCTTATCTTCCCAATTAAAACCACTAATTCCACACATTTTCTAAATAAGAAATAAAAATAAACAATTAAAAAGCTTATGCATCCCAATTAACTTTCTTCTTATCATAAAGATGTTTAGGTTTAAATTTAATTCCTCTAACACCAGTTTTATGACCTCGAATTGTAATTGCAAAATCAGGAGCAATATGAGTTCTAACCCATTTAATGTTTCGAATCCACTCCCGCTTCTCCCATCTCAAATCTTCCTTAACATCAATTCCAAATTGCCTACACCATTTGTAAACCTGAGGATAAGTATGATGCGTTGCAATCGGAGCGCTATACCAATCATACATAATCGAAGTATTAGGCTCCCATCTGAAAAGTAAATTAACAGGTTTTTCAATCCAAAGACCAGCAATCTCACAAGCTCTAGCAAAAAACTTAGAGAGTTTCATCAAAGTTGGAATTGACATTCTTAAAGTAAACAATCGAATAAACCAATCATTAAACTCCCACAGCCAATTACCTCTATGATAACAAGTAACACAAATAACCCCATCCTTTTTAAGAGGCTTTAAAATACTCCAAACTGCCTTTTTAGCATTTCCAGTATGATGAACAACACCAATAGTAAACACAAAATCAAAAACACCTTCTTTAAACGGTAAATTAAAAATATCAGCTTGAATAATATGAGCTTTCTTAAACTGCTTAGTGTTATTGTAAGCAGACTCAACCCCTAAACCTAAATCAAATCCTACAACTTCAGCGCCGCATCTAAGAGCCTGATAAACATATCTTCCATTCCCACAACCAGAATCTAAAACTAATTTATTATTAATTTCCTTAGACCTAAGTAAAGTTTTATGATGAAAAATTTCCTTCTCAAAATTCTCATTATATACTTTATCATCAAATCCATGCCTATCAAAATGCACCCACTCATGCCCAAAAAACTTAATAGTATCCTTCTTTAAAGTCTCCAAAGTATCCTTTTCCCTAATTTCCCTATCAATTTTAACTAAAGCATGAATTTTCAATTTATAATCATCATAAAATTTCTGATTAAAATATAACTTAAAAGGTAAAAACCTTGGAATAAAATTCACAATAAAATGAAAATTTTCACATTTTGAACAAACTAATAATCCATCCTTAATTTCATCATTTTCCTTTTTAAAAACGTGAACCTTAAAATCACGATTACACTTCTTACACTCAACTAATTCTAATAATCTTCTCTTCATTTATACCATTCTCCCATATGCATTTTCAACTTCAAAGCCAAGTTTATTAAGATTTCTCTTATCTCTAATATATACTCTGCCCCTCAAACCCATCTCTCTTCTTTTTTTAGAACCATCAAGCACCATTTTTTTAACAGCCAAATAAAAATCTTCAACTCTATAATCAACACAATATCCACACTCACTCTCAAGCATTAACTTCTCTTGTTCAGGAAATTTAGTTGCAACGCAAGGTATCCCCATATTCATATACTCACCAAGCTTAGTAATCGAACTTCTCTTAAACACCTTATTTAAAGGAACAGGAGACAAACCAATATCAGCCATTTTAATATACCTAGGAACTTCAGAGCGAGCAACTTTGCCAACAAAAACAACCTCAGAACTCAAATCAAAACTAAAACTAAATTTTCTCAAATCATCTGCGTCCCTCTCATCCTTACCACTTCCAACAAAAAATAATTTAAATTTAATTCCATCATCTTTTAATAATTTCATAGCTCTAACAACCTTATCAAGATGCCTACTTTTACTAAGAGTTCCAATATAAACTAAAACAATTTCAGACCCAACATCATATTTTTCAATCAAATCAGAACAATTGTAATTCTTAGGATCAATTCTCAAATCAACCCCTAAAGGCATTGCAACCATTCTTCTGTTTTTAACACCAAAACGCGCAAAATATTTCTTCATCTCATAACTTATTGGAAAAACCAAATCAGCCGATCTTAACATAACATTCCTACAAACCATCTCAAAATATCCAATAATATAATTTACAAATTTATTCCCATAAATTCCCCTTTTAGCAAAAATTAAAGTTTCCTCAGCCTTCAAATGAGATAACTGCACTACAAATTTAGCCCCATAAAACCAAGCTAATAAACGAGCAAAATGACCCATCACAATATCATTTCTAACTTGAATAATATCAAACCTCTCACGCTTACAAACATCAATTAAAAACAACAAATCAAAAATTTGAAACACATACTCTAAAATTCCACTAAACCTAGAAGGAATAACATAAACTTTATTTTGATTCCATCTCTTAACTTGCCTCTTACCAATCTTAGAGCCAGACTTCATAACCCAAACTACTTCATGTCCCTTTTCATAAAATATTTTAGAATAAACCTCTTCTAAAAACACATGATGTGTAGGGTACTTTTGATCAACTAACATTAATATTTTCATTTTTTTATAACCAAATCAACATCTATAAACACTACTCACTTCATAATCACCATCAAAAAACTTCTTATCCAAAACGCACCTATCTCTAAACTCTAAAACGGGACTATCCAAAGGTAAAGGCGGCCAATTAACAATCATTAAAGTTCCACCATCACGCTCATCCAAAATATCATAGACATGGCTAATATCAGTCCCAACCTCATTATCAGCAACTCCAACCATGTTCTTTCTATGAAATCGATAAAGAGGATCAAAATGCCACAACACACCTGTATCAGTTGAAAACATAGGCTCACTAAACGAGCCAGCCTTAACATATTCAATCATCTCATTTTTAGATGAACTAACATCAACTCCAGTTGGATGAAAAATATACTCACTTACTAAAAAAATATTAAACGCAATTGCAACAACTAAAAAAATCATCATAAAACTCTTCTTCAAATATTTCTTTCTAAAAACTAAAAACAACAACAAACTTGCAAAACAAATACCAAAAGTCAAAAAGATAGTTAAAAAATTAACTCCAAAAGTAGGCCCTGATGCTGAAGTGTACGAAAATAAAAAATTCAAATTCAAATTTTTCAACTCACTCAAATAACTAATTGCAAACCTTGAAACATACTTAAAATCAATCAAATTAATTAAAAACATCAATATAGTAAAAATAGCAACTCCAACTCCCCCAAGCATCAACTCCTTTTGATTAAATTTCATTCTAGAAATATAAATACCCCCCAAAATAGCAAGAGCAGGAATAGTTTGCATAAAATACCTATCCATCGAACCAGCAGTAGATAAAATAAAAGTATAAAATAAAATAGTAACACTAATCCAAATCATAAGTAAAGAATTTTTTTTAAC
>Ga0233439_10004078_pt1 | contig 14492 bp, 11 predicted proteins | sample SI_123_September_6_FD_182713 | JGI IMG/M metagenome (GOLD analysis project Ga0233439, IMG submission 182713) | Seawater microbial communities from Saanich Inlet, British Columbia, Canada - SI_123_September2016_100_MG | ecosystem: Environmental > Aquatic > Marine > Inlet | place: Canada: British... | reverse complement strand
CGGTTACCGGATCACGCAAGCCATTGGGGTGCAAAGTTACAATGGTATTGCCTGAACACAGACCATGCAGGCTGGCAGCGACCACGCCTCCCACGTGGAACAAAGGCACGCCCAACAAAATGACCGTAGGCTCCGGCGGTCCGACAAAAAAGTCCATGTTGGCGCATAGCAGTAACTGACCCAGGTGATTATGGCGGGCCAGTTTCGGCGCACCTGTGGTGCCGCCCGTATGCAGGTAAGCAGAGGTGTCTTCAGGTCGGATCTCTCGGTCGCTGATCAGACGATCGCCAGGTTGGCTGGCAATAGCGCTTTCGTAATGGATGACGCCGGGTTCCAAATCGGTGCCGTCGCCACCGACTTGAATGGCGATGATATCGGGCAATTTGGCACGAATTTCCTGAATACGGGGCCAGGATGTAGGCTCAATAGAGGGATGACAGCCGATCACCACCTTTGCCTTGCCGGATTTCATGATTGAAACAAGATGATCTGTTTCCAAAAAGGAATTGACCGGGTTTGCGATGGCGGTGGTGGCTGCGGCCCAAAGGCAAATGGCGGTATCGGGAAGAATGGGCAGCAATAATGTTACCGCGTCCTCCGCGCCGAGGCCCAGGTCATGGAGTAGGTTTGCAGTTTGATGCAGGCGTGTCAGCATTTCACTGTACAGCATCGTCGTCGGCGCTTCATCAACCGCCCCTGTGCGAAGTTGTAGGAAGGCCGCGCGATCTGGATACTTTTCAGCTGCTGCCCGAATGCCGTGATAGGTGCTTTGGGGTAAGTTCAAGGCGGACAGGGATTGCCGCTCAATCCCCTCCACATCGCCTAGGTTTCGAACCAATCTTTGCGTCGCCATAAAGTCTTTACCTCTTAGTCCATGAACGCAGGGATAATATGTAGCCGGGACTTCGAACCCTGTTCATACGATGCCGCAAGTAAATCGCCGCGATGGCAGGGCCGTCGATATGACTGATTGTATTGTCGGCCTGACAAGTGCAGCAATGGCGAAATTGGCGAACGATGCGCGTGCTCTTTGGGAAGGCGCTATTTTACCGGGTAAGGTGTTTAAGTCTTTAAATTGATCCGGATCTCGTCGCTGGTGCGTGCCATATGACGGATAAGTGCGGCCAGGAACAGGGACGCACCGGCAATCTCCATACTTTCCTGGAGCACATTCAGAATGCCGGTTGTAAAACCGTCACCATAGGTTTCCCACCAATATGAAATTATGAACTCGGTGCCAAAGGCACCACCCACATAGATCAAGCCGGCCAGAATAAATCGATAACGGCTGCCCGGTTGCAGCTGCCGCAGAAAGCCGAGATAGGAGAACAAAAAGATCGTCATCAATACGGCGGCTGGCAATGTCCAGGCGTAATAGAATGCGCCGCCAAGATCGAAGGTTTCTCGTACCGGGCGAACCGTCATCTCATGTATGACGGACGTTTCATCCATGGAGATATAGAGAAAAATCAGAGACAGGATCAACCAATGGCGGCGGCTGCCTTCGCCGTTCGGCGTCTGGGACAAGCCGATGATGGCCAAACACAGGGCACAACTTGATAGCACCAGGGCTGAATACCAGGTGGGGATGTTGGCTTCTTCCGCCAATGACAATTGCCGTACGACACCCAATAGCCGTTTATGATCGAGTAGGTAGTAGGAGATTTCAGAGGCCGTGCCGAGGACCGTCAGAACAATCCAGGCAACCAGCAAAAAAATCTCAATGCGATGGCGGGATAGTGAAAGCTGCATGAACTGTCCCAGTAACTGTCCGAACTAAGGTGCCGAAATGCGTACCGCGCAATATTTAACCTCGGCAATTTTGCCATCCGGGTCCAGGGCCGCACTGGTCAATAAATTTGCTGCCGCCTCGGCAAAACAGAACGGCAGGAAGATCGTGCCGGGTTGAACACCAACGTCGGACCGCGCCATCAACTCCACGCTGCCACGGCGGCTTTCCACCTGAATGCGACCGCCGGGCGAAATGCCCAAAGCCTCCAGCGTACCGGGTGGTACCCGGGCCACCGCTTCGGGCTCCAACTCGTCAAGGATAGAGGCGCGTCGGGTAATGGCACCCGTATGCCAATGCTCCAGCAAGCGCCCGGTCAATAAAACAACGGGGAAGTCTTCATCCGGCAACTCGTCCGGCTGGCGTACATCACAAGGCACGAACTTGCCCTTGCCGTTGGCGGTTGGGAAACCATCACCAAACATCACCGCCTGGCCCGGATCATCCTCCGTCGCGCAGGGATAGGTGATGGCATCCTCTGCCTCCAGGCGCTGCCAGCTCATGCCATGGATGGAATTCATGCCCAGGCGCATTTCCGCGAAGACATCCGCTGGTCCCTCGTAATGCCAATCCAGGCCCAGACCATTTGCCATCTGCTCGATGATCCATAAATCCTGCCGGGCATCACCGGGTGGCTGCAGGGCCTGGCGACCCATTTGCACCTGTCGGTTGGAGTTGGTAACCGTGCCATCCTTTTCGGGCCAGGCGGAAGCCGGCAAAACCACATCCGCATAGCAGGCGGTTTCCGTCAGAAAGACGTCCTGGACCACCAGATGTTCCAGCTTCGCCAGGGCGGCGCGGGCATGGCTTACATTGGGGTCGGACATGGCCGGATTTTCGCCCATGATGTACATGCCCCTGATATCGCCCGCGTGCACGGCGGCGGTAATCTCAACAACCGTCAAACCGGGGTTGGGATCCAATTTGGTCTGCCATAACGCCTCGAACCGGGCCTGTGCCTCCGGGTTGTTGACCGGTTGATAGTCGGGGTAAACCATGGGAATCAGACCGGCGTCGGACGCACCCTGAACGTTGTTCTGCCCACGCAGGGGATGCAGGCCTGAGCCGGGGCGGCCGATCTGCCCCGTGGCCAAACATAAAGAGATCAGGCAGCGGGCATTGTCGGTGCCGTGAATATGCTGGGAAATCCCCATGCCCCAGAAAATCATAGCTGTCTTGGCCCGGGCAAAAGCACGGGAGGCGGTTCGCACCTCCTCTGCCCTGACACCGGTAACGGCCTCCATCGCCTCGGGCGAAAAGGCCTTTACATGTTCAGCCAGTTCTTCGAAACCTTCCGTATATCGGGCGATATAGTCGTGATCCACCAAATCTTCGTCGACGATCACATGCAGCATGGAATTCAACAGAGCCACATCCGTGGCCGGCTTCAATTTCAAGATCCAATCAGCATGCCGGGACAGGGCAGAGCCATCGGGATCAACGATGATCAATTTGCTGCCTTGTTTCACCGCCTGTTTGAAAAACGTTGCGGCAACGGGATGATTGACCGGTGGATTGCAGCCGATGGTCAAAATGACATCCGCCTCCAGGGCATCGGTAAAGGGCGCGGTCACGGCCCCTGAACCAATGGTTTGCATCAACGCCGCAACGGACGAGGCGTGACACAACCGCGTGCAATGATCGACGTTGTTGCTGCCAAAACCCGTGCGCACAAGCTTTTGAAACAAATAGGCCTCTTCATTAGAGCCCTTGGCCGACCCTAAGCCTGCCAGCGCCGTCCCGCCGTGATCTTCGCGGATGGAACCCAGCCCGGCGGCAGCGCGTTGCAATGCTTCTTCCCACGTCGCTTCACGAAAATGGCTCAAAGGATTGGCGGGATCGATATTCACATCGTCCTTGGCGATACCCTCCCGTCGGATCAACGGGGTCTGCAAACGTTCGGGACTATGGATATAGTCAAAGCCAAACCGGCCTTTGACACACAAGCGTCCGTGATTGCCCGGACCATCACGTCCCTCAACACCGACAATCCGGTTGCCCCGGACGTTGAAGGTCAATTGGCAACCAACACCACAATAAGGACACACGGAGGCGACTTGCTTGTCGCCCGTAATCGGACCACCTTTCGGCAGCAGCGCTCCCGTTGGGCAAACCTGGACGCATTCGCCGCACCCGACGCAACGGCTTTGTGCCATTGGGTCATCGAAATCAAAGGCGACATGGGTATCCACACCCCGTCCTGCCATGGCAATGACGTCGTTAACTTGAACCTCGCGGCAGGCCTGAACACACAGATTGCATTGAATGCAGGCATCCAGATTAACCTGTATGGCGGGATGACTAAGATCAGGCATAGGGGCGGCATGACCGCGGGCAGGATAGCGACTACTCTCCACACCCATCGCCGCGGCCCAGTGCCAAAATTTAGAATTCGGGTCATGGGCTTCGGCCTTGCCGGGCTGATCACCCAGCAACAGCTCCATCACCATGGCACGGGATTTTGTTGCCCGTTCCGATTGGGAGTTGACCGTCATGCCTGTCGTGGGAAGGCGACGGCAGGACGGTGCCAGGGTACGCTCCCCCTCAATCTCCACCACACAGGCACGGCAATTGCCATCAGCGCGATAGCCGATCTCTGTCGTGTGGCAGAGATGGGGAAGGGTGGTGCCCATCCGTTTGGACACATCCCAGATACTCTCTCCCGGTTGAGCCTCAACCGAAACACCATCAAGCTCGAATGTGATTGCCACGCTCATTTACGGGCTCCTACGGTAATGGCGCCGGGAAAATGCCGCAACGCACAACGAATGGGATTGGCGGCTGCCTGGCCAAGGCCACAAATGGATGCATCGGCCATGACCTGGGCCAAATCCTCATAGGCTGCATCCGTATCGGCAGATTTCCCGGATGCCAACATGGCAACTGCCTTTTCCGTGCCAACCCGGCATGGTGTGCATTGCCCGCAGCTTTCATGGGCGAAAAAGCGCATCAGATTATCGACGACACCGGCAATTTGGTCAGCTTGGGACAATACGATCAAGGCGGCTGAGCCGATTAACCCGCCGTGTTGTTCCAGCGTGCCAAAATCCATTGGTTCGTCCGCCAGGGAAGCGGGCAGGATGCCGCCAGAGGCACCACCTGGCAGAAATGCCGTCAGTTCATGGCCATCGGCCATGCCGCCGCAGTATTCTTCGATCAAAGTGCGGGCCGAAATCGCCCTTGGGACAAATTTGACACCAGGTTGGCGCACCCGGCCCGAGACTGAAAAGCTGCGCATATCGGCGAATTCATCACCTTTGTCGAAAGCCTCACGTATCCAATACAAGGTCTCGACATTATTGATCAGGGTTGGACGCCCGAACAATCCCGACTGGGAAGGGAAGGGCGGACGTTGCCGGGGCAGACCGCGTTTACCTTCCAAACTTTCCAGCATGGCCGATTCCTCGCCACAGATGTAGGCACCCGCACCCCGTCGCAGATGGATTTCGCATTTGCTAAGGCCGGCTTTGACAATCCTATCCAGCTCCGTCCGTAAAAGATGGCGTAGATGCGGATATTCGTCACGCAGGTAGATATAAATCTCGCTTGCATCCACGGCCCAGGCGGCGAGCAGCATACCTTCAAGAAAACGATGTGGATCGGATTCGAGGTAATGGCGGTCCTTAAAGGTTCCCGGCTCACTCTCATCGCCATTAACAGCCAGAATGCGAGGGCCCGGTTCCGCCGCCACCAGGTTCCATTTTCGCCCCGTTGGAAAGCCCGCGCCGCCCAATCCCCGCAAACCACTTGCCTCAACCCGGGCCATAATGTCCCCTGGCTGATGCGTCCCGTCATAGCATTGTCGCAGCAAATCGTAGCCGCCATTGGCCTGATATTGTTCGAAATCCACGCTTGGCTGCCAAGGCGCATCTGTTTCAGCCCCTGTTTCAGCCCCCATTTCAGCCCCTGTGGCCAAAGCCTGCATCGCAGCGCCATCAGCATTGCCTATATATCTTGTCCCGCAGGAGGCCACCGGGGCGCAATCGCAGCGTCCCATGCAGGCGCTGCGTACCACACGCACGTCGTCCGGAATTGTGTCCGCAAATGCCTGTGCCAAATCATCCGCGCCCGCCATCTGGCAGGGCAACCCATCACAAATATGTATGGTTCGCGCCGTCAAAACCATATCGTCGGCAACAACTTCAAAGCGATGGTAAAATGTGGCAACTTCATAGACTTCCGCCAACGACAAACGCAGATTATCGGCCAAAGCGGTCAGATGACCAGTGCGTAGCGCCCCGAATGCGTCCTGAAGCAAATGAAGATATTCCACCAACAAACCAGGGTCAGATGCCGAAACCCCTAAAACATCGCTAATTTCGGCTAACGATGCGGCATCGCTTTGCCGACCGCGGAGTGTGGTTCGGCCCTTGCCCCGGCCCGCACCCGGTGGCCGCCCCAGACGATTCGAGGCCTGATTGTTTGGCTCTTCTTCATTTTCTGACCCAGCTGACATCATGTCCCCAAATTTTTGACGCTATGTCGTTGCGAATGTTACTGTACAGCTTGGGTCATACTACGTCGCCATAGACCCCGAAGATTGTTTTCTTTAGGTTCATCTAGGTTGATCATATAGTAAGCGCAACCCGACGTCTCTGATCTGATCGCCGTGACCTGTCCAGCGCACATGTTGCCGATTACATTGGATTACCACAAAGCGGACCAGTATTGATAATGCCAGATTTAGCCCTTTTATCTCTTCTCTGCTCAAAATTGTGCCATGACCTCGTGGGTCCGGTCAGTGCGATCGGCAATGGTGTCGAAATTCTTGAAGAAGAAGACGATCCGGCAATGCAGAAACAAGCGGTAGAGCTATTGGCCCATAGTGCCAATTTGGCTGCAAATCGGTTAAAATTCATGCGTTTGGCATTCGGTGCGGCGGGCGGGGAAGGCGTGGCGATCAGCCTGACGGAAGCGCGGCAAACAGCCAACGACTTCCTGATTGATGGACGCGGAAAACTCAATTGGCCGGTTGTCGAGGACGAGGATGCTTTGGGCGTGGACAAGACAGGCGTCAAGATCCTGTTGAACCTGATCATGATCGCCAATGATACGATCCCTCGTGGCGGCACCGTTGGTGTTTCCTTGCGGCGCGACGAAGAAAATGGTCAAGCGGTGATCCATACCGTGGTTCGTTCAGAAGGTGCCAATGCGCGCTTGGGTGAAGGTGTCGAAGATGCGCTTGATACCGCCAGCGACAGCAACGCCCTTAATCCAAAATCAGCACCGGCCCGCCTGGCCGCAAATTTGGCACAAACGTTTGGTCAGACGATTTTCGTCATGCCCCATGTAGATAGCGTGGAATTTACTGTCGGCCTCACCCCCAACGGATAACTTTCTTCTAATCTACCAATCTTACTTCACAGCTTTTTAACTTATTTCCGCCAAATTGTCGGTCATGACCGTTGGGGGGGAGAAGCCTTTGTCGGTCGCAATGCAACAATCGACAAGGTGACCGTAATGGATGAACTGCTCAGCGAATTTCTTACTGAGACGTCCGAGAGTCTAGCAACACTCGACGTAGAACTGGTGAAATTGGAGCAAGATCCGAATGCTCCCGACCTCATCGATAACATTTTCCGCCTGGTTCACACGATTAAGGGGACGTGTGGATTTTTAGGCCTGCCGCGATTGGAGGCTGTTGCCCATTCGGCCGAGAATGTTCTTGGTAAAGTCCGGGACAAGAATTTGATTGTAACGGCGTCGACGGTATCGTTGATCCTGCAATCTCTTGATCAGATTAAAGAATTGCTCGCGACCCTCGAGGCGACGGAAGCAGAGCCGGAAGGCGACGATGCCGAACTCATCAAATCACTGGATGCCATGGCGCTTGGTGAAGATGTCACCGCGCCAGGCAGTGTCCCCGTTGAGGCTGAGGCCCCCGCAACGGTAGAGCGCGCCCTCAAAGAGGGTGAAGCAACAGAAGATGAATTGGAACGGGCGTTTCGGGAAACCGAAACAGAGCCAACGGAAGTTGTTGCCAAGCCGACACCTGCGCCCGTAGCCGCGAAACCAACCGCTAAGCCAGAGGCACGGGCCGAGAAATCCGGCGAGCCGTCGGTTGCATCACAAAGCATTCGCGTCAGTGTTGATGTTTTAGAAGATCTGATGACCATGGTCTCGGAACTGGTTTTGACCCGCAATCAGCTTATGCAGATGGTGCGCGGTCATGCCGATAGCGAATTTAAGGTTCCTCTACAACGTTTGAGCCACGTGACAACCGAGCTGCAAGAAGGCGTTATGAAAACGCGTATGCAGCCGATTGGCAATGCCTGGGCCAAACTACCTCGTATTGTTCGCGATCTGAGCCATGAATTGGGCAAAAAGATTGATCTGCAAATGCTGGGTGCCGATACCGAGCTTGACCGTCAGGTCTTGGAGTTGATCAAAGATCCCCTGACACACATGGTGCGCAATTCTGCCGACCATGGGTTGGAGACACCGGACGAACGCGAAGCCGCCGGCAAAATGGAAACCGGTAAGGTTGTCCTGAATGCCTATCACGAAGGTGGCCATATCATCATCCAGATCAAGGATGATGGCCGCGGCATCAACGTCGAAAAGCTGCGGGCAAAAATGATTACCTCCGGCATGGGATCGGAAGCCGAAGTCGCCGAAATGACCGAGCAACAGATCCAGATGCAAATTTTTGCAGCTGGCTTCTCCACGGCCGAGCAAGTCACTGCCGTTTCAGGCCGTGGCGTTGGCATGGATGTGGTGCGTACGAATATCGAGAAAATCGGCGGCACCATCGAATTGAATTCAGAATGGGGTAAGGGCAGCACCTTCACGATCAAGATCCCGCTAACCCTGGCCATTGTGTCGGCTCTTATCGTTGAGAGCTGCGATGACCGCTTTGCCATTCCACAATTGAGTGTCGTCGAATTGGTGCGGGCTTCCAAAGAATCCGAGCATCGCATTGAGATGATCAAGGAAACACCGGTATTGCGCCTACGCAATCGCTTGTTACCATTGGTATATCTAGGCGACTGCCTGAATTTGAAAAATGCTTCTGATCACACATTGACCGAAGGTGCCGAAGTCTTCGTCGTTGTTTCCCAGGTTGGTTCCTACACCTTTGGTATCGTCGTAGACCGGGTCTTTGACACGGAAGAAATCGTCGTAAAGCCGGTTACGCCGTTGCTGCGGGAAATTCCAATGTTCTCGGGCAACACGATCCTTGGTGATGGTAGCGTCATCATGATCCTGGATCCCAACGGTATCGCCGCCTCCACATCTGATACCAAAGTGGGCGAACGGTCGGACGACGACACGGATGCTGCCCATTCGGTCACGGCCGTGGATACGACAAGCATGTTGGTCTTTAGGGCCGGTTCCGAGGAGCCGAAAGCAGTTCCCCTGTCACTTGTTGCCAGGCTGGAAGAGATCGATGTGGATACGATGGAGAACGCCAACGGCCAGAACTTGGTCCAATATCGTGGCAAATTGATGCCGTTGGTTAATTTGGACAGCAGCTGTGTCCTCCAGGAAAGTGGTCGCCAGCCAATTCTGGTCTTCTCCGATGGCGACCATTCCATGGGTTTGGTGGTCGATGAGATCGTCGATATCATTGAGGCCCGCCTGGATGTCGAACTGACAGCGAATGACCCTGGCTACCTCGGTAGCGCCGTTTTGGATGGTAAGGCAACGAACGTTATCGATGTCGGTCACTATCTCAACGATGCCTTTTCCGATTGGTTCACATCACCGGATGAGGCCGCCTTTGGCGATGATGATGTACGACGTTTGCTGTTGGTCGACGATTCACCCTTCTTCCGGAACATGCTGACACCACTGTTGGAAGTCGCAGGCTACAAGGTAACCGTGGCCGGCAATGGTGATGAGGCCCTGGCATTGCGCGAAAGCGGCGTGGAATTTGATTGCATCGTCAGCGATATTGAAATGCCGGGCATGAATGGGTTTGAGTTGGCGGAACAGGTAAAAAGTGACGCCCGGTGGCAGGAAACCCCGATCGTCGCCCTGTCTTCACATGTAAATCCAAAAGATCTTGAGCGCGGCCGGAACGTTGGCTTCAGCGACTATGTCGGCAAGTTCGATAGAGACGCCCTGCTTTCCACCCTGTCGCAGACTCTAGCCGAAAAGGTAGACGTGGTATGAGTGACGTAGACATGAATGATTTTGATAATGTTGCCAATGACGGTCTCAACAAGACGGAATCGGAAGAATTCGTCACGGCTAATATAGACGGCCAATTGTTCGGAATTCCGGTTCTGTCTGTCCAGGATGTTCTTGGCCCACAGACTTTGGCGAATATCCCTCTTGCTCCGCCGGAAGTCGCCGGCTCCCTAAATCTTCGCGGACGCATCGTAACCGCCATTGATTTACGCAAACGGCTTGGGATGGAACCTGCTGATCGGGAAAAATCCATGAGTATCGTCGTTGATCATCATGGCGAGCTTTATAGCCTTTTGATCGACGAAGTTGGTGAAGTGCTGCGTGTTCCCATGGAAAATTACGAGCGTAATCCGACAACGCTGGACCCTCGTTGGCGTGATGTGTCTCAGGGTATATTCCGCCTCGACGGTCAATTGCTGGTTATTTTGCAGGTCCAACGCCTGCTGGACATTATCAAAGTGGCAGCCGCTGCCTGATTATATGTCCCAATGAACGTTTCGAGGAGCGTTCGCCATCCCGTTATGCGTCCGAGATCAGACAATGCATGTTCTCGGACGCAAAATCGGGCAACGAAAGCCGACTAAATTAAAGGCCAGCCAATCCGGTTGCCTACACCGATCTGTTCGATGGAGTTGAAAATGAAATCTTGTTTGGTCGTCGATGACTCCAAAGTTATCAGGATGGTCGCCCGACGTATTCTAGAGACATTGGATTTTGAAATTTTTGAAGCGACGGATGGTCAGGAAGCCATAGATGCCTGCATTCAGGAAATGCCCGACGCCATATTGCTCGATTGGAATATGCCGATCATGGACGGCATAGATTTCCTGCGCCTACTGCGCGTCACGGAAGGCGGCGATGCGCCTGTCGTTGTGTTTTGCACAACGGAGAACGACATGTCCCACATTGTTGAGGCCATGAAAGCGGGTGCGAACGAATACATCATGAAACCATTTGATAAAGAAATCATACAGGCCAAGTTCACACAGGTAGGGTTGTTGTAATGATTGTTGCGGGAAATTCCGCGCCAACCGCCACGAACCAAAATCGTAGTAGTATGATTAGAGTAATGTTGGTTGATGACTCGGCTGTAATTCGAGGCTTGCTTAAGCGTTGGTTGCAGGAAGATCCTGACATTGAAGTGATTACCTCGGCCACGAATGGCGAGGAGGCACAAGGCGAAATCGAAAAACATAAACCCGACATCGTCATCCTCGACATTGAAATGCCGAAGATGGATGGCATTACTGCCCTACCGCTTTTGTTGAAACGCTCACCGCGTACCAAGATTATCATGTCTTCGACGCTGACAACCCGTAACGCCGACGTTGCCCTACAGGCATTGGCCTTGGGTGCCGCGGACTATATTGCAAAGCCTACGACTTCGAATGATCTCCATGCAGCAGACGGATTTCGACGGGAACTGGTCGATAAAATCCGCGCTCTTGGAAATTCCGCGCGCATGCGCGGCAAGATTGCAACCCGTGTGGTCGCGAAATCACAAAGTGGCGACGTTGTTAACACACGACCAACGGGCGGCCATTATGGCAGCGCCCCCATAGTACTGCGCAAGCCTGGTCGATTAAGCCCCCATGTTATTTGCATCGGCAGCTCAACAGGTGGTCCGCAAGCTTTATTGCACCTGTTCAAAGATATCGCAGGAAAAATTAAGCAGCCCATTCTTATTACCCAGCATATGCCTGCGACTTTCACCAAGATCCTGGCACAGCATTTGGATCGCATTGAAGGTGTGTCTTGTACCGAAGCGACGGACGGCTGCGAAATACTCGATGGTCACGTCTATCTTGCCCCAGGTGAATATCACATGGTGGTCGAGGCTGGGGCGAACGGCAAAATCCTACGGCTGAACCAGGGACCGCAGGAAAATTTCTGCCGGCCATCGGTTGATCCCATGTTGCGCAGTGTCGCGAAATTTTATGGCGATAGAATTCTCACTATCATCCTGACGGGAATGGGACATGATGGACTAAAAGGCTGCCAGGACGTGGTTGAAAAGGGCGGCACCGTCATTGCCCAGGATGAGGGCAGCAGCGTCGTTTGGGGAATGCCGGGCGCGGTGGCCACGGGCGGTGTTTGTAGTGCCGTACTGCCCATGAACGATATCGGATCCGCTGTCGAAAAATTCGCAAGGGGGGCGGGCCTATGAAACCGGAAGATTTTGATTTATTGGCTGGCATACTCAAGGATCGATCCGGTCTGTCGATCAGTCAGGATAAAGTCTATTTGCTGGAAAGCCGGCTGACACCCGTTGCGCGAAAGAACAATCTCGAAGACCTGGATCAACTGATCAAAGAGGTCCGACTGAAAAAGACCGAGGCATTGCTGCACGACATAACTGAGGCGATGACCACGAACGAATCCTTCTTCTTTCGTGACGCAACCCCGTTTGAAATATTTGAAAAAACCATAATGCCAAAGATGCTGGAGCAACGGGCCAGCAAGAAATCGTTGCGGATATGGAGTGCGGCCTGTTCCACCGGCCAGGAGGCCTACAGCCTGGCAATGATCCTGCGGGAAATGGCACCCAAGCTTGCCGGCTGGCGGATCGAAATTGTCGGCACAGATATATCAAAGGAAGTTCTGGAAAAATCAAAGGCCGGAATTTATTCGCAGTTCGAAGTGCAACGCGGTCTGCCGATTAACTACCTGATGAAATATTTCACTCAGGTCAGTGAACTCTGGCAAATTGACGCCGCCATTCGCGCCATGGTGACATACAAGGAATTCAATCTTTTGAAAGATCTGAAATCTTTGGGCACCTTCGACATCATTTTCTGCCGCAACGTTTTGATCTATTTTGATCAACCAACCAAGACCCAGGTCCTTGATGCCATGTCAGGCATTCTTGCCAAAGACGGTTGCCTGTTCATGGGTGCGGCGGAAACGGTTTTGGGCATCTCCGACGTCTTCAAGCCAGTTTCCGGCCATCGTGGCGTCTACGAAATGGGCGTGACATCAGCAGCGGCAAAATCCTTTGGTAAAGTGGCTGCCGGCTAAACTTCGGAATCCCACTATTCACTGCTGAACCATTCCTTTTTAGCGGTTGACCCAGGCCTCCAAATAGTGGAGAAATCCGCCGTCGGGGAGTAGCGCAGCCAGGTAGCGCATCTGCTTTGGGAGCAGAGGGTCGGAAGTTCGAATCTTCTCTCCCCGACCAACCAAACAGCCAAAAACACAGACTATTTAATTCCAGCAATTTCTCAAAATATTCATAGGGTCACAGGCGGGGTCACATAGTGGCGAGGCGAACGAGAAAACCCGAACCGGAAAAAGTAGCGGCACAACTGGATCAAAGGCAGCTGATGGCCGCTGCGCCGAAATTACAACGCCGGATTGACGAATTACAGAAACTCGAGCAAGAAGAGATCAGCTCTTACGACGATCCACGCACAAGCGCTGCGCGGATGAAGTTGGACGACACGCTAGTATCAATCTTTGGCGCGGACAGCCTCGACTATGATCGCTACCAGGTGCACAGCTTGGCGAACATGGGACCCATGACATTCGGCGGAGGCCCGACGCCACCACAGCAAATTATCGAGAACTATAAGGGTGGCATTCGAGAGGCTATCACGAAAACCCAGACGGCCTTGGATATGGTCGATGAACGGATTGCCGAGAACAATCACACAGAGGGAACAGACAATACGCCCGGGCCCGTACCTGCGGCCGCAATAAGACTGAGCCGGCGTGTTTTCGTTGTTCACGGTCACGATGGCGAAGCCAAGGTGCAGGTCGCCCGTTTTCTTGAAAAGTTAACCTTGGAGCCCGTCATCTTGCATGAGCAACCGAACAAGGGTCGAACTATCATCGAAAAGTTTGAAGATTATTCGGATGTGGGATTTGCAGTCGTATTGATGACGCCCGACGACATTGGCGGTACCAAATCGCAAGAAGATGCTTTCCAGGCCAGGGCACGCCAGAATGTGGTTTTCGAACTCGGGTATTTTGCCGGAAAACTTGGGCGCTCCCGTGTTTGTGCACTCCTTAGCGACTCAAACATCGAAAAGCCGAGCGATATTGCAGGCGTGGTTTATCTAGAGATGGATGGCGGCGGCGCTTGGCAGTTGGACTTATTCAAAGAAATTAGGGCCGCAGGCATCGAAGTAGATGCTAACGCGATTATCTAAGCACCCCGCCAGCCGAAGCCAGCGGGGCAAAAGAGATAGTTTCTATCTCTTTTCAATTTAAGCGCCCTTCCTCGATCAGCTGCTCCATGACGATCATGAGGCGCGCAAATGCCGCCTCATACATTTCTGCCAAGCCTGCATGGCGTTCTTTCTGATCGATGAATGCTTCAATAAGCTCCATCCAATCATCGCCGCCAGGGTCACCATCACCAGTTTTTTCAACCGCCTCTTTTAGCTGTTCGTGGTCTTTGTTGAGAGTGATCAGCATGAAACCAGCTGTGACAAACTCGCCTTTCGATTTGTCCAGCCATTCATCCAATGTGCCCCTGCCTTGCAAACCGCCGGTATCAACGGCGTCAAACTTGAGGTGGGCGAAGGATTCTTGCTGTTCTTTAATTATGTCGATGGTCATGATG
>Ga0233439_10004075_pt1 | contig 14498 bp, 14 predicted proteins | sample SI_123_September_6_FD_182713 | JGI IMG/M metagenome (GOLD analysis project Ga0233439, IMG submission 182713) | Seawater microbial communities from Saanich Inlet, British Columbia, Canada - SI_123_September2016_100_MG | ecosystem: Environmental > Aquatic > Marine > Inlet | place: Canada: British... | reverse complement strand
ACTGCCAAATCGTAAATCCCCGTCCAGCCAATCGATCAGACTGTCCCGGTCATGCACCAGGCCCGCCTCTACCGCGTACTCCAGACCGTGGGAGTAACTGAACGCACCAATGGGGAAGGCGGGTGAAAGCCAGCTTTGCAGGCGCAACAGGTTAGTCGGGTCAGTGGTCATGGCTGTGGCCGCTATTGTCTTCGTCATAGGCACCGCCTTCGGGCTGAAAGGGTGCCACGATATGTTCAACCTGACCGCCCATGCCCAAGACCATGGCCTCGATCACATGGTCGGGGCGAATGCGCAGGCGCTCATCCGTCAGATCCGTGGGCAAGTGCCGATTGCCCAAATGCCAGGCCATGCGCATGAGGGCCAGGTGCGTGGCGCACCGAATTTCCAACAAAGGCTCCGGCGCCGCGCGGACTTCCAACCAGCGGCCATCATCGATTTGCAGGCCGTCGCCGTGCGCCATGGCCTTGGCCTTTGGCAGATCCAACAGGATCGCTTCCCCCCCGTCCGTAGTTAGACGGATGCGGCGGCGATGGCGGTCGTCGAATGCCAAGGTGACGCCGTCCGCCGCCCGCTCAGCCGGCCAATGATTGGCAGAGAAATGTGCGATTGCGCGTTCCATGGAAGCCTCCCTAATAAAGAAAATAACGCTGCGCCATGGCGAGCACTTCCGCCGGCTCGCAGGTCAGCAGCACGCCATCGGCACGTACTTCATAAGTCTCCGGGTTCACCTCAATCTTGGGCATATGATCGTTCAAAACCATAGCTTCTTTGCCGATGCCGCCCCGGGTATTGCCGACCGCCAGCACTGTTTTGGCAAGGCCGTAATTCTTGCCTGCGTTCAGGCCCGCCTGGCTGACGAAGGTCACGGCGGACGCCGCCAGGGAACCGCCAAAGGCGGCAAACATGGGACGCAAATATTGCGGCTGCGGTGTCGGGATAGAGGCATTGGGATCACCCATCTGTGCCGCAGCGATAGAGCCCATTTTTAGTACCAGGTCCGGCTTCACACCAAAAAAGGCGGGGGACCAAACCACCAGATCAGCCAGCTTCCCGACCTCAACCGAACCCACGTGTTCGGATATGCCCTGGGCGATAGCCGGGTTAATGGTGTATTTCGCGATATAGCGCCGGGCGCGAAGATTATCATTATCACCTGTCTCGCCATCCAGCGCGCCGAACTGCTTTTTCATTTTATCGGCGGTCTGCCAGGTGCGGATGATAACCTCGCCCACACGGCCCATGGCCTGGCTGTCCGAGGCGATGATAGAGAAGGCACCCAGATCATGCAGGATATCCTCCGCCGCGATGGTTTCCTTGCGAATTCGGCTTTCGGCGAAAGCCACATCCTCGGCAATGTTGGGGTCCAGATGATGGCAGACCATCAACATATCCAGATGCTCGTCCACGGTATTACGGGTGTAGGGCCGGGTTGGATTGGTCGAGGATGGGATGACGTTCGCCTCGCCACAGACCTTGATGATGTCAGGCGCATGACCGCCGCCCGCGCCCTCTGTGTGGAAGGCATGGATGGTGCGGCCTTTGAAGGCTTTGTTGGTGTTCTCGACAAACCCGGATTCGTTCAGGGTGTCGGTATGGATCATCACCTGGACATCCATTTCATCCGCCACGGACAGACAACAATCAATGGCCGACGGCGTGGTACCCCAATCTTCGTGCAACTTCAGACCGCAGGCACCTGCCTCCACCTGCTCCACCAGCGCCTCCGGAAGGGAGGCATTGCCCTTGCCGAAAAAGCCAAGGTTCATGGGGAAGCCATCAGCGGCCTGCAACATGCGCTGGATGTGCCATGGCCCTGGCGTGCACGTCGTGGCGTTGGTGCCTGTTGCAGGCCCTGTGCCGCCGCCCATCATGGTGGTGATGCCGGAATACAATGCCTCTTCGATTTGCTGGGGACAGATGAAATGGATATGCACATCCAGGCCGCCGGCGGTGATGATCTTGCCCTCGCCGGCAATGGCCTCTGTCGATGGCCCGATGATGATATCGACGCCGGGCTGGACGTCCGGGTTGCCCGCCTTGCCAATGGCGACGATGCGGCCATCTGTGATGCCGATGTCTGCTTTGACGACGCCCCAATGATCCAGGATCAGGGCATTGGTGATGACTGTGTCTACGGCACCCATGGCGCGGCTGACCTGGGATTGCCCCATGCCGTCGCGGATCACCTTGCCGCCGCCGAATTTTACTTCTTCGCCATAGGTGGTGTGGTCACGCTCTACCTCAATAAATAAATCCGTATCCGCCAGGCGGACTTTGTCGCCAGTTGTAGGCCCGTACATGTGGGCGTAGTCGCCCCGGTTCATTGTTGCAGGCATGATCTAGCCCTCCTCTTCAAGCGGGCCTGCGACGGCACCATTAAATCCGTGCACAACGCGCCCGCCCCGATAGGCCACCAGGGGCACTTCACGGCTTTGCCCCGGTTCGAAGCGGATCGCTGTGCCGGCGGGAATATCCAGGCGGCGGCCGCGTGCTGCCGCCCGGTCAAAATCCAGCTCGGCGTTGGTTTCGCTGAAATGGTAATGGCTGCCCACTTGCACGGGGCGGTCGCCTTTATTGGCAATGGTCAACGTGATGACGTCCTGGCCCTGGTTCAGGGTCAGCTCGCCGTCTTTGGGAATTATCTCTCCGGGGATCATGGTCATGTGCCTCAACGAATGGGATGGTGGACAGTGACCAGCTTGGTCCCGTCGGGGAAAGTAGCTTCAACCTGCACGTCGGGCAGCATCTCCGCGATGCCCTCCATGACCTGATCCTTGCTGATGACCCCGGCCCCTGCGGCCATCAGATCGGCGACGGTGCGTCCATCGCGGGCGCCTTCCACGACGAAATCCGTGATCAGGGCGACGGCTTCGGGATAGTTCAGGATAACGCCGCGGGCCAAGCGGTTGCGCGCCACCATGGCCGCGGTGGCAATCATCAATTTGTCTTTTTCCCGTGGTGTTAGGAACATGCATTGTCCTCCTCAATAGCTAAAACTTAACAGGACCAGACCCGGGGTAAGGGTAGGGTCCGGCCATGAATTGCGGCCCGAAAAGGCGATAGAAACCCTTCCACATCCCGCCGCAAGGTTAGACCGTCACGGGCCATGAAGCGGCACAGCAACAACCCCGGCCGGTCGCTGACGCCGGCCCGGCCCTGGCAATTTTCAATCAGACGCTTGGCGGTTTTTACCTGCGCCCCGGCGTCCGGTGCGGCATATATCAACGTCGCCATGGCGCGGGCCCCGGCCAATAGCGCTGGGCGCTGGCGCAGGCTTTCAATGTCGCCCGTCAGTCGGAAATCATCGGCCCAGATCAGCCGACCATCCCGGCGCAGCCGCCATCGATCATGCACAGAGGCCGCCTGCAATGTCTCGCCCCTGGCGAGGCGTCCCAGCAAAAGCCAATCCATGGCCAGCAGGCGGCTGTTGCCGTCCATTACGATGTCGGTTTTGCGGGCCAGGGCGGCGCGATCAAACAGAATGGTTTCCTGGGGCAGCCATTCCAATGTCGCGTTATCTTCCAGGTGCAGGTGGCAGTGAACCTCGGCATCGTCACCACGGGATTGGTAGACTTTTTCTGCCGCCTGGGTGGTGGCAAGGACATGGGCACCGTTTGTTGCCTGGATCGAATAGCCTAATTCATCGCCATCGGTGATGCCGCCGGCGGTGTTCAGCAAGACGGCCTCAACCGGGCCATCGCCATGTCGGGGCAGCAAAACCCGGCAGGGGTTGCTTTGGTACAGCTCTGTCAGGCCGCTTTCGGGCCCGGAAAAACCAACCCGCGCAGCACCCGAGAGGCGTTGTAATTTGGGCTGCATCTCAGACCGTGAGATACTGGCGTACATCTGTTTCAACCATTTCTGATCGTTGCCCCGACAGCACCACTTCTCCCCGATCCATGACGATGTAACTGTCGGCCAGGTCCCGGGCGAATTCGAAATACTGCTCCACCAGCACAATGGCCATATCGCCACGATCACGCAACAGGGCAATGATGCGCTGAATGTCCTTGATGATGGAGGGCTGAATGCCCTCGGTCGGCTCATCCAGCACCAACAGGCGCGGCTGCATGGCAAGCGCCCGGGCGATGGCCAATTGCTGTTGCTGTCCGCCCGACAGATCACCACCCTGTCGGCCCAGCATATCCTTCAACACGGGAAACAGCTTAAACGTTTCAGGCGGTAAACGACGCTCGCTACGGGGCAGGGCGGCAAAGCCGGAACGTAAATTCTCATCCACCGTCAGAAATGGAAAAATCTCACGCCCCTGGGGCACATAGGCGATGCCCGCCCGGGCCCTGGCATGACTGGGAGTTTTGGAGATGTCCTTGTCCTCCCATTCAATTGCGCCGCCGCCAATGGCTTGTTGCCCGACGATGGCGCGCAACAGAGATGTTTTGCCAACGCCGTTGCGGCCCAGTACGCACGTCACCTCACCAGGTTTGGCGGTCAGCGATACTTTGCGCAGGGCCTGGGAGGCACCATAGAAAAGATCAATGTTGTCTACCTTCAGCATGTCCTAGCGCCCCAAATAGACTTCGATGACTTTGGCATCGTTCTGCACCACATCCAGTGGGCCTTCGGACAAAACCGAACCCTCGTGAAGCACGGATACCTTAGTGCCAAGGGCACGGACAAATTCCATGTCATGCTCCACCACCACCACCGATCTGGTTTTGGAAATCTGGCGCAGCAAATCAGCGGTTTGTTCAGTTTCCGCATCTGTCATGCCGGCGACGGGTTCGTCCACCAACAACAGATCCGGTTGCTGCATCAACAGCATGCCGATCTCCAACCATTGCTTTTGGCCATGAGATAGATCGCCGGCCGGGCGGTGGCGATCCCCGGTCAGGGCGATGGTCTGCAAAGTCTCGTCAATTGCGTCTTGTTGTGCGCCCGATAGTTTGGCAATCAAGGTGGCGAAGGGGCCGCGCGGGGCCTTTTGCGCCAACAACAGATTATCTTCGACGCTGTGGCTTTCAAAAACGGTGGGTTTTTGGAATTTCCGCCCAATGCCCAAATTGGCGATTTCCGCCTCGTCCATGCGGGTTAGATCATGACCACCCTGGAACAATGCGGTGCCTTTGTCGGGCCGGGTGCGCCCGGTAATGACATCCATCATGGTGGTCTTGCCGGCACCGTTGGGGCCGATGATGGCGCGCATCTCGCCCGGTTCGACAACCAGGCTTAGATCATTTAGGGCCTTGAAGCCGCCGAAGCTGACGGAGATGCCGTCGAGATAAAGTACCTCCGTCATGACTTGCCCCCTGGGGCCCTGGCGCCCATGTTGCCCCAGATGCCAACTGCGCCAACCACGCCTTTTGGCAGCAACAATGTGACGGCAACGAACAGGCCACCCAGGGCAAATAGCCAGACCTCGGGGAAGGCGGCGGTCAGGTAGCTTTTCGCCAGATTGACCAGGATCGCGCCCATAATCGCACCGATCAATGTACCCCTGCCGCCCAGGGCCACCCAGATCACAATCTCGATGGAGTTGCCGGGGGCAAACTCGCCGGGGTTAATGATGCCCACCTGGGGCACATAAAGGGCACCGGCGACGCCAGCCATGACGGCGGATAATGTGAAGACGAACAATTTGTAGTGTTCCACCCGATAACCCAGGAACCGTGTCCGGCTTTCCGCATCGCGAATGCCGACCAGGATTTTGCCAAGTTTCGATGCCACGATAGCGCGGCAAATCAGAAAACCCGCTAAAAGCGCGACGCCGGAGGCCACGAATAAACCAGCCCGCGTACCCTGGCTACGCAGATCAAAGCCGAGGATTTCCTTAAAATCGGTCAGGCCGTTGTTGCCGCCAAAGCCCATGTCGTTGCGGAAAAAGGCCAACATCAGGGCGAAGGTCATGGCCTGGGTGATGATGGAGAGATATACGCCGCTGACCCGGCTGCGAAATGCGAACCAGCCAAAGATGAAGGCCAACGCACCTGGCACCAACATCACCATGGCCATGGCAAAGAAGAAATTATCAAAGCCCAGCCAATACCAGGGCAGTTCCTGCCAGTCTAAAAAAACCATGAAATCCGGTAATTCCGGGTTGCCGTAGACGCCCCGGTCGCCGATCTGCCGCATCAGGTACATACCCATGGCATAACCACCCAGGGCAAAGAAAGCGCCGTGGCCCAGACTGAGGATACCGCAATATCCCCAAATCAGATCCACGGACAACGCCAGCAAGGCAAAGGCAAGATACTTGCCGAACAAGCTGAGGATATAGGTGGGTACGTGCAGGGCAGAGGTTTCCGGCACGGCAAGATTCAGGATCGGCACCACAATTGTGATGGCGGCCAGAACGGCGGCAAACAGCCATGTGGTTTTTTGGGTTGTGAAGGTTAACTTAGCCATCCTAGTTCTCCACCGCGCGGCCCTTCAGGGCGAACAGGCCCCGGGGACGTTTTTGAATGAACAGGATGACCAGAACCAGGATCAGAATTTTCGCCAGAACCGCGCCCGTATAGGGTTCCAGGAACTTGTTCGCGACACCCAGGGACAAGGCACCGACGAGCGTGCCCCACAGGTTACCCACGCCGCCGAATACCACGACCAGGAAACTGTCGATGATATAGCCCTGGCCAAGGTTGGGGCTGACGTTGTCAATCTGGCTCAAGGCGACGCCCGCCAAACCAGCCACACCGGAGCCGAGGCCGAATGTCATGGCATCAATCCAGTTGGAGCGGATACCAACCGCATTGGCCATAGAGCGGTTTTGCGTTACGGCGCGCATGCGCAGGCCGAAATCTGTATAACGGATCAGCAGGGTCAAGGTCAGGAAGACAGCAGCGGCAAATATGATAATGCAAATGCGGTTGTTGGTCAGGACCAGGCCGCCCGTGATCTCGATGGAGCCGCTCATCCAGGACGGTGCGATAACCTCCCGGTTGGTGGGGCCAAAGATGGAGCGGACGAATTGCTGCAACATCAGGCTCAAGCCCCAGGTCGCCAACAGGGTTTCCAGCGGCCGGCCATAGAGGAAGCGGATCACGCTGCGTTCCAGAAAGACGCCAAACAGACCGGCGACCAGGAACGCAACGGGAATGGATAACAACAGGGAGTGGGTTACCGCATCAGGAAAATGCTGTAGCACCAGGACCTGGACAACGTGGGTGGTGTAGGCCCCCAGCATGACCATTTCGCCATGCGCCATGTTGATCACGCCCATAACGCCAAAGGTAATCGCCAGCCCGATGGCGGCGAGCAGGAGGACGGAGCCGAGGCTGATGCCCTGGAACAGGTTCTGCAGCACGCCGAAAAACGCCAGACGCTGATCGATGCTGGCCGCCGCCAGGCTGATCGCCTTGGCCAGATCGCCCTTTGCGCTCAGTGCGGCCTTGGCAAGAAGGTCACGAACGCCTTGATCGGAAAAATCCGTGAGTATTTTGACGGCAGCCATTTTTTCGTCGTCACTGCCATGTCGCAGCCGGGTTGCCGCCACTGTGCGGGCCAGGGCCTCGCGCACATCATCGTCTGTTTCGTCAAGATATGCTTTTGCCAGGATGGTTAGGCTGTTGCCGTCTGCGGATTTGAAGATGGCCCGGGCCGCTTTTAGGCGGATGTCGGGGTCTTTGCTGAACAGGGTCAGGGTGCCGAGCGCACTGCGCAGAACGCCACGTAGGCGATTATTTACGCGCACCTTGTTGGAAGAACGGGATTTCGCCTCACCCAGGGTTTCGCCACTGATCGGATCAACAAAGAACTTTTTGCCGTCGCGCTTTTCCAGTATGACCAGGGCGCGATCGGATTTTCGAATGTGCAGGCGGCCTTCCAGCATGGCGGTCAGCGGGGCGGCAACCTTTGGATCGCCACCGGCGGCGAGTTTCTCAACCGCCGCAATCTTCGCCTTGAAGCTTTTCGCCCTGAGGCCGTCCAGTAATTCGGTCCCCGTTTGGTCGGCCGTTGTTTGGGCCGTGGCCGGAGGCTGCAATGTGATGCAGGCCAGAAGCAAGGTTAGCAAAGGTAGGATCGTTCGTAACATCTGCTTTGGCCTGACACTTCAAACGGAATGGATAAAAAGGGGAGGCGGCGTGATGGACCTTCGCGCCGCCTCCCCCATAGAGGTCGTAGAAATCGTAAAGATCGTAGAAGTTTAGTTTGTGAACGTTGGCTTTTTGCAGTTGCCGCAGATCCAGGGGTAGGTCCAATCAGCCGTCAGGGCCGCGCTTTCAGGGATGAAGTCGCTCCAGGCATCGCCGATCACTTCGCCTTCGGTCTGCCAGACCACATCGAACTGGCCGTCGGCCTGAATTTCACCGATCAACACAGGCTTGGAGAGATGATGATTGGTGTTCATGACAGCCATGCCGCCGGTCAGGTTCCTAACCTTTTGGCCATACATGGCTTGGCGTACCGCATCAACATCCGTGGTGCCGGCCTGCTTAACGGCCTGAACCCACATTTTGAAGCCAATGTACGTCGCTTCCATGGGGTCGTTGGTGACCCGTTTGTCGTTGCCGATATAGGCCTGCCAGGTTTTGATGAAAGCATCGTTCTCCGGCGCATCTACGGACATGAAGTAGTTCCAGGCGGCCAGGTGACCGACCAGGGGCTTGGTGTCCAGACCGGCAAGCTCTTCCTCACCGACCGAGAAGGCGACGACGGGGATGTCCTCGGCCTTGATGCCCTGGTTGCCCAATTCTTTATAGAACGGCACGTTGGCGTCACCGTTAATGGTGGAGACCACGGCAGTCTTAATGCCCTGGGAGGCAAATTTCTTCACGGACGCGACAATGGTCTGCCAATCGGAATGACCGAAGGGTGTGTATTCTTCCATGATATCCGCATCGGAAATGCCTTTGGCATGCAGGAAGGCACGCAGGATTTTGTTGGTCGTGCGGGGATAGACATAGTCCGTCCCCAACAGCACGAACCGTTTGGCCCCGCCGCCGTCTTCGCTCATCAGATATTCCACGGCCGGGATCGCCTGCTGGTTTGGCGCGGCACCGGTGTAGAACACGTTGCGGGAAGATTCTTCACCTTCATATTGCACCGGATAGAACAGCATGCTGTTCAGCTCTTCAAATACCGGCAGCACGGATTTCCGCGAAACGGATGTCCAGCAGCCGAAAACCACATCGACCTTGTTCACCTGGATCAGCTCACGTGCCTTTTCCGCGAACAGGGGCCAGTTTGAGGCCGGGTCGACGACCACCGCCTCGACCTTTTTGCCCAGCAGGCCGCCGCTTTTGTTCAAATTTTCGACCATCATCAGGACCGAGTCTTTCAACGTCGTCTCTGAGATCGCCATGGTTCCGGACAGGGAATGTAGCACCCCAACCTTGATCGTATCTTCGGCTGCCTGGACCGGGCTGGCCCCGATGCCGATGCCGGCAGCCAAAGCGGCGGCAGCCAGTGTGTTGAGGGCGTTTCGTCTGCTAATCATGAGTTCGTCTCCATAAGGGGTTGTCTTGCACCACCCTAATGGTTGCAAGCACTGTGCCAGTTCGGAGGTTTCACGTATGCAGGTATGAAGTCGTTGAAATATATATAGAAAATAGTGATATGCCGGATATTTGGGCAACAACAGTTCACGCTCAAAAAACAGGCATTAAAAAATAGTGTCTAAAATTTATGCAGAAAAAGAAACTCGCTGCTCTTGCCAAGGCAGCTTCCGTGGGCAGAATAAGGCACCGGCAGGCTTCGGCCTATCGTACGAGGTTGTCTTGCACCAACGGATAATCTCGGGACACCGTGGCAGTCTCTGCCACGGTGTCTTTAGATCATTTCGCGTAGCCTATGGCACGCAGGGCTTCGGTGATTTCATCCAGAATGACCGGATCATCGATGGTGGCGGGCATTTTCCACTCAGTACCATCGGCGATAGACCCAATGGTGCCGCGTAAAATCTTGCCGGACCGGGTTTTGGGCAGGCGGGCCACGACGGTGCAGGTCTTGAAGGCGGCAACAGGGCCGATTTCCGCGCGAACCTTAGCCACCAATTCCTGACAGATGGTGGCTTCATCACGGTCGACGCCGGCTTTCAGGGCCACAAAGCCCACGGGCACCTGTCCCTTCAGCTGATCCGCAACGCCGACGACGGCACATTCGGCAACATCTGCGTGGCCGGACAATACCTCTTCCATCCCGCCTGTGGACAGACGATGGCCGGCGACGTTGATGATGTCGTCGGTGCGGGACATGATGTAGAGGTAGCCGTCTTCATCCTGATAGCCCGCATCGGCGGTTTTGTAGTGCCCGGGAAATTCCGCCATATAAGATTCCACATAGCGATCATCGGCCTGCCAGAGGGTCGGCAGGCAGCCTGGCGGCAGGGGCATTTTAACAACGATGGCACCGGTGGTACCGCGCGGCACCTCGACACAACTTTCATCCACCACCCGAACGTCATAGCCGGGCACTGCTTTGGTGGGAGAACCGTATTTGACGGGCAGGGGGCCGAGGCCCATGCAGTTGGCGGCAATGGGCCAGCCGGTTTCCGTCTGCCACCAATGATCGATTACCGGCTTCTGCAATTGCTGTTCCGCCCACTTGATGGTGTCCGGGTCCGCCCGTTCACCGGCCAGGAAAAGTGTGCGAAATTTCGACAGGTCGTAGTTCTTCAACAATGCGCCGTCAGGGTCTTCCCGCCTGATGGCACGAAAGGCGGTCGGTGCCGTGAATAGTGCGACGCATTTGTGTTGCTGGATAACCCGCCAGAACACACCGGCATCGGGCGTGCCCACAGGCTTGCCCTCGTACAATATCGTCGTCGCACCATGGAATAGCGGCGCATAGACAATATAGGAATGGCCCACCACCCAGCCCACGTCAGAGGCCGACCACCAGACTTCACCGGGGTCTACGTCATAGATATTCTTCATGGACCATTTCAGGGCCACCAAATGACCGCCGTTATCCCGGACAACGCCCTTCGGGATGCCCGTGGTGCCGGAGGTATAGAGGATGTACAACGGGTCCGTCGCCTTGACGGGCACGCAATCAGCCGGTTGCGCTGCGGCCATGGCCTCCTCCCAATCGTGGTCCCGGCCGGGGATCAATTCGGCTGTCTCCATTTCCCGTTGCAGGATCACGCAGGCGTTCGGCGTATGGCTGGACATTTCAATTGCGCCGTCGAGCAGGGGTTTATATGGCACGACACGCCCAGGTTCGATCCCGCAGGAGGCTGAAAGGATCACCTTTGGTGCGGAATCATCAATCCGTGTCGCCAGTTCATTGGCGGCAAAACCCCCAAAGACCACGGAATGCACCGCGCCGATACGGGCGCAGGCCAGCATGGCGATGGCGGTTTCGGTCACCATGGGCATATAGATGATAACCCGGTCGCCCTTTTCCACGCCCAGGCCCCGCAACATGCCGGCGCATCGCGCGGTTTCGGCCTGCAGCTCTGAATAGGTGGTGGTGCGGATGGTGTCGGTAACGGGGGAATCATAAATAATCGCCGCCTGCGCACCGCGACCAGCCTCCACATGGCGATCCACGGCGTTATAACAGGTGTTCGTCTCGGCACCTGGGAACCAACGGTAAAACGGTGGCTTGTCGTCATCGAGAACCCGATCCCAGGTTTTTGTCCAATGGATCGCCTGGGCCGCCTCAGCCCAGAATGCTTGCGGGTCATTTTGCCAGGCGGCGTAGGTCGCATCGTATCCATTGGCCATGATTTTTATCCTGTCGTTCGGGGCGTGATTATTGCGTCCGTCATTATGAAGCCTCACATGAGAGATGTCATGACAGTATCGCCAATTGTCGCAGAAGCGCTTCGGGTAGAGGCGTTGGCGGGCTTGCATCCGACCCCGTCAGCCCTCGGACTATTAATCCTCAGGCCCCTGGGCCTCAGGCTTTTAGATCTCTGGCTCTTAGTCCTCTGGCACGTAAAGTGGCGGCAGGCTTGCGGCGAGATCGAAATCGTCGAGGTTCCTTGGCACCTTTAGAACCGCATTGGCCCGCAGCACGATTTCCCCATCGGCGAACAGGCGGCCTTCTGCAAAGACCAGACTGCGTGTCTGCTTGACCACACTGGCATGGGCCTCAACCCACTGTCCCTGCATCACCGAGGCCACGAAGTCAGAGGTCATGCTGACCGTGACCAAAAAACCCGTGATCCCGGTTTCCACATTGGCGTTAAAGCCCAATTCGATATCCATCAATGTGAACAACATGCCGCCATGGCAGATTTTTGCCGCGTTGACGTGTTTGTCACCGCAACGGAAGCCGAATTCCACCTTGTTGCCAAGGTTTCGCAGGAATAGCGGGCCCACGGTGCCGTAGTAATACCGCTCCGCCTCCCATGGATAAAACCCAGGCGGGGCGTCGTACGCTTCGAATGACATAAATGAACCTAACTAGAGCAATTTTGAATTAATTGGAGTCGCTTTCGCGACCCAAGTGATTGGTTCGATTGCTCCTTTTCTTTAGAATTTGAGCATGTTTTGAATAAACATGCTCTGGGCGACCAAAGGCGTTTGGCCGACTATATTATTGAACCACGTTGAATGGCAAAACATCGATGCGCTGCTCGATCTTTCTTATCATCGCCACGTAGGCGGGGGTGTCCACGCCGCCGAAACGTCGGGTGAACTCTTTTTCCGGCATCCTTGAAGGCAAGTCGGTGATTTTCGGGAAGACCGCCTTCTCCCGGCCCATCATTTGCAGCAATTCCGGCTGCACCCCGCCGCCGCCGTTATTCTGCGCGAACAGGGTCGTGGCGAAACGAATGCCGGCAAGATCGGCGGCCACATCGTCAAAACTGAAACCACTGCCGCCCTTATTGGCATCAAGCAGTTCCTTGAATTCACCAATGGCGAATGCCATGCCCCTGTCCGAGGCCATCTTCAGCACGGCCGATACAATGAAATGCTGGCGCAGATCACCCCGCCCGCCCAAGGTCACGGACCGGCAGTGGCTATTTTGAATCTTCAGCCCCTCTGGCACGACCTTTCCAACCAGGATCTCAAGCTTCCGCAGGCCGCAATAGATTGCCAGCGCCAGGGTGGCCGAGCGCATTTCGACGGCGCTATCGCCACCCAATCCGCGTTTTTGTGCCCGGTCAAAGGCAAAACGCAGATAAGGCGTGAAAGAGCCCTTTCGTGGCAGTTGCCCGGCAACGGCGGCATCATGTATTGCCGCCAGATAGCCGCGAACCTCCGCCTCGTTGCCAAAGCCACTATCCGTACGCAGCCGGCTTTTGGAGCGGGCCAGAAGTGTTTCGCGGATTCGTGGAGAAATATTGAGCCCGATGACCACCGTTCGCTTCCGCACGGATACTTCGCTCACGCCATCGACGGCCAGGGTGCCCAGGTCGTCACCCAACGCCATGTCCATGGCAAAGGTCAGAAGCGGGCGCACCAGTTGTGGCGGCAAATCAAATCGGCCCAGACGAATGGCGGCAATCTCCAATCCCTGGCGGGATGGCTGGACCGTCACATTGAGGTTGAGCCACTTACCACCCGGTAAACGCGGTGGCTTTAGGGATGCTGCCAGTCGGATCGCCGACGGGGCGACGGCCGCATCACCGCGAAAAGAGGGAATGGCGCGGGCGGCAAACAGCATGACCGAGTTCAACTCGTCTTCGGAAACTGAAATTTTTCTTTGCTGTGTGTTTGTCTTAAAGGCATCGCGAAATCGTTTCAGAACGGCTTTTGCCTGCTGGGCATTGGCGGCCTTTACGGTTCGCGGTGTTTCCACGTTTGGAAAAGACTGCAGCGCCAAAAGGCCGAAAACGATTGGCGCTGCCAACAGCACGAGAATGATCGAGACGACGACGAAGAAGCGCATTCAGAATTGCCTTATTGTTTTGACCGTTAGGTACCCAGGATGGCTTCAATTTTGGTCATCAGGTCCTGGCGAAGGATCGGTTTGGCAAGGATGCCGTCCGCGCCTAATTTTCCGGCCAGTTCCAAGTAGTTCATATTGCCGGTGCGATCACCGCCGGAGATGGCGATGATTTTGGCGTCTGCATCTACCCGGCGCAATTCCCGAATGGTTTCCACACCCTCCATAACAGGCATCAAAATATCGGTTATCACCAAATCGATGTTGCCTTCCTGGTACTTCTGCAAACCGTTTTTCCCGTCCGTTGCCTCAAGTACTTCGAAGTCCGCTGCGAGCAATATGCGCGTTAAGGTCGCCCGCACCAGTTCATCATCGTCTATGACCAAAATTCGTGTCGTCATAACTGTTCCCGGAATATCCCTCTGTTCATTTGGCGGATCGGGCCGGCCGGCAATTGTCGGCCCGTAGTCTTTCGAACTTGTGAATGCAAGGCGTATGGTACCTATCCTGCTGCGACTAAAACAAGGCATTTGATCGCGCGACGCATTCGCAGTCTTGTCGGGATCTGGCAGTTGCCAGTGAAAAACAATATCACTTAAAGGGTCAACTTGTTATAGGCATCCAGGGCGGCAACCTTGTAACACTCGGCCAAGGTTGGGTAGTTGAAGACGGTCTGCAGGAAATATTCCAGCCCCCCGCCCAGGCCCATGACGCATTGCCCGATATGGATCAACTCCGTCGCGCCCGTGCCGATG
>Ga0233439_10004073_pt1 | contig 14499 bp, 7 predicted proteins | sample SI_123_September_6_FD_182713 | JGI IMG/M metagenome (GOLD analysis project Ga0233439, IMG submission 182713) | Seawater microbial communities from Saanich Inlet, British Columbia, Canada - SI_123_September2016_100_MG | ecosystem: Environmental > Aquatic > Marine > Inlet | place: Canada: British... | reverse complement strand
GGCGTTTAGACATTGGGCGAAGGCGAGTATCGGATACGCAATTCGACTTTCGCCAATCATGATTCTCGCCGGGTTTGCCAGCGGACTAGCTATTCAGTGGCTGAGTCCCGAGGTGGTCGCCACCTATTTAGGCAACGACGTACGTGGAATTTTACTGGCGGCTACTTTCGGAATTCTGGTCAACGTCCCCCTCCTGTTTGAAATCCCGCTTGTTGCCTTGCTCTTGCTACTTGGAATGGGGACTGCTCCTGCCGCCACTTTGCTTTTCAGTGCGGCTGCGGCTGGTCCAGTGACCTTCTGGGGTCTTTCGAAATTGATGCCTCGTAAAGCTTTGTTGACCTTCGCCGGTGCAACTTGGGGCGTCGGAGCGTTGGGCGGAATTCTGGTGCTCATCGGCGGACAATATTTCTGGGAAGACGCCGGGCTGAGCGATCGAGTTGCCAAGGCGACTGAGCAAAGAACTGTTGACGAACTTTTCATCGCCTCGGGTGCAGACCCCGTAAACATCGAAGATTACTCGGCTGTATTCGATGGCGTGCCAGCAGCTAACGAGTTCGCTCCGTTCCAGAACATCGCTCCCCTAATAGGTGCAGAAGCCTTGATCGAGAACAGGTATCCCGGAGTTGCTATTTTCGACTACGACCGAGATGGCGATCTTGATTTTTACGTGACTTCTGCTGAAACGAATGCTGTCTTCCAAATCACTCGTGGCGGTCCTAATAAGCTGTTCCGCAACGATGGAGATAACGTATTTACAGAAGTCGCCAGCGACGCTGGTGTGGCATCAGCGACGCACAATTCAACGGCCGTCGCAGCGTGCGACTTCGACAACGATGGCTATCAGGATCTATACGTAGGTGCCCAAGGAAAAATCGGCGACAACCTCGACTACCGGTCGCTCTCTGGAAATCCTTCTCTTGCCGTGGCGGTTCAAGACAACCTATTCCACAACAATGGCGATGGTACTTTTACCGACATAACATCGGCCGCATTCGGTCAAGATGTGAATTCCCGATCAGCGGCAAGCATCGCATGTGGCGATATCGACAACGATGGCTGGCTCGACCTGTACATCGGTAATCGCGCCGATCAAGATTTCGTTCGCTTCGACACGTCTCGACATCATGGTCACTTCAACACGTTCTTCCACAACAACGGCGATCTCACGTTCTCCGACGAAACGGTCGAAGCGGGGCTAATATCTCCGCCGATCAGAATGCGCGACATTGCTGGCAATCCGGTCACGTTCCCTGCCCCCGACAACACGTCGATAGAAGGTTTCGACATCAGCAAAGTCGATGGAAAAGGCAACATAGTTGGTGATCCTGCGGGTCAAACGTGGGCCACGCTGATGTTCGATCATGATTCCGATGGCGATCTAGATTTGTGGGTTGGCGACGATGGTGATCGACTCAAGGTTTATCGCAACGATTCAAATCCGGCAGGAATTACGTTTACGCCCATAGAAGAACTTCTTGGCATAGACCAGATGGGTCAATGGATGGGCTTCGCACTTGGCGACTACGACGGCGACAACGACCTCGACGTATTTGTCACCAATATGGGCTACCAACCTCTTGAGCGACCTTGGCCAAATATTCCCTCGGCAGACTGCGCCTACTACCATTCGACCGACACGGGTACATGCTTCCATGCCCTGATCGAAAATCGGGTCAACGAAGGCGCTGATGCCAACCGCCCAGGTGCGTTCGTGATCGTGACTGGTGAGACTTCAGTAGCCGCAAGCACGATCGTGCCGCCGAGCTCTTTGGATGAAGATTTCACGACCTCACTGGACACCGAGATCAATGGACTTGAAGCCTATGAATTCGGATTCGGTACTGCCTTTTTCGATATGGACAATGACGCCGACCAAGACCTGTACTGGCTAGGTTCGCTTGCAGCCCGTGGAGAAGGTCCGCAGGGCGATTTCGCACTCGGGTTCGGACGATTACTCCAAAACGATGGCAGCGGAGCATTCAGCGACATCACGGCTGAGGCTCGAATCATTGATTCACTGGCGGTCGACTACTCGGTTCTTGATCCTGACGACGGTGATTTCAACGTCTCGAAACAACGACTCGGTACCGAGTTCCATGAGAACGGCAAGGGCGTTGCTATTGGCGATTTGAACGGCGATGGATTTATCGACGTAATCGGCACGAACAGCAACGGTGAAACATTCGATGCCGACGGCGAACGAGCGGTAGCTAGTGGTCCACTATTCGTCTGGATGAACAGCGGTGGCGATAATCACTGGGTGTCTTTCAGCCTTCGAGGGCGAATGGCTATCGATGGCACAGGATCGAACGCCGACGCCATTGGTGCGAAGATCACCGTGAGTTACGCATCTGCCAACGGCGAGACGGTCATTCAGTCCAGCGAGGTACTCGGTTCTTCTAGCTTCTTATCGATGAGTTCGCTCGACGCTCATTTTGGTATCGGATCAGCTAATTCTGTGGACGTGACAATCAAGTGGCCGAGTGGCCGGACAACCACATTGAATCAAGTTGATGTGAATCAGCATCAAGAATTGACCGAACCGGCGAGCTAAGACATGCTCTGGCTACTCCTCGGATTCAGCGTTCTTCGTCGGCTTCGTCATGATCGCCAAAGCCAGCCCCATGAGCGAGAAGACTGTTACCAGCATGTAGGCGTATCGCCAGCCGTTCATGAACGAATCGCTGGCTGGCTTGTTGCCGGTGATGTCGCTGAGTGGGATATCGAATCCGTCAGCGACCATTACGCCCACAACAACGGCCGATGCAATCGCCTGCCCTGCCACGTTTCCTACGTTCCTCGTTAGGTTCGTCAAGGCACCAACAACACCGAACGATTCTTTTGAAACGCTACCAAGAATTGTGCTGTTGTTAGGTACTCCCCACAGACCCATCGCAATTCCGTTCACCAACAGTACGAGGCTAACGATCCAGAACGAGGTTTCACTGGTAAACACCATGAACGCAATTGCCGTTGCGACAAGCATTGCGAAGCCAACAATGGTGAATGGTCGCTCACCTATTTTGTCGCCCATGCGACCCGATGAGCTTGCCGCTGCCGCCATTCCCAAAGATGTGAGGAACAAGATTCCTCCAGCCGCAGCTTCTTCGATGTTACGGAGGCTTATTAGGTAAATCGGCATCAAGAATCTGACAGTTGTCGTGCCCAAGAATCCCAGGAACCGCGTCGCAATCGCCATCGAGAACATGATGTTCTTGAACATTCTCAGGTCGAGCATCGGAGAGGAAGACTTAAGCTCCCACCGGATGAAGAACGCGAACAGCAGTACAGCCGAGACCAATCCACCGAGAATCAACGGCGACAGTATCGAAACGTCGAACGGATTATTGATGAGGATTACAACGATGATAATCATCAATCCGGAAACGATTGCGCCCATCCAGTCAAAGTTCGGCTTTGCGCCAGTTCGCTGCTGACTAACGATCTTTTCATCGAGGATGAAGTAGCCGGCAATAAACGCTATTCCAATTGGGATTGTCAGCACAAAGAACAGTGTCTCCCATGAGAAAAACTGCAACCACAGACCAGCAATAACCGGCCCGATAGCCCCACCAATCGCAACTGAAGTGGTCTGCGCACCGATCGCCTTACCGCGTTCACGCGCCGGAAATACCGATAGCACCATTGCCGTACCAACCGACTGCCCCATCGAGTTTCCGATGGCGGCCACAATTCGGGCGACAATCAGTAGCCCAAAGCTTGGAGCCAGACCTGTAAATACCGATCCACTGGCAAAAAAGACTAGTCCAATCAGGTGAACTTTCTTGCGTCCGATAATGTCGGCGAACCGACCCATCGGCAACATGAACGCGCTGATGGTCAAACCTTGAACAATCACGATCCAAGACGCTGAACGAAGCGTTATTCCGAACGTATCGGCGATCTGCGTCAGGGCGATGAACACCATGCCCATGCTCGCGACCATCGTGAAGAACGCGATGCCAATCGCCGTGAAGGCAACCCACTTATTGGCGTCTGGAGCGTCGGTCTGGTCGGCAGGCGGAGCGGGAGTATTAGCGGAGGCACTCAAGTAGCGACGCTCGGAAGTGATGTGTGACCAGAAATTGACATGAGCGCCATACTACTCCTGCGATAGATCCATGGCGCAATCGATTACTTGTTCAGATCGACAAAACGGGCGTTAAGTAGCCCGCTGTTCGATCCAATCAAGATCAAATTCGAAGCCGAATCCGGGAGCATTCGACGGCGTTAAATAACCATCTTTGATCACAGGTGTTCCCGGCAAAACTACCAACTCCTCCAGCGGCACACCCGGAGGTGCGACGCCTTCAGATCGCTCAGCCCACATGACTGACGACATGGCGTATGCGAGGTGCTGGCCGTATGGGTAATTTGTGCTGGCATGCGGAATAACCGTAAGGCCGTGAGCCTCGGCCAAATGGCAGATTTTGATTCCAGCAGTCAGCCCGCCAACCCATTGCAAATCAGGCTGGAAGATATCGACAAGTCCATGGCTTGCAGCATGTGCGAATGGGTGGATCGAGTACCAGTGCTCGCCAGTAGCGAGAGTCTGGAACGGTATTCGTTGGCGAAGATTAAAGTAGCTGTCCATGTCTTCGGGCAGCATGTAATCCTCAAGCCACTTGATGCTATACGGGCGGAGTCGCTCGGCGAGTCGAACCATGTAGTCGGTGTTCATCGACATCCAACAATCTACTGCTATCTCGACGTCCGGGCCAACTTGCTCACGAGTCTTCGCAACAAGCTCTTCCGTTCGGTTTAGTCCGGCAAGACCAGCATCCGGTCCTTCACGCAAGAACAGCTTCACAGCTTTGAAGCCAAGTTCTAGGAACCAATCGATGGAATCCGGGGTGGGGTACGAAAGATCGGTGTTGCTGGCGTAGCAGAAGATTTTCTCTTTCTGAGGGCCGCCAATGATTTCGTAAACCGGCTTGTTCAGTAGCTTCCCTTTGAGATCCCAAAGCGCGTTGTCGACTGCGCTGATCGCAAAGCTGGAAACTCCCGCCGTTCCGTATGGAGCGGTTGCCTTTTGCATGAGATCCCACACACGTTCGGTCGCCATGCAGTTCTCGCCCTCGATTACCGGACCGATGTGGTCGTTGATCAGAGGTACGGTGACACCGCTGTGAAGCGTGAGGCCGAATCCCCACGTGCCATCCTCAGCAGTCACTACACACGCTGTGCGTTTCCAGTTGTTACCCCAGTCGCTGCGCTTCAGCTCGGGATAGCGCTGCATCGGGCTCACAAAGCCGTTGGTCGCGATCTTCGGAACGCGTGGCTTGGTAGTTGCGTGCGGGGTTACATCAACCTCGATGGCTTTGACTGACCTGATCTTCATACGGAGAAATTCCTGTCGTGATGACGTGGAGTTGGCAAATCTACGCCGGACTTTACATGAATCGTCGACATTCAGAACCGAGAATATAGATGCAGTTCGATTCGAATTTCAGTTAAAGAAAAATGGGGGAGCGACCGAAGTCACTCCCCCACTAGATTTTCACTTAGAAACCTAAAAGGGTTCTAGAAGTTCCCGTGTCCAGGTCCGATAATTCCATTGTTGTAATCATCGAGAGTACCCGCTACTTCAACTGCTTCCTGTGCGGCTTTCTTAGCTTTGCCCTTCAGCGAGCCAACGCCATCAACAGTGTTGTTGGCGAGCCAATCTGCAGCCCATGCCAATTCGGCGTCGACAGCAGTGGTATCTGCGCCATTCAACCCATTCAAGGTGGCTGCGATGTACGCACGTGAAAGCTTCACGTAAGCGTTACCGCCATCATTGACCCACATGATTTCGATCCATGTGTAAGCAGGGTCGAAGTAATCTTCGTTCTCGCCGGCATCGCCAATGGCATCCCACGTATCGTCGTAGTGACGACCGTCGTTATGAGCCATCGAGTGAGTCTTCCAGTAACCAGGAGTCAGTGTGTAGCCGCCATCTCCACCGTCACAAGCAGCAACGTTGATAACTGCATTGACCATTGCCGAATCACTCGAGTCGGAATCCGTAGCATTTACTGATGCTGTGTTGTCGACTGTGTGAGTCGTTCCACATGCAAATGGTCCAACCGTTGTTGGGTATCCCCAGATTCCGGAGTAAGTTCCATCAGCGCCTGCAGTAACCTGCTCGTCGATCGGAGATCCACTTACGATTCCGTCGATCAACTGGTTATCGAGCACATCGGCCGAATTGCCGACCAAAGTAACAACGGCACTACCGAACGAGTAAGGCACTGGAGCCGAATCGACCGAGTCGCCCCCCGTTGGCAAACTGTAACTAGCTGAAGCGATATTTACGCCGCCAGCAGCATCACCATCGACAGAATAGTTAACAGGGATCGAATCACTGCCCGCCGGCACTGTCACTTGCCCGAAAAGCACGCCGTTGTCGACCACATCAACAGTGATGTCGCGAGTTGGGTGTGGGTTTGAAACAGTGATTTCACCATGAACGGCGTGATCGCTGTCTGTCGCTGTACCTGTCACATCTACCGTGTAGTTCAAAACAAGGAACTGATCAGCGGTGATTCCATAGAGACCATCCGAATCACCAGTTTGGTCAACGACTGACTTAGCGACAGTCCACTCGATTGTTCGAGTTAGCGAGGTTGAATCAACTGTTTTCGAAACGCCAATTTCGTGGCAATCGATTGAAACTGACTGCGATGCAGATCCCAAAGGAACCGTAGCCGAATCGCCGTAAAGGTAGGCAGTGTTCGGGTGAGTTGCATCACCGGTGTAAACACCTTCGCTATTGCGTACACAGTCGTTGAACTGCACGTCGTAGCTAAAGCCAGCGATTGCGCTAGCGTTATTACGAGGTGACTGCGAGTCGTTCACGTCTACAACGGTAACCGTTGCATCGTTCTCATTAGTCGGCGCTCCCGGAACAATTGGTGCCGTTGCCGATGCAGCTTCAAAGTTATCCGCTGTCGCGTGTGCTACGTTTTCGGCAGGCAGATCAATTGCATTTGCGACCGGTGCACTTGCGTAGGAACAGTCAACGGCTGCACCGCTGATGAGCGTTCCGGCAAAAGTGCCGCAATCGACAGGTGCGATGATGTCGGTGACAACTACATTACTAGCCGTCTCAGACCAGGGGTTCGACACCGTGATGCCACCCGTAACCACGAAATCTCGATCAGTCGCGGCGAGTTCGGTTACCGAAATACCGTAAGTCGAAGTGCCGGTCTCACCTACAAACAGGTCATGAGATGCTGGCGAAACAGTTTTCTCTATGTCCCAGTTGTGATCACGTGTGTAATCGACGCTATCGACTGTTTTCGAAACAGTCAGTTCACGATCCCAACAGAACGTTATGTGCGAAATTCCACGAGGGCCACCCTGAGTATTCAGTGGTGTAACCAGTCCTGTGTCGCCTGTCGACTCAGGGTCGTAGTAGTAGACATTTGCTGCATTAGACGCCTTCATTACTACGGCATCAATACCGAGATTTGAAGTCCAATTCACAGTGTTTAGCTCGCTACCGCCACCAACGACGTTGAACGTGTAATCGATAAGCATTCCATCGCCGATGCCAAATCCGGAGTCCGACGTAGGATCATCTTTCTTGGCTCCGTATGGGAATCCCAGTGCATCACATTCCGCCAATGCATTTCCAGAGTCCCATGGTTCGACAATCACAGGATCGACGTGCGATGCACTGACAGTGGTTGCTGGGCTCGATAGCCCGACTGCAACTACCGCAAGAGCCATCACAAGTACCCCAATAAATTTAAGCCGCATATCCAACTCTCCTCAGACGTTTTTATACAAATAAACCTGGCATCGAGCTTGACCACCGATGCTTCCCGCTTGACCGGGATTTCTTCACACAGGTAGTTAATCTCCTGCCCATCCCTTCCGTCCGTGACGTTTGAAACTGGCGAGTTGCGATTCAGTAACTGGTTGGTAACGGTTTGAAACCAAGCAGTTACGCGGGCTGGGTGTTGGCACGCGCGCTAAAGACTTCTAGCGAAGAGGGATAGAGGCGGGTTAAGTAAGGAGGTCTTGCGGTTATTACCGGCTAATCGAGTAGCCCAAGCCGCGGTGAGAGTTGATGACAGGGTCGTCTCGCTCATCGTCGTCAATTTTTGTTCGAAGGCGGTGAATCGCCATTTTCAGCGCTGAATCGCTAACCGACGGTTCGTCCCACGCCTCGTTTTTGAGCGACTCGAATTCTACGATTCTGCCATTCCTGCTGAGAAGTGAACCCAGAAGGTTCATCTCCACTTTCGTGAGGTCGCGGTTGATGCCGCTGACAGTTGCATTTCCGGATGCAAGATCGATTACCAGGTCATCTCGGAGTTGAATTACAGCGGCATCGGGCGTTTTCTCAGTAACGCGCCTCATAGTGGCTTCAACGTGAGCTTGAAGAGCTATTTGCGAGATAGGTTTGTTCAGAAATGCGTCTGCACCCAATCGAATCGCAGCTAGGATCGATGAGTCGTCCGTGCGAGCTGAAAGCACGATAATTGGAACCTGAGAATATTTGCGAATTTGGCGGATAACCGATAAGCCGTCCATATCGGGAAGTCCAAGATCGAGAAGTACAAGGTCGGGGGCATCCGTTGCCACTCGCTCAGCAACGACACTGCCAGACTCGAATTCAACAACCACAGTTTCAGGCCAGGTGATTTCGAACGATAGAGCAATGCTGCTACGCACCGCTTGATCGTCCTCAACGACAAACACTTTTGCCGCTGGAAGCCGAATTGTGGACTGGATCATCTTGAGTTGAACAATCTTTGAATATCGAACGCTGTTTCGCTAAATGTTGACCCGACCAAAAATAACATTTCGGTCACATTTTCAATATGAGCATTGAGTCGCGAAAAAGCGATTTTAGGTCAAGATACGGTTGGGAGAATCACAACCAGCTAACCTGACGATGACATTCAGAGCGCCAACCTACTCGCCTCGGAACTGTTCGTCGGAATTAGCTCGCATGAAGTCCATGTTCATCTCGATGCCTAGTCCCGGGGCATCAGGCAGGTGCAGTTGACCTCGCCGAACGTCGAGCGGGGTCTGTATGAAATTGTCATATGCGACCAAACGGTGACGTGCGGTCTCCAGTTTGTAGAAGTTCGGCACAGTCATCATCACATGCGCACCGGCAAGAACGTTGATCGGACCGCTAGCATCGTGCGGTGCAATTGGAACGTAGTACGCCTCTGCCATAGTCGAAATCTTCTTCAGTTCAGATATTCCACCCGTCCAAGTAACGTCAGGTTCAAGGAAATCAGCAAGATGCTGTTCAAGAACTGCGGTGAACTCCCAGCGAGTGTGAAGACGTTCACCAACCGAAATAGGTAGATCGATTTGGTCACGAACGTTCTTAAGTGCCTGTGTGCTTTCAACAGGAACTGGCTCTTCCCACCAGTGAATGTTCGACGGAGCAACACTGCGCGCAAGTCGCACGGTAGTCGGCACATCGAATCGACCGTGGGCGTCGATCATAAGCTCCATCTCTGGACCAGCACCCTCACGAATAGCAGCCGTGATTTCGTTCGCCTCGGCTTCGCCCTTGTACGTCATTCCGCCATTCAGGTAGCCGTTGTTCTCTTCCTGCATATGTGGGTAAGGATCGAACTTCATTCCCTCGTGACCCGAATCGGCGATTTCTTTTGCCTGTCGCTTTGCCTCGTCAGGACCAATGTTTGGGTCTGGGTGTGTGTAAAGCGCAACCGTCTCTCGAACCGGGCCGCCAAGTAGTTCGAATATCGGCTGATTCATCGCCTTGCCGCGAATGTCCCAAAGAGCAATATCGATTCCGCTAATAGCGTTTGTAGCTGCACCACGGGACCCCATGTAGGTGAATCGCCTGAAAATCTTGTTCCAGAGCATTTCGATGTGGAACGGGTTTTCGCCGACCAGTAATGGATTGACCTGCTGGAGCACAGCACAAACAGCCCGGTTCGCCACAGGATGAGTCGTAGTTACCTCACCCCAGCCGGTGATTCCTTCGTCCGTCTGCACTTCCACAAAGATGTACTCGCCCTGCCGACCGAAGTTGTATGCGGCGGTTGCGAGAAGTAGCCAGGGGGTGACTTTGGTAATTTTCATGGAAGATACTTTTCCGATTCAGGTATAAGCGGCAGGGAATAGAGGCACTCGAATTTGCCACCAAGTTTCACAGTGAATCTAATCGTTCACAAGTCATTGCCAGCTACATAGGCGACTTATTCACACAATAATTATGAGATATACGCTGCGAAGATCGCCAGTAGCGAATATCCTCGTCGCTTCCGGGGGCAGCGTCCGATATGAGCTTGCCGTGCCAACCCGAAGATCACCCAGCGAAGGAAACCCAGTACTTGCCGTCGAACTCAACTGAATCGCACAACATTGTGATCATCGGAGCCGGACCTGCTGGGCTATCGACGAGCTACTTTCTCAAGCAACAAAACATCGATCACATCGTTCTCGAACGAGGTAACGTCGGCAATACTTGGGATGTCGAGCGTTGGGACGGCTTCTATCTTGTAAACCCAAACTGGGCAGTCCGGCTTCCCGGGTTCCACTACGTTGGTACCGAACCCGAAGGCTATCTCTCGAAGCTCGAAACGATTCAGTATTTGCAGGACTACGCCGCCCATTTCGAATCGCCCGTCCGCACCGGGGTTGAAGTTGAATCGCTGGAACAAATGCGTACCGGGTACAAGCTGCATCTCGGCGACGGAACTGCGATCGAAGCTCGATGCGTTGTGGTTGCGACCGGGGCGTTCGGGATTCCGAAACTTCCTGATTACACCGGGCAACTTAGCGATTCTTTCAGTCAGATGCATTCCGCCGATTACAAAAACCCAGATTCTCTTAACGACGGAGCGGTGCTGGTTGTTGGATCGGGCCAATCCGGCGCACAGATCGCCGAGGAGCTACACGACGCCGGGAAGACGGTATTCCTATCGGTTGGAAACGCCGGTCGCCGCCCACGTCGATACAGAGGTCGAGACTCATCGTGGTGGAATTTCACAATGGGAGGTTTCGACAAGACGGTCGAGAATGTCGAGTCGGTAGACGATGCTCGGTACGGCTCTTCGTCTCACACCAGTGGCGCCCGCGGTGGTCACAATATCTACCTGCGCCAAATGGCAAAAAACGGCGTGACGCTGGTTGGTCCGGTCACTGGCGGTGAAGGAGATGTCGTTTCGCTCCGAACCGATCTTGCCAAGATTCTTAAAGCGGTTGATGACCATCCGATCCAATGGAAACAGAACGTCGACGCTTACATCGAGAAGCACGGAATGCAGGTTCCGTTGGACGACGTAGTCGATCCACCAAATATCGCAGATTGGCCAAAAGGCGATGTACCAAGCGAGCTAGATCTTGTAGCGGCTGGAATCACGACGATCATTTGGTCAACCGGATTTAAGTACAACTTCGACTGGATCAAGCTGCCTATCACCGGCGAGCACAACTATCCGATTCAGCGGCGTGGAGTGACCGAATTTTCGGGATTGTACTTCATGGGTCTCCAGTGGATGTATGGGTCGAAATCGGCTCAGTTCATTGGGGTTGGAGAAGACGCCGAATACGTCGCTGGGCATGTTGCTGATAATTTTTCGTAGTCGTACGTATCGGAATGAGCCCGATTAAACAAAACCGCCCGTAGCCAAGTAAATGACCACGGACGGTTGTTATTGCACTAAGCAAACTAGCGGACTAGTCGGAAGCACCGACCGGAGCTGTTTCTGCCGCACTCGACGCCGAAGGAACCGCAGGCGAATGTCCTTCGATCGAGATGTTTGGAATCCATTCAAGCCAGCCCGGTAAGTACCAAGCATGTCGACCCAAAATCCTCATCACACTCGGTACCAATAGCGACCTGACGATCGTTGCATCAAGCAGCACTGCCGCTCCAAGGCCGAATCCCATCGATTGGAAGAAGGCGATGTCGCCAAGAGCGAATCCGCCGAACACTGCAACCATGATTAGCGCAGCGCCAGTGATGATGCTTGCCGTCTTTCGAAGACCAAATGCCACCGATTCCGACGCGAGACCCGTTTGGTCATAGCGTTCCTTGATTCGACTCAGCATGAACACGTGGTAGTCCATCGACAGACCAAACAAGATGCTGAACATGAACAGCGGTAACCAGAATTCGATCTGATCGACCTGTTTAAATCCGAACACGTCTATTAGGAAGCCCTTCTGGAATACGAGCACCACGAGTCCGTATGCCGCTCCAACCGAGAGCAGGTTCATCAAGATCGATGCGATTGAAATCGTTATCGACCTGAACGCGAACAACAGCAGTAAGAAGCTCAGGCTCAAAACTGAAGCGAACACAATAGGAAGGTATTCGTCGGTGATCGCTACCGAGTCAACGACCTCGGCTGGGCCGCCACCCACCAACGCTTCGTAAGAATCGTCTGAAACGCCAGAGAAAGCATTTGGAATTATTGTCGAGCGTAGATCACGAATAGTGCCCAACGCTTCCTGACCCTGAGGATCACCAGGAATTGAGGATCTCAGTACAGCAAGGTTTTCAGTTGGCTCAATTCGAACATCGGGGGCTGGGAGTCCAGCATCGTCGACCATCGATAGCTCAAGCGCAGCCAGTGCGCTGGCTATCGGCTCTGAGTCGACGTCACCGTCGATAACGATAACTGCCTGCGCATCAGATCCGAATCCGAACTTGTCATCAAGCGTCTGAAATCCGATTTTTGCCGGTAAATCATCTGGCAATACGGAGATTCCGCTCGTTCCCTTTTCGAGATCGAAATAGAAGAAGCCAAGAATAAGCAACACCGCCGAGGCAGCGATTAGGCTCATCCACGGTCGGCGCATAACGTTCACGGTAATCGTGTTCCATACGCCCGACTCAGCTTCTGGGTCGACGGCTTCTTCCTTGCCGTATATCGATGAGAATTTGAAGTTGGTGAACCGACGTATCACCGTCAATACAACCAGAATCAACATCACACCGGCGGAAACCATGATTACGTCGGGACCAAATCCGGCGGTCAACGATAGGATCACAACGCCCACGACGAATAACCCTGCCGTGAATGGTAGTGGCGCCTTCACCGCTTGCACCTTGTCGCCCAGAATTCCGATTATCGCTGGTAGCAATGTAATTCCCACGATCACAGCAACGAATACAACAAGAATTGATCCGATACCGAACGCCTGGAACGTTCGCTCTGGAATGATTAACATTCCGAGCATCGCCAACACCACTGTTAGTCCACTGAATACAACTGCACGTCCTGCCGTTCCACCAGCAGCTTCGATAGCAGCTTGCTTGTCTAGCCCACGCTCACGTTCTTCTTTGTATCGAGAGAGGATGAACAACGAGTAGTCGATACCCACTGCCAATCCCATCATCGAGAGAATGTTCGGCACGAACTCGTTGAGCTCCATGAACTGCCCCACAACGGCGGTCAGACCGATAGCCGTAAAGATCGCAGCAATGGCAAGAATAATGGGTATGAATGCCGAAACAACTGCCCCGAATACCAGCGCCAATATGATTAGGGCGATGGCAACACCGATCGTTTCACCAGTTACAAGGTCGCTTTCAGCAAGTTCACTGAATGTGTGCTCAATACTGGCATTACCGACCATGTAGACCTCGAACTGGCCGTCGGTAAATTCTTCAGTGACATGCAATAGCGTGAGAATGTCACCAGCACTCTCATCAAGTACTTCTATCGTAGTCAAGAGAGTCGTGCCGTCGTCAGACACCATTCCTTCATAGTCGGTGAATTTCCCGACCATGACTTCAACATCGTCTGCTGTTTGAGCAGCTTCGAGCGCTTCACCGAACTCGGTTACACGTTGGTCGAATGCAGCATCGCCCGGCTTCAAGCCATCTGCGAGGATCAGTACGAACTCACCTGAAGTTTCAGGTCCTGTGTCCTCTTCAGATTGCTCGTTCTTGCCATCAAGTTCGTCAAAACGTTCACTGATGAGAATCTGAGCTCGCTCGTACTCAAGAACTTGGGTCGGCCCCTGTTCACCGTCTAAAGCACTGTCTAGCAGTGTGTTTGCAAGAGCACCGGCAGCTACCAGCACAACGATCCAACCAGCAACGACCCACCAAGGTCGTCGCCCACTAAAACTTGCAATTCCTTCTACAGAAACTCTCATCATTGCCCCCAACTGCCGTCATGACGAACCGGTAATACCCGAGCGCGCTAATTTCAAAATTCGCAAGATAACTCTGAACCGTTGCTTACTGCTTGTCGAGTTCTCTGAGTATCAAAAGGTGTTATGTCGGATATTCCCCGGTTAGTGATTGGTGTGTTTCGCCAAAAAGTTTGATGATCGACATTCGCCCTCAAGGGATGAATTTCAATTCACCAGAAATAATAATTGCATCGATTTACGTGTCTATATAGCCCTTAAACTCCAGATTACGACGAGTACAATTTTTAGTCGTGACATCAACGACTGACACTCCTCCTATTTTCCTACCTCGTGTAGCTCGAACCCCGTTTTACTACGGGTGGGTTGTACTTGTAGTTGCTGCTTTAGGCAGCTTCGCTTCGG
>Ga0233439_10004067_pt1 | contig 14521 bp, 23 predicted proteins | sample SI_123_September_6_FD_182713 | JGI IMG/M metagenome (GOLD analysis project Ga0233439, IMG submission 182713) | Seawater microbial communities from Saanich Inlet, British Columbia, Canada - SI_123_September2016_100_MG | ecosystem: Environmental > Aquatic > Marine > Inlet | place: Canada: British... | reverse complement strand
ATCTTGACTATAATACTAACACCCTAACTTTAGATAACATGACTCAACGTGAGCTACATGAAGAAATATTTGAGGGTGATGGTTTAGGTACATTGGATAATCGTTCTGGGCTTGTTAAATGGATTATCTCTTTAGAGCCTGTTTGATCACTTGTTGATCACAACGACCTGATACTTAGAGGGGTATTTCCTAGCGAGTGACTGCCACACACGAATCGCTTCAGGAGTTGTGGAGTTTTTATTACAATAGTTGGGTATAAATAGAAAAGGTGTTCTATTAGTTTTTTTCTCAAAAATATACCGAGCTAATCTTAAATACCCTTTAACCCCTCCACCTTTACCTCTGAAATCAGAGTCTAACCTACTGTTTACCACTTCAGCTACATACACCTTATTATCAGAGTTAACTAAAGAAGGGTTTTGTGTTACTAGCTCCCTCATTTCTTCACGACATGTGTATGAATCAAAGTTCTTTTGATCTACTAAATGGAGAGTAGCACCAAACTCTCCAACGGACTCACCTTTAGAATAAGCTTCCATAACATAAACTAAAGAGTCGGAATCAAAATCCCAACTGCTAGTTTCTTTGAAAGTGATTTGTGAGGATTGTTTCAGATAGAGGTCTGCTACTCTTTCTTGAGGTTTCATGCTCTTCTCCTATTTATTAACCAAAACAACATCTCCTTTAGAGGGGTATTTCCTAGCGAGAGATTTCCACACCCGCTTCGCTTCGGGAGATGTAACGCTCCCTACTCCGTGGCAATAGTTGGGAATAAATAAAAAAGGTGTCCTATTAGTTTTCTTTTGAAAAAGATGTTGAGCTAATCTTAAATATCCTTTAACACCCAAACCTTGACCTTGAAAATCCTCCTCTAACAGACTGCTATGTACTTCAACTACATACACCTTATTTTCAGAGTTAACTAAAGAAGGGTTTTGTGCTACTAGCGACCACATGTCTCGATAACAAGTATATTTCTTGAACTCCTCTTGATCTTTTAAATTGAGAGAACCTGCAAAACTCCCAACGCTTTGACCTTCAGAAAAAGCCTCGATCTGATGTAAACTATCAAAAGTGTGGTCCTTTAGGTCTTCTTCATATGTCATTTTGAAAGTGACTTGTGAAGATTGTTTCAGATAACGATTAGCTATTTTTTTATATATGTTCATATTAGATCCTCCTTAGTATTTCATATCAAGCCCAAGGCTAACGTCTTCTGTAGTGGGGGTCTTACAACACAGACCAACTACGATTGATTCTTGACCTCCTGTAGCCAACAGCAAAAGGTTGTCAGCGTCATTACAAAGAAGTCCGTTCTCACTCACTTTGATTTTATCATTCAGAGTATACTGTGCGACTCCACCTGCTCTTTGACCTTGTGCATTCAAAGAAATAGTCTCATAGTTGAGAAATAAGCATCTAGCACCACCACTAATCATTGTAACAACATTAGCCCCTCCGACAGCAGTGGGTAGTCCTATCATGTTTTGGTAAGATGTGAAGTTTCTATAGGTCGAAGTTCTAGGGTCTGAATAGTTCTCTCCTCCGAACAAAAGAAATCCTGCAACGTATATCCCTTCAGATTTTTCTACGGTAAACTCAGAGGCGTTATTCTCATTTTCTATGTATTTAACAAACTGTCCTCCAAGCCACCCACTTCTTCTCAGAGAAGAAGAAATGGTGACAGGAAATCGGTCAGCCGTAGAAAGCATTTCTACACTCTCAGAGCTTTGGTTAAGTTTAGTAGACATTAACTATTTCTCCTAAGATATGCGAGCTTGACTGCTATTTCTTTTTCTAACTTCTTTTCTCTCTTAGTTTTTATTATCTCAGCTTTTGGGGCTTCTTTAAAATTATTAGGGAGAGTCGGCTCATCCTCTGCTGTTTCCACTACAAAACGATGTAAGGTCGAGAAGTTTTTAGCTCCTTCTTGATTCTTATTATCTTTAACAGTAGGGGGGGCTTCTATAGCTTGTTCTATAGCTTCCGTTTGGTTTCTATCTGGAGCATCCGACATAGAGACAGATTTTAAAGCTACTTCAGGGTCATTTGAAATCGCTTCCGTATCTGAAAACTCTCTGACTTCTCTTGCTTGAGGGTTATCAAAGAACCTTTTTTCTTCTGATCGAGGAGCTGAGTACTTCTCTAACTTCGCTACTCTTATTTCTAGTTGCTTTAAAATTTCATATGTCATTCTTCATATCCTCTCCACCATTCTGAGATAAAAAAAAGAGCTTGGCTGAACTTCTTCTCAAGAAATAGTGTTATTTTTAATACTAAAGACGGCTCTTCTAGTAATATGATAGAAGAGGCGATATCTATCTGTGCTTGAGATAATTCAGAGTCGTTGTCTATATATATAGTAAGAGACCCGAATTCATCTACAAGGATGACGATGTTATCTTCCATTTTATTACAGCCTCTGATATTTATTTCTTCACAAATAAACAGAAGCTATAAAGAAACTAGGATTTCAGACTGAACCCTTTTCTGATTTCTTCGATATTCTTTGGATTAATGACTCTTTTTATTTCTTCTTCTCTCTCATTTACTAAGATTAAAGTGGGGACTGTTTTAACTCCAAATTGATCGAACTTTTTTCGGTTGTCCTCCACATTTATTTTTAAAAGAGGGATGTTTTCTTCAGTTGAAAATCGCTCTACTGAGGGAAGTATTCTTTTACATGGTATGCACCAAGGTGCATAAAAATCATATACTTGCATAAGGCTGTCCTTAGATTGTTAGTTGATAGAAAAAATGCCGATAAAGACTTAAACTCTATTTGGCTTAAATCTCTTGAGTGGCTTATTGTGGGAGCTATATAAAGACTATAATACAGAGTGGTCAGATGCCATCAGCGGGGTGTCTGAACTTGTTGTCTTTAATGTGTTCGTATTCTAGATATGCTTGTACGATTTTCACCATATCATCAAAGACCCACGAGATACCTTCGTTGGATTCAACAGGATCTATCTCTCCTTGCTCTAAAGGGGGCGGGAGATTTTTTATGGTCTTTGCCTTGATTGACTTATCTCCATTGGCGAGAGCTTTTATAGTGCGATGGCAACCATCAACGATCTCTCCATTCCATATAAGAATAGGGAAAGAAAGATCCGCAGTCATACATCTTTCTAGGTGTTCAGAAGGGTGAGATTGACCCCAATACCACTCCTCTTTGAAGCAGTCGGGTATCTTCCAATCAACAGGTTCTAAGGATTTGGACTTTGCCCACAGATCTTCAACATCCCAAACAAGCCTTACGCCATCAATAACAGTTGTAAACGATTGTCCCATTTTTTTGTGCCTTAAGTATCTCTCAATTTCTTGATCGTTATATAGTACCTCAGACTTAGATCTTACTCTGCTTCTCTATTTTTTGGTTGTGTCTCAAAAAGAAATAGTGGAGGTTATATTTTCTTTTTCAACAAAGTGGATCAGCAGATCCGCAGTACCTGCAATATTAGTCGCTCTAACATCCATAACACGATCTGCTTCTGTATCTTCTGTCAGATTACTGAGATGTGTATGCAAAAAACCATCACTGTTTGGCATTGATGCTGTTAATGTCCCTAATATCCTTCGGTCGTTTCTGTCTCTTATTAAGATTTTATGTTTTTCATTTTCTTTAGAATAGTTGGTGTAGAAAAAACGAGTATTTTTCTTAGTTATCATTCTCACAGATCTCTCTACCCAAATATGGCTTTCTTCTCTGATCAGACCTAAAAAAGTATTAGAGTCCTTTGCTCTTATGTAACGGTGTGCTTTGACGACACGACTTACAGATTCATTAATCATCTTGTTCCTTTCTGTTTTTGGTAGCCAGAGAAGGAAATAGATAAACTAATGACGATAAGTCTTTTCTTTAACGTACTCTGTTAGCAGAGGTATAGTTTCAGAGAAATCTTCTTCAGTTATGATTTTTTTATCTGGAGAACCAGATTTCAGATTGTCTCCCCAAGTCACACCCCATTTAGAAATAGAAAACTCTCGACAGTTGATCTTATGGTCTTTGGAATAAATGATAATTCTTTTTGTATTCTCTATGTAAGAAATACAAACTTCATTTTCTTGTCCTATAGGGTCTGTAAGCATTTCGCTTGTGTCTTCTAAAAAGCTTTTTCTAACTACAATATTATAGGGTGTAGTAGTAACCCAAGTTTCCAAGTTCTTATCATTCTTAACCATCTTCACAGGTTCTTTTATTTCTTCTTTTATAAAAGAAATGCAATCGAGTATTTCACTCGTCACATCTGAATTGTATATGGCGTGTGAAGTCCTTAGTCTCTTGTCTTCTATGAACTCAAGAGTTCTTTTAACTCTCAAGTCTATTTCCTCCCTTTGGGAGAAATAAAGGTAGCACCAAAAGTTTCTAATGTAGTCTTCAGAGAAATACTCGACCTCTCCTGTAGCTCTCATTACACCTGCTACTGTTTGTGGGTTTATTTCTCTTATGAGAATAACCTCATTCTCTTTTAGTGTAGGTATTTCAGTATCAACTATAGGTTCAGGTTTCCCATAAAACTCAGATCCTTTTTGTTGTGTGTAGGCTGAAGTGTACCTAGAACCTCTTAGTATAAAGCCACCGTACTCTGCACCTATCGTTAAAGTAGGTGGGTTTTCAAGGTTCAAAGAGTCACTTGCAGTCTGAGCTGTAGGGGCTTTGATTATAATCATTGCACATCCTCCTTTGGTTTTCTAAATAAAGACGGGCAGACTTGCTTATTTCTACAACGTCTACTCTTTCAGATTTTACCGAGTCATTAGCTTTTTCTTTTTCTTTTTCTGCAACCACTCTCATATAGTATTTCTTTACTTGGAAAGTTGAGAAATATGGCTGACTCGTTATTCTGTCTTTTAGGTAATACATCGCTAATCTTCTTTGCTATGGGCAAATTGCTTTACGATTAGTATATTACAGAAATAATGAGATTTGATAAGGCTCTTCATGTCTTTTTCTTGCGGTGTTGCAATATTCTTCAGAAATATCAACCCTATAAATCTTCTTTCCATCCTTTGGGCTGTTAATGATTTCATCGAGTTGCATTTATCGGTTATCCCCACTGCCACCAATAACCCCTCTTGCTTTTCTATCTAAGAGTTTGTCCATATTTTCTTGTGCGATTTGAGAGAGGTCAAGTCCAAGCTCATCTGCAAGGCGAGCAGCGTACCAAAGCACATCCCCTATTTCTGAAGACATAGCTTGCACCCATTCTTCATGGGTCATCTTACTATCTCCATCACGAATCCGCTTCTTCATCTTTCCAGCTACCTCCCCTGCTTCAGAAGAAATGCCGAGAGAGAGATATACCAAAGCCATAGTATCAGGGTATTTAGCCGTCTGTTTAGTGGCTTCTTGGTATTCTTTAAGAGTCATTGCCATCGTCATCATCGTCCTCAAGTAAAAGGTCAATCTGCTCAGATTTTGATAGCTCTTGAGTCTCCTCTTTCTCTTCTTCTGGTGGGGTTAAGTCAGGTCGCCAATGTCCTCTACGGTCGATCTCTTCAGAGAAATAACAGATGTCAGGCTCATTGAGATGGTATTTCATGTCGCCACTTTTCTCATCTTCTTCACCACCAATATAGCAGAGTTGGTGATCTAAGAGTGCTTGTCTTTGATCACCATCAAGGTTTGCCCATGTGTCTGCTCCAAGCTCAAGAATAAACTTATATTGTCGCTCTCCCAAAAGACTTAAGAGTGCAGGAGCTTTTCCTGTTTTTCCAAGAACGGGTGCTCCTCCTTTCTTGCTTGCCTTTTCTCTGAAAATAACGATCACATCATCAACGATGTCGGCAAGGTGCGGGTGAGCTTCGCCAACTAAAGTGCGAATAGACTCTTGGATTTCATCTCCAGCTTTCCAACGATCCATACTTATTCTCCTTTGAGGAAACATAGTCCTCTTTTTACATTGTGTATTAAAGGGAATTTCTTACCCTTTATGATTATGATAGACCCTAACAGCGTAGGGTCTTGTGGGGTTATTAGGTTGGCATTAACTTGAATCTTGTCTATTCCAATCGAGCTGAAATAATTCTTAGCCTGCTCAAGTGTTATATCGTTTGTCTCCCATTTTTCAGAACAACTTCTTGAAAAAGAGAGATCCTTCATACCCTCTACTATTTCTTCAACGCTACACCCCAGCCCCCAAGAGAGTACGGTATTTCTTGAGGACGGTTTCTCTACCCAAGACAATGTTTTTTCTTTTTTAGGGTCTCCTACAAGATAAGGGTATGTTTTTTCAGGTACAGGTAACTCAAGAAATAATGGTGTCTTACTAGATTCAAGTTCTACGATCTCAAGTATCTTCATCTTCTTCTCCTTCTTCTCCTTCGTCTTCAGACAATACCCACAGTAGAGCCGCAATGTCTGGATATTTAGAAGCTATTTCTCCCATGTTCCCACTAGTAAGAGTCTCGTTCATTTCTCCCACGATCTCGTCTTCTGTTTTTTCAGGGGTGAAAAAAGGACAGGTGTTTGGAACTGAAGGGTCACAGATCATGCCCTCCCATTGCTTCGGACTTTCTGCATCTAAGAGACAAACATAAAATAAAGGCTCACTAGCTTGCCCTTTTACCAAGCCACTGTGCTTACAGTTGCAAGGCTTCTTTGAAGTTGACTTTCGTATTTCTTTTTTGACTGTGCGAAATCGAACTTGCTTCAGTTTATGTTTTATCTTCCCTTCTTTTTTCATGAGAATTGCCCTAGATTTTAGTAAACTTAGCACCTGTCTTAGTAGCAGATATCTTATATGCGTTATCAGCTTGATCTGCGATAGAGTTCTTGTGTGTGATACACAATATTTTCATATCAAGACGTTGGCATAACGCTTTTAAGAAATCTACAAAAAGCTCAGTACGGTCTTCGTCTATTGCAGGAAAAGTTTCATCTAAGATCAGAAAAGGTCTAAGATCTCTTTTAAGAATTAAACATATCCTTAAAAGAAGACTTTGTACCGTAGCTACTGCCCCTCCAAAAGTATCAAGCCCTTCCCCCTCAACTAAAAGTCCATCCTCACCCAAGACGGTAGTTTTTAGTTTGACCGCAACTTTCCCTCGAACTTTTTTTATTTCAGCTACTTGCCCTATTTCCTTTTCTGGAAATATGGCTTTCAAACCTTCTTCAAGCAAATGTACATAAGAATTAACCCCTTCCTCCACTTCTTTCTCTGCTAAGAGATCAAGAACAGAGAGGGCTTGTTGTTTGACATCTAAATCCGCCTCTAAAATTGCTATTTCTGTGTCGAGAGAGCTATTTCTCTCTTCTTCTGACTCTTTCATAGCCTTTAGTTTTAAGAAGCGTTCTTCTAAAGTCATTATATGATCCAACCTACTACGGATGCCACATCTACATTGTTTGAGGTTAAGTTTTTGAAAACCATATAGCCTCTCTTTTCACTCTCTTGATTACACCCGAAAATTATACTTTCTGTAGAAAGTACGTCTATTGCTCTCTTCATAAACAAAAAGTTGAACTTCCAAGAAGCAATGTCATCTCCTTCTTCAGATTTATCTTGGAGATATCGGTCTACCCACATACGCTCACCAAGATTCTCAATCGTAGCAGGATCAACTTCCACACCCTCTTCGGGCTTAAAAGAAATAGAGTCTAAAGAACAGGTTAATACACCTTTACCACTACTAGGTTTCATCTCAAGCTGGGGGCTAGTGAATTTCTCTCCTTCTGAGTCTGCGAATGAAATGGAGTAGTCTCCATCACTAGCTCCCGAAGATAAGAAAGAAATAGCATTAAGCAAGTCCACTTTATTGAACTTCCAAACTCTTCTAGGTGTCCACTCAAACGCTTCAGCATATTGAGTGGTGATCTTGTCTGGCATATTGAACGGAATATTCATCAATCCAATGGTAGAGCCATCCGAGACTCTTAAGAAAGTGGCTTTCTCATGAGTTAAGATTTCTAGAGCTTCACCCTCATATGCTTTTAAGAATTTATTCAGCGATGAAATATCCTTATAGTGAATTTTCAACTCTACATCATCAAAATCCTCTGACTTAGCCATACCGAGACCAAAACCGTCACAAGCAAACGCCTTACCCTCTTTAAAGAGTATCATGCACAGCTCAGGCTGTCGCTGTTCGTTTTGTGAGCAGTATGGCTTCAGATTTAATAAGGTGTCGCTCATGACGTTAGTTGTGAAGTTCCCGTCTTCGTTTGCAACTTCGCTTTCAGAGAGGAGGTTCTCCCAAGGTGGAAAGTTGTCAGGGTTTAGAGAGCTGAAAGAAAGCTCTCCTTTACTACTCTTAAAAGAAATATCGCCCTCCGTATAGCTAATCTCAATCACACCTTCGATGCTATTGATCGCTTGGAGTAGTCTCTTTCCATCTATAGTAAACTGACCTTCGCCCTCACATTTCACACCTGCCAATGGAGTGATTGAAAACATACGAGGAGGATCACAGGAAAGAACATCACACTGAGTCTCATTTTTTATTTTCAATAGGAAATGAGACGTAATGTCTTCACCTTTCCCTAAAGTACTTGAGGCTTTGCTTAATGCTTCTTTTAGGTCATTCTTAGAAACAGTTACTTTCATACCGATTTTACGCTTTCTTCCACCAAACAGAGAGCTTGCTCTGCGAGGTTTAGATTATTTTTTAGGGTTTGGATTTTTGATTCACGTTCTTGGGATAGTCTCTGTATTTCTTCATCTACGTTAGAAGGGTCTACACCCATTGCTAAGAACTTTTCGTCTATTTCAGACAAAGCGGATATCGCAACCTCCATCTTGCCCAAGAGTCGTGACTTTCTTTGCTCTAGTTCGTTTCGTTTTTCTATTAGTTTTTCGACTTGCATCTCTTATCCTCCTTACTGATCTAATATAACGTAATTTATAGTTTCTTAGAGAAACCTATTTTGACTATGGCAGGTTCGTCTTCTACTACAAGAACCTCTGGCTTAGTCTTTCTTAAGCCTCGCTTCTTTGCATTCGCTTCTCTCTGCTCTTGTCTTTGAGGACACACAGGTTCGTAATCACAGAAACCACAATGTTTGGGTTTGGGGTTGGCTTCAAACTTACCTTTATTTATCGTTTTAGAGGTGGCGATAGCTTCTTTAGCTAGTCTCTTAGCGTCAGACAGATCGAAGGACACTTTTACAAGCCCTGTCCAATCTTCAGACTCACCCCACTCATTCTTGTTAGGGGGGTTGTCGCTTGGGTATCTGAAGTAAAAGAAACCAACACCTTTAGGCATGACCCCATAATCTAAGAGGAAACACATTGCATACCAACGTAGTTGGTCTTCGTCTTCATATTTCCCAGGAGTCATAGCGTTCTTCCCATCTAAAATATGAACGTCTTCTTCTCCATCGTAGTTGATAACTAAGTCTGCGATCCCACAAGCACTAACATACTTGTTTATAATGGGAGTCATTGCAAGTTCAGACTTATTCTTTTTACCTAAGAGCTTGTTTTCTTTCATTATCGAAAGAAAATTAACAGCACCCTCTACACAAACTTGGATAGCTTGGTCACGAGTCATATAGGTCCACAGACAATAGCTTTTTTTCTCTAGTTTAATAAACTCTTCCATAGCTATTTCTTTGACTACAGAAACAAGTGTTTTTGTTTCTCGCCAAAGCTCTTTATTATATAAGTCTTCCACAACTTTCGACAGGACACTCCCCATCAGTTTGTTGTGTTCAGATTTTTTCTTATGGTCTTCAGGTAAAGGTTTCTTTTTTCCATATCCACTACCTAAATCATGGTGTGGGTGTCCTTTATGCCACAGATATTTTTGTGGACACTCTCTCATCATTTTCAAGGATGACCAATATAATCTCATTTTTCATTCTCCTTAGAATATAGGATCTTGTGCATATATCGTTTTATTGAGAGCTTTCGTCTAAATAATGGAGGACTATTTCTTTGACTTCTGAAGGGATATTCTTTACTCCCATCACTTGATCTCTAAGAGTCATAGTATTCCAACCTTGATTAGAAATAGATTTCATCTTTTCCACAATGTCTACCATTCGGTCTGAGTCTTCTTTCTCTCTCAAAGCGTCTTCTATTTTAAAAGCGAACTCTGCTTCTAGTACAGGAACATTGTGCCGAACACACTTTATTTCTTTAGGATTCGCCACTACCTCTACGATACAAGGTTCTCTGTTTAAGTCGTCTAGGTGTAAAGCCCCCCTTGTTAAAGAACCTACGTTCACAACTTGTGAGCCATTCTTAAGTTTTGTGATCCCTTGGTCTTTATGCCAATGACCAAAAAACCACACGTCTACTTCAGAAATAGTATTTAAGAAATCATACCCAACTATGTCTTCGTTCTCGAACATAGATCCTGTCTTACCCTTTCGGGCGAGAAGATGACAAGCGACTAAGAGGTAGTCTTCATCTTTCTTCTTTAGATTAGAAAGCCGATCAAAGTCATACTCTACTCCATGATAAGGTATGCCTACTATTCTTACTTTGACACCCTCTTTTTCTATGATTATTTCTTGCTCATCTCCAAATTGAAGAAATACCTCGGAAGAAAAAAGAACTCCAAGAGGTTGCTCTGGCAGATATTCAATATCTCCGTATTTTACATCGTGGTTTCCAACGAGAGCATAAATAGGGCAGGGGTATTTCTTATGTACTTCACACGCTTTGCGAACAAGAGCGTGAGAATTCTTAGTTGGAGACTTTACATCAAAGAAATCACCACCATCTAAAACAGCGTCTGCATTTATTTTGGATGCTTTTTCCCCAATCCAACTCAATTTTTTAAGCACATCTTCAGTCCAACAGCCTGTTCTTCTAACTGGGGTTTTATCTCCTAAGTGGACATCTGTTCTCCATATTATTCTTATAGACATTATTCGCTCTCTCTTAAACAAAGAGGACACACACCTTCAGAGATATGTTCATGGAGTTCTTTTAGCTCTTGGTCTAGCTTAACTATTTCTTCTTTGGCTAAACGGATTCCAAGCTCTAGTTTCTTTTTCTTTTGAAAAAATTGAGTATGGTCTTCAGGTATCTTATCTCCATTTTTAGGGATATACACACTCTCTAGGTCTCCAAAAAGACTCTCTAGTTTTTTCAGTCTTATTTTCTTCTTGTTTAGGTTCACTACCCCATTGAGCTTGTCCTCTCCTTTCCTCATTTCTTCAGAAGATGGAAGTTTAAATCCTCTTAAAGAGTATTGGATACTAGACTTTAAGATGTATTTCTCTTTCCTTTTTTTGTGGAGATTAATCAACTCAGCTAGCTCAGAGTATGCCGAGAAATCTTCCACAGGTATCTCTATGTCTGCTTTTTTGAGGGAGTCAATTAAGAGAATAGCTCTATTTCTCCCTTCTCTCAGATCTCTAATAGTCTCCAACTTCTTCTCCGCTTCTTCTATCTCCTTCTCTTGAGCTTTAATTGTGTCGTATAGAGAAAGATCAAAGTCAGAGAAACAGTTTAAGATTTTATTGGAATGCTCTAAGTCTTCTCTTTTAATTTCTAATCTTGAACCTATGCTTCGGACATCCTTCCTACAAAGAGCAGAAGCGTTTTCTAACTTTTGTATTTTTTCAACATCTGAAAGAGCAGAAGATAGAGCAGAGGGTGACATATTTAATAAGAATATCTGTTCAAACTGTTTGGCGATTTGAGGCCAAATAGATTTTCCATCCACAGAGACAGGTAATATTTTGAATTGTTTTAGTTCTTCTGGTGCTGAAGAACCTACTTTAGAAATAGATTTACCGTTTATGGTGTAGTTATTCTTAGACTTGCCTTTTTCCCACTTGATGCTGTCAGTATTGTCCAAGACTATTTCTACTGAACAGGACTTTTCACCTCGTCTTACAAAACTATCCCCCCTCATATTAGAGAACAATCCTGCTACTGCCCTAGCTAGAGCAGATTTACCTATATTGTTCGGGCCTGTAATGACAGTTAGCCCATCGACCTCTATCTCTGCTTTTTGGATAGACTGAAAGTTTTCTACTTTTATTTTCATAAACCCTCTTATAGCAAAACGACGAACAAAAAACTATACCGCCCCCCTCAGTCTCTTATATCGTTTATTTCGAGGGTTTTTGGCTCATATTGTCTATAGGTCTGCAATCATATCATCTAAATCTGCTTCTAAATCTATTTCTGATTCTAGATTAGATTTCTTTTCTTCCTTACTTTTCTTAGGTTCGGCTAAGTAAGGCTTCACCTCTGCGAAGATAGCTTCAATATGTGACTCTGAAAGTTGTTCCGTAAAGGAAGCCAAACCTTGACCCTTTATTTCTCCTTCGGGGGAGTTCCATCTATACCAAGCACCCCCTTTATTGATAACGCCTGTCTTTATTCCAAGCTCGATTACTGTTCTCACATTATCTACACCCTTACCACTCATCAGATAGAAGTCTACCTCTTTGTGGGCAGAGTCTGAAACTTTACATTTGTCAAGTTTTGCTCTCACTTGAGCACCGAGAACATTGTCTTGGTATTTCCCATTCATTGCATCCCACTCTTTACCCTTTTCTTTGCTGACAACTCTTAGCATAATTTGTAGTGAGTTGTAGAAAGTCCAAGCTTTTCCTCCTTGTGGAATACGTTTAGGGCCTGAGAAAGAAGGCATACCTCCGATAGTTTCACGAAGTTGTGAAATGCCTATAATAGCAGTCTCTGTCTTTTTGATGAGTCCCTTAATCTTAGGGAGATATTGACTCCATAGTCGAGCAGATAAGCCCACAGCCATTGTCTCTCCTTCTTTCTTATCATAGAAAGACTGAGGTACTGCCGCACCTACTGAATCAATAACAATCAAGTCTGCACCCTCTTTCGCCATAACAAAGAGGTATTTCAGTCCAATTTCCATAGTGTCGGGTTGGATGAGTAAGAATTGGCTCTTATCTGTAACAGGTACACCAAGAGCTGAAGCATATCTGTGATCTACCTCATGCTCCCAATCAATGAAAACCGCAGTTCCTCCTTCCGCACAAACTTGAGCACAAGTCTGAAGAGCGAGTGTGGTCTTCCCCGCTGAAGGTAAACCGTACATCATTGTAATCTTGCCTTTGGGTATACCTGGGCAGGGTCGAACACCTTGTGAGTTCTCTCGACCTCCGATTAGGTAGTCAAGGGCAATGCTTCCTGTGGAAATATGTGGAAGACTTCTTGTCAATGAGTTGGTGTCAAGTTCAACAACGTGGTCTTCTTTGAGAGCGGAAGCAACTGCTTTTGCTGCGGAAAGTAAGTTTGCTTTTTTCTTAGTTGTAGTTTTCGTTTCGTTTTTCTTAGGCATAAACCCCCCAGATTGAAAAGTGATGTTTGGCGGAACAAAATGTTTATATCGTAATTTCTCCGTTTTTTACTTTTCTGACCAGATAAAAAATCGGTCGTCTTCTTTGTACATTATCCCTTTTCTTTTAATCCTGCCTGCTTTCTTCCCTCTGACGAATTTTTCAAGCGAAGTAAATTGTTTTTGCTCTAACTCTGAGAGTTCTTCTAAAGTTATTTCTTCGTTATAGAAGAGCCAAAAACGCCCTGCTGTCCGACCTACCCAGTAAGCATCTGCTTGGTGGTGATTCCATCTTTTCGCTCCTTGTCCCTCCGTTGCTTTCTTAACAGCGTCTACCATATCGGCTTTTTGCATTTTCCAACCTTTTGGTCTGTTGAGAAATACAGAGGCATGAGCCTTCACTTGATTGGGACTTAAGTAAACGGTGTCGCATTTCTCTAACATCAATGCTTCATTACTATAAAGAAATAGCCCATACATACCTTCAGAATATAAGTCATTGAAAATAGGAGACTCAATACCCACTCGAAGTGTTTTATCTGGAAATCGCTTTCTAATGTCTCTGACTATTTCTCTCAGCCCGTCACGAAGAAATATGTATCTATTTATAAAGACCATCTTTGCACCTGTGGACATCATTCCTTTATCTAAGAATGTGCCGTTATCTTCCATCAGTACCCAACCGAAGTTTCTGAGTGAGGGGTCTAGTCCTAATATCATGTGTTATCCTTTGGTTGTTTATTTATGGTGTAGCTACTCTATATATCTGATAAAGGTTTAAAGTCATGAAGAAAAGGAGACAATCTTATGGAATTATCTGAAATAATAGCGACTCGTTATTTAGAGAACTTGGAAATCTTTGATGAGTTGCCCAAGAAGAAATTACGAGTAAGACCCTCTGAAATGAAGAAACTAGCTTCAGCTTTTGGAGACTGTTATCAAGTAAATGGTAAATACTTTTTAGACCATGCTTATCGAAAGCCTAATCTCAGACTTGTTCATGGAGAAGTCATGGGTCAAGGAGAGCTACAAGGTATTTCTTACGGACATTGTTGGTGTGAAGAGGGTGGCGAAGTTCTTGATTTCTCTAATGGTCGAGACATGAAAATCGACAAACGATTCTATTATGCTTTAGGTCAAATAGATCGCTTCAATAACACCTATGTATATGATCAACCGACATTCTCAGTAATGATCTCAAAATATGGACATTGGGGTCCTTGGGAACTAAAAACTAAAACAGGTCTATAATTCTATAGTCTTTTTATGACTGTCGTTTTAGAAAAAGGAGACA
>Ga0233439_10004066_pt1 | contig 14524 bp, 11 predicted proteins | sample SI_123_September_6_FD_182713 | JGI IMG/M metagenome (GOLD analysis project Ga0233439, IMG submission 182713) | Seawater microbial communities from Saanich Inlet, British Columbia, Canada - SI_123_September2016_100_MG | ecosystem: Environmental > Aquatic > Marine > Inlet | place: Canada: British... | reverse complement strand
CTTCGCCAAGATCAAGGAATTCCGGGGCATTGCCACCAGATACGACAAGACAGATACAAGCTATGCCGCTAACCTAAACCTCGTCGCAGCGATCATCGCCGCAAGATAAATGTCCACGGGCCCTAGCATGAGTGCGTTTGCAAAGCGGTGCCCCCTCGACAAAAGCTGTTTTCCGGCCTTCGAGGGGTCCGGTGGCAACTTCTCGTTCGACAAAACCCAGCGTCGCTGCGGGATCCGTGCCGATGGTTTTCAGCGGGATCAGCTTGACCGGTATGCTTGCCAGTTTGCCTCGCTTTCGTGGGTTGATCTTGACGTGGCAGCCGGCGCATTCGCGGCCATAAATCTTCGCCCCGTGGGCAACCAGTTTCCGATCCAGTGGCGGCAACAGTTTCTTGTCGGCCAAATCGGACCAGGACGGCGAGATCAAGGTTTCCAACGTTTTTTCCAGATCAATCAGATGATCGACCCGTACCGAAGAGGCATAACCGGGCGGCAAAATCGACTCGACGATCGAGACCTCGCCAAAAACGCCAAGCACCTGGCCTACGTTGCGCCCAATTGCGCCGGCACCCGCATTGGGGACAACGCCATTGTATTGAACGACATCTAAATATGGCGCATCCCACAGGTGCGGTAGGCTGACCGGTGCGTTGGACGGTCGTGCATTGTCGGGACGGCCGATCATTTTCGCCGTGACCTGATTTAGGATTACATTCAAGGCATCCACACGGCCCGGACCGGGCACCACATCGGCGGCATTGCGGATCGCCCAGTTTTCCCGTTTTTGCACTACGCCGCGCAGACGCGCGCGCAGCCCCTTCAATTGCTCGCCATCGGCGTTCGTGCCCAACAGCCGGTCGGCGAAACGTTTGAACACCACATCGTCATCATGGGTCTTTTGCAGGCTTTCCAACAGTGCTTCCATGAAGGACCAAAAATCAAAATGGGATACCCCGCCGTCAATCAGGACCGTACGGCCAGACACCACGATCTCGGTCACATGACAGGCACCGCAATTCATGCCCAGCTGATTTTCAGGACCCGTAATACTTTTGTCTATGGTCAGACCGATCGGCAGGCCATCGGGATTGCGTTTGGAGCTGCCCCAGGGGATCATACCGAAACTCTCAAGATAGGCATTGTCGCGGAACAGCGCCTGCGCGCCGGGCTGTTCCAGGGCCAGAAACCAATCGTAGGGCATGATCGGAGAGCCTTGCGGCGTATGATAAAACAGATCGCGCGACGCCTTGTTCCAGCCCTGGTCAAGGGTGATAACTTCATCGTGTGCCGCCGCCCGGCCTGTCCCGGGCAGAACAAACAACAATCCTGAAAATAATGCGCAAATTGCGACAGTCATTGATTTTGTCATGAGTAATGTTCCATGCCGGTTGATGAATTTACAACTTAAAGGGTTTTTAGATATTCGATCAGTGCGAAGGCGCCCGGGATATCGTCGGACCAGTCGAGTTTGAAGCTCTTGTTTCCTTCGACAAGGTCCTTGTCGTGACCGCGGTTATTGAGCGCATGAAATTCCGTACTATCAAAAACATAGCCGCCGCTGTCCGTGCTATCCCAGGCGTAGCCACCATATTTGCGATCATAGGTGAGCGAGCTTTTGGTAAACTTTGCGGGGCGCTCCGATGGCAGCAACAAATGATAAAGTGTGGGTACCGAACCGTTATGCAGATACGGTGCGGTCGACCAAAGACCGCGCAACGCGGTGGCATTATAGCCGCCCTGATCGGAAAGCGGCCGCATGATCATCTCCTCGCGGTCCGCCAAGGGCACACCGTCGAATTTTTCGCAGGGCTTAATCGGATCATTGTAGAGTACCAGCACCGTTTCGGGATTACATACCGCCAGATATTCCGCGCGCGCCCCGGCCATAAGCAGTGTGTTGATCACTTCGGCACGGGAGGGATCGGTGCCGAGTGTGTCATAAACCCGCCCATTGTTTGGCTGATGGCAGGCGGCACAATTTTTGGCAAACAGCGCCTGCCCTTTGCGAGCCAGATCAACGTCGACCTCGAATGGATACGGGGTAGCCGGAAGTCCATCCAGCAGTTCGGCGGCAAAGGCGGCAACCCGAAGATCCGTGCCCTTTAGCCCTAACGTCATGGAGGCCGCGAGGTTTCGATAAATGGGAATTGGGATGTTGCCGTTATACTGCCCGCCGCCATCGATCAGTTGCTTTTTGCTCGGATCCCACCTTGCCGTTCGCGTGTTCTGCTCCCAGACCGCCATGAAATCTGTTATTCCGGGCGATCCCGGCAACAAAAATTCACGACCGAGCTTTTTTCCCAGCTCCGACGCGGCCAATCCCTCGTAACCATGAGAGGAGCTGACACCAGTGGCATCCGCCATACCTGGAAGACCCTTCAGCATCTGGGGCTGATAATTATCGTAGGTCTTGTCCAGATAGGTGGTGAAGGCGGCAACGAAGTTTTCCGTATAATCAACAAAGGCACCGACGTGGGCGGCAGCATCTTTTCGCAGCAGCGCGATCTGTGCCTGTTCGTAGGTTGCGTCGAAAACCATATCGCCATATCGGGCGTTCTCATAAAAATATGTGTCAGAGCGCTCGGTGACTTTATCAAGCGCCGCGAGGAAAGCTTCCGTGATTTTCTTTTTCGAGGCAGCACCTTCACTGCCCTGGGACAGCGCGGCAAAAGTTTGATGCAGTTTTACGAAAAATGCGTTGATGTTGAATTCGGCATTGACGCCGCCGTCGATATGAATGATTTCACCCTTCGGCCCTTTGACGCGCCCCATATGACAGGCAGCGCAGGTGAAGGATGTATAGTCCATGGCCGACGAATCGCCGCGTCCAATGCCACTGAAACCAACCCCACGAGGCAGCGGCAGATTCTTTGCGCGGGGATCATGGAACAAACCGACGTCGGACAAAAACGCTTCCCCACCGGCCCAGATGTCAGGCGCAACTTCGGGCAAAAGTTTCAGAAGAATGAGCGGGAAGCCATCTTCCGCCGAGAACGGAAAAATCGCAAACCAATCGAAAGCCTTTTGCTTGTCATGGATGTAGGCCGCCTTGGCTGCAACGCGCTGTTTATAGGCCGCGGGCCAATCCTGCGGCACCGCCCTGACGACAGGGTTTCCCTGGGGCGCATTCAACGCCACGCCCGTGTGGTCCTGATCGCCCCAGTAAATTGCAAAGCCAATACCACCGACGGCCAGTACGGCCAGGCCAACAATAGTTATGGCAATCGTCTTGATCTTCATCCAAATCCCCTATCCTGAACAACAATCATCAGGCCTACTCCGCTCCGTTCATTCCGTGCCGGAGCTCGCTAATGGCTTCATAAACAACCCGCCGCATACGATTTATTGTCCCCAAGGGTCGATGCGCCGGCAAGGCGCGCCAAGGGTTGTAGCTTAGATTCTCGCACGCTTCATTCTGTTTCGCCGTGTCAAAAACCTGCGCCGGTATAGTTATTTTTGCAACCCGAACAAATGGCGCCTGGGCTTCGTCCCAAGGGGTGATCACATCCTCGACGCTCATTTTTGTGGTGGGTGACTGGACCATGAACTGCATGCAGGCGGCGCCTTTGTTCAGGCTATCCTGCATCGCGTGGCGCAGAAAATTCTTCCCCGCATCCTCCGGCACGTCCTCCGATATTGCCGAACAAGGTCGGGCGGAATACTTCACCGGATGGCGGTCGTCGCCCAACCCCAACTGATACGGCGTGACGGAGAAATAGGTGCTGTGCAGTGGATTGGCGATGGTTTGCGACAACATATTGTAGGCGTTCTTGGTGCCCTGCCAACCGAGGATAAAGGGGATCTTAAAAAGCCGCGACAACTCGCCGGAGTTCACCCGTTCGAAAAAATCCGTGTAACCGTGGGCGTCATTAACAAAGAAGGACGGGCTTGAAATCAGGATAAAATCATGCACATTCCCGGCCCCTGGGTCGGACAATAATTTCTCCCCCCCGACACCGAACAACTTGATTGCCATGCCCCGTGTATCGCCCTTTTTATCATCCCCTGCCGCATCCGGTGAACCGTTGGAGAAGCGAATGACAGCCGCATAGCGCGCGTTGCTTTTGAAGACGCCGTGGGCCAGCCGTTCGGGCAGCGCGTCGTCGAATTGAACTTCAGCTTTTACACAGCCATGGGCCTTCGGGTGGGCATCCCGACGCGCGCCACCTGCTATATATTCAGCGCGGATTTTCGCCGATAACGAAGCCACGAGCGCGATGGCATCTTCAATTTCAGTCACCCCGAGCTTTTCGCCCAGAAAAGTGTCGACCTTGGGATATGTTGCCTCAGACACCTGTGCGACGGCGGCCAAAGGAATAAAAAGCAGCGCCCCAAGCAGCAGCATTGATCTCATAAAATTTCCCCCAAACAACTCTACTTCAACGACCCATGCTATCAGAGTCTCATTATCCCGACGGCACGACAAGAGGTCAAAATTCGAGATCACAAAGACCGCTCATGCACATATAAAGTAATCTAACCGATTTTGACAGTGAGTACACTACTGGATTGATTCCAGTCTTTTCAATCCTCTGTTCCGAGCAGCGATTTCGAATCCTTGATAACGCGTTCAAGCCGCTTTTGATCGGTCGCGGAAACCGTGAATGAAATGCTTGCACGCATGGCTAATAGCCACGCATCATCAGTAAATGAGGAAGCCTAATTCGGACTCTTTGGCTCCGTTCAATCCACTAGAACGCCTTCCATTATCGCCTTTTGGTATCGCCAAGTATATTTGCGCTGGTTGCATTGAAGCAATTCGCGCATAATTAGGGCAACGATTCTTACCTTTTTCCCTCAATTTTAGTGGAACCGGAATGTTGATTTTGCGAATGAGCACGTTTCCTATACTCGTCGGTATCTGGCTTTTGACCATCAGCATGGGATCCGGCGTCGCCCTGGCGGAACTTCCTGTCAGCCCGCACGATGCGCCGCCGACCGGGTTTCAAAAAGTTAACGGCATTGATCTGGGTCAGTTTCGCGTGACCGGGGAAATCTTCGAAACCATCCGCTCAACCAACAACCTTCTGCAGGACAGCCAATCGATAGACGATACGGTGTCGCTTACCACGCTGGAGCTGGGCCTGGCGGGCAAGTTGGGCAATTTCCTTATCACCGCCTCGGGAAAGGCGATCTTCGAAAGACCACTGGACCGCGACGATAAGAAGGCACATGAGACGGATTATTGGCTGCAAGGGCAATACTATTTCAATGAGGGCTTCAACCTCGCCGCGCGCCACGAGATCGATGACGATGAAGTTGAGGCAAGCCTTGCCGGGCAGATTAACGGTTTCACGAACACTTCAGTCCTGACCGAAAGCTATATCGTAAGGTCCGATTATAGCGCCGGGTCGTATTATACGATTTTTACCGGTAGCTGGGTTGACGTCGATACCACCGTTGATATTGAGAGCGCCTTCTTCACACAGCTTTTGAACCTCGACCGGGTCGAAACCACGTTGGCCAACGAGACCGGTCGCAAGGTTGGCGGCATCAATTTGTACGCGAAATTGGTGGCCAGTCAGATCGACTATCGGGGCACCAGCAGTGCCGTGCCGCAGGATCGCGATTCCGATGGCGGCGCAATTGCTTTTGGAACACGCAGGCTTTTTGGTCCGGTCAGGGCGGAGATCGAGGCCGGTTATGTAATGCGCAAGTTCGACGTTTCGGCCATCCGCGACTACGAGACATTCCTTGGCCATGTGGATTTGCGCTGGCCGCTGGATGATAGCAACAGTGTCCATTTCAAAGTGCAACGATTGTTTTTGGAAACCAGCATAGTGAACTCACCGGGCCTCATTGGCACGGAGGCAATTGTATCCTACCGGCATATTTTCCAACCCGGCCTTTACGCTGATATCGCTTTTATCAGAGATAACGTCGATACCGTCGATATCCGCAACGACATTGTCTCGTTCGCAATCGAGGGAGAAATCCATTATGCGGCTACCGACGCACTGTCACTACGCCTATCGGGTAGCCATGCTGAACAAAACGCAGACCTGAGCAGCCTGGACGTCGATGAAACCCGGTTCGAATTTTCTCTTCACTACGCATTCTAGCGCGCCAGATCATTTTCGAGGTTGAACTACCCACCCGCCGCGACCGTTTATTTATGGGCGAAATGCCAGACGCCATCCCAATCCGCGGGCGGGCTGGCCTCCAGGGTTTCCAAGCGCGCCAGCATAACCTCGCTGGCGCTGTCGGCGGCATCCCGTGCAAGGCATTCGGCAAAACCCTGCCGTGCCTCCGGCCATGCGCCCGCCCGGTAGTGCTGTAGCGCGGCTTGAAAACAATTCCGTCGGGCTGCCAATTCGGGGCTGATATCTCCGCGCACCGCCAACAGCTCAAACATACGCACAGGCTCGCTTTTCCCGGCAACCGCGATGGTATCGATCTCCCTGAATTCAAAAATTTCCCGCACCGATTGCCAGGTCGTCTCGCAGACCAGAATTTCACTGCCGTAATGCTTACCCAGGCTTTCAAGCCGCGCAGCCAGGTTAACGGTATCGCCGATCACCGTGTAATTGCGGGTCCGCTCGGAGCCGACACTGCCGACCAGGACATCGCCGGTGGCAATGCCGATGCGCATGGAAATATCGGGGTAATCGCGGCGCAGCCCGGTAATGTCTCCAACCGTTTTGCGAAAGTCGATCAGACGGCTTTGCTGCTTCAAGGCAGTCTGACAGGCCGCTTGGGCATGTTCGTCCGCCGGCGTGAAGGGCGGGCCCCAATAGGCCATGATGGCGTCGCCAATATATTTGTCGATGACGCCGCTGCTGTCATGAATGGGTTCCGACATCTCAGTCAGATATGCATTGATAAGCGTCACCAGGGCTTTCGGCGTAAGTTTTTCCGAAATGCTCGTAAATCCTGCGATATCCGAGAAAAATACCGAATAGACCTGACGCTCGCCATCAGACAGCCCGGCATGTTCCCCTTTGGTCAGGGTTTCGACGACCCGGGGATCAACAAATTTGCCAAAGGTATCCTTAATCAGGGCCTTGATACGAAGTTCGGCCGTCATCTCTTCGAAAGCATGGCTCAGATCACCGATTTCGTCCTTCGATTTGACCTCCAGCGTGGGGTCCAGATTACCCTGCTCCACCAACTTCGCAGCGGCCACCAGTTTGTGGATCGGCCGCACCAGCCCGCGGGAGACGAAGCCGGCCAGAATCAGACCAAGCAACGCCGCCGCCGCCGTGGCCATGATATTGGCGCGCAGGGCCCATGTTTCCGCCTGGGCGGCATTGTGCGCTGCCTGCCTGGTCAGGCCATGGACTTCTGCCGTGATGACCGCAATTTGCCGACTGAATTCCGTGTCGAGTTTGAGGCGGGCTGTCAGCAGGTCTTTGAATTTTTCACCTTCACGGTTACCCGCGACGGCCAATATCGCCTCTGTCTGCTGCCCCAGCTCCTTTAATATGGCAATCACTTGTTCCAGTTGCGTTGTCACGCGCTCCAGCTTGATCTTGAAATCGACAATTCTTTCGCCCATTTGTGCCTGCTGCAACAGGGCCAGACTGGTTTCAAATTCCTGTTGGAACGTTCGATTCCGTTCCTTGAGATCGCGCCGCAATTGGTTGATTTCGACAGCCCCGTCGCCGGCATAAAGTCGGGCCGGCACCCGTTCGAGCAATATTTTCTGCTCCAAGGCCTGAACCTCGATATCGTCGATGATGTCCGAGAGGGGTATATAGACGTCGGCAACGCGTTTGACCTCATCATTCACACTGCTGACGAAATAGAGCGAATTAATTGCCGCAATCGCGACGATCAGCGTCATGCAGGCTGCGATCGCGAATATCTTGTTGCCGATTGTAATGCGCATAACTGTCCTTTGTTCTGCCCTTCATTGATCTAGTGGTGCGAGCGAAACAGAAGAGTTCTTCTGCATCGTGTCTCGCGCACCACGATTCTTAAGAGTCTAGTGGTCTTTCGGTCCTAGCGGATGGGAACCATCCGTTAGAATCGGACCTCTAGGAACCGCATTGTACCGCATAAATATCCGAAAAATATTCATTGTTTGTCCGGTATTTGCCAGGGCACGGTCGGCTGGTAGGGTGGCAACTGATTATCCAGAGCATCGTCTTTGTATGTCATATTGTCGAGTGGTTCGTTGCTGGGTATCTCAACTTGACTGCGCGCCGCCATGAAATCGCCCGCAAACGGATCGGTCCCCAGCGGTGAAAAGGATGCCGGGCACAAATGTGCTGGTCGGCCCAGCCTACCCTTGATGTCCTGCATCACCGTTTTGCCTCTTGGTACGAGGTATAGGTTGGTGTATTCGAAAGGCCGTGCGTAGGAGGGCGATCAACGCCGCCCGAGGGGGCCTCATAGGCCGCTAATTTGACCGGTTCTCCGGATCTCCAGATGGCATCGGTCCAAATTTGAAACCGGCGCTTACTGGCCCTAATTCTGTCTACCGCTCCCTGGCCATCTTTCCAATATTCAACATTACTAACCATCACCTGTTTAGCGGCCAGCCCACCAACCACTTCGACATAAATTCTATGATTTCACTGGCATGCAGGTAAATTCAAATACATATGTCGCATCCATGGCGCACGGCGTAGCGGGACCATTTTGTAAGGTGTGGAAAATAGTGGTATTTGTTGCAATTCGCGCGACAAATTAAAAGCCGCCCCAGGGTGGTTAAGCTATTGATTATATGAAAGGTTTTGGTTGGGAACCCAGGATTCGAACCTGGACTTACGGAGTCAGAGTCCGCTGTCCTACCATTAGACGAGTTCCCAACAGGTGCGCCGCCTACGACTACCGGCAAAATTGTGGCGCAATAGCGTGGCATAGCGGGTTCCGGACCCCGATGTCAACTGATGTCATTGTGACTTCCGCCTATTGCCAGGACGGCGGCAAAGCGTCAAGTTAGGGGTACGGATAAATTGTACCGCCAGGATCGAGTATACGCAGTGTCGCCAAGGGATCGGACAGAACGGAAGGGACGTAACGACGCAGGTCGCAATGGCGTAAATGTGTCCCATACCTATGCCGCTATCGATCTGGGAACCAACAACTGCCGCCTGCTGGTCGCCCGCCCGCAGGATGAAGGTTTTCGCGTGGTCGATGCCTTCTCCCGCATCGTGCGTTTGGGTGAAGGGGTTGAGGGCAACCGGCGTCTGTCGGATGCGGCCATGGACCGCACCATCGCGGCCCTAAAGGTTTGCGCCGACAAGATGCGCCGCCGCAAAGTGACCCGGGCCCGTTGTGTCGCCACCGCCGCCTGCCGCAAGGCGGCGAATTGCGATGAATTCCTTAGCCGTGTCGACAAGGAAGCCGGCCTGTACCTGGAAACCATCACGGCGGAGGAAGAAGCCGTTCTGGCCGTGGCCGGTTGCCGCCCCCTGCTGGAGGCGGAGGCCAGCCATACCCTGGTCTTTGATATCGGCGGCGGCAGTACGGAACTGATCTGGGCGGAAAATGATCCCGAAACAGGCATCAAACCCATTGCCGTAACCTCCATGCCCTATGGCGTTGTCGGCATCGCGGAACAGCATGGCAGCGGAGAATTCAGCCCGGAACAGTACGAAGCCCTGGTACAGCGTCTGATCGGCGAATTTCAAGACTTTGAGGCGGCGCAAAATATCAATGCCAAAATGCGCCCCAATGGGACGGAAAGTGGCGGGGTGCAGATGATTGGCACATCGGGCACTGTAACGACCCTGGCAGGGGTGCATTTGGGGCTGGAGAAGTATGACCGACAGCAGGTGGACGGCCTGTGGCTGTCATTTGACATTGCCCGCGATGCCAGCGAGCAGCTGCGTCGCATGAGCATGGAAGAACGCGCGACACATCCCTGCATCGGCCGTGGCCGGGCCGATCTGGTTGTCGCCGGCTGTGCCATATTGGAAGCGATCCACCGTACCTGGCCGTGCGAGAGATTGCGCGTGGCTGACCGTGGTGTGCGCGAAGGGCTGCTGCTATCACTGATGGCAGCCGGCAAACCGGCCAACGGTGCGGCATGACAGGGAAATCAGGGACAGGGAAACCGGGGACGGGGAAATCTGGGGCGGGGAAATCAGGTGGCGGCAATTCCAAACCATCGGGGCGAAATTTGTCGGTGCGGGTGAAAACCGCCCGCCGGCGCAAGACGTCGTCGACCCGCTGGTTGCAACGGCAATTGAACGATCCTTATGTCATTTCCGCCAAGAAAGACGGCTATCGCTCCCGCGCGGCGTATAAATTGCTGCAGCTGGACGAAAAATTCCACTTGCTGAAGCGCGACCAAGCGGTAGTTGATCTGGGTGCGGCGCCGGGCGGCTGGACCCAGGTGATCCTCAATGTACTATCGTCCGGTGGGCGGTCCGGTGGACGATCCGGCGGCCAAGTACTGGCCGTCGATGTCGTGGAGATGGATGCCATGGCCGGGGCCCAGATGCTGGTGGGCGATGTCATGGAGCTGGAAACGGAAACCGCCATCCGCGATGCCCTGGGCGGGCGGGCTGATCTGGTCTTAAGCGACATGGCCCCGCCTGCAACAGGGCATCAGGCCACGGATCATCTGCGCATCATCGCCCTGGCGGAAGCGGCCCTGGATCTGGCCAGGGGTATCCTGAACCCTGATGGCGGCTTCGTGGCCAAAGTCTGGCAGGGGGGCGCGGAGCAGGAGCTGCTGAGCGCCCTGAAGCGGGATTTCAGAATGGTCCGCCATGCCAAACCTGAGGCGTCGAGATCGGATTCGGCCGAGATGTATGTGGTTGCCACCGGTTATCGCGGCCCAGAAAAAGAACCCGAGAATGAGGAAAATTTCGTTCCGGACTAATTTTACGTTGTACGAAGGATCAAAGCGGCGTAATTGAATACCGCATCATGAACGAGCGTACATCCAACCCCGCAGATGCTGAAGATTTTCAGCCCTACCTTGAAGCCGGCACCTTTGTGGATAGTGACCACGAGGCGGTAATTTCCTATGCCCAGCGCGTGGGCGGTAGCGAAGGCAGCGATCTGGAAAAGGCCGTGCGCCTGTATTACGCGGTGCGCGATGATTTCCGCTATGACCCCTATGGGGTGGAAATGACCGAACCCGGCATGAAGGGCAGCAGTGTCCTGGAACGTGGCAATGGCTTTTGCATCACCAAAGGTGCCTTGATGGCTGCCGGCTGCCGGGCCTTGGGCATTCCCGCCCGCCTGGGCTTTGCCGACGTGCGCAACCACCTTGCCTCCAAGCGCATGGTGGAATTGATGCAGACGGATCTGTTCGTCTATCACGGCTATGTTGAGATCTGGCTGGAAGGTAAATGGGTCAAGGCGACACCGGCCTTTAACCTCAGCCTGTGCGAAAAATTCGGCACCCTGCCTTTGGAGTTCGATGGCCGCAATGACTCGGTCTTTCATCCCTATGACGCCGCCGGCAATCAACATATGGAATATATCACCGACCACGGCACGTTCGCCGATCTTCCCTTTGAGGACATAAAGGCCTCATTCGAAAAGCACTACCCGGCCATGTACGCCGATGACCCAACCAAATTCGTGGACGGCGATATGGCGGCTGAGGCGGCAGCTGAGGCGGTGGCCGATAGAAAAAGTGACGGTCGATGACGGCCATATTTACCTATCGCAGGTCAGACAAATCAAAGGGCGCTTCATGCGCCCTATTTCGTCATAAGGGGCATGTTATCGTACAGCCCCGTTTAAAGCTTTTTAATGATCAAACTCGACGGAGGCAGACCGCACAATGAAAATATCCGAGGCACTGACGTTCGATGATGTTCTGCTGAAACCGGCGGCATCCGCCGTGTTGCCGAACCAGGTCACCACCCATACCAACGTGACCAAAGCCATTCCGCTGGGTATCCCCCTCCTCTCTTCCGCCATGGATACGGTGACGGAACATCGCCTGGCCATCGCCATGGCACAGCTGGGCGGCCTGGGCGTCATCCACAAGAACCTGACGGTGGAAGAACAGTCAGAAGAAGTGCGTCGGGTGAAAAAGTTCGAGGCCGGCATGGTCGTCAACCCGGTTACCATTCACCCGGACCAAAGCCTGGAAGAGGCCCAGGTGTTGATGCAGCATCATGGCATTTCGGGTATTCCCGTGGTTGAAGAAGGCTCCGGCAAACTGGCCGGCATCCTGACCAACCGGGATGTGCGCTTCGCAACCGACAAACGGCAGCCGGTGAAGGAGTTGATGACCCACGAAAATCTGGTCACAGTGCGCGAAGGTGTCGACACCGGCGACAGTGAGGCGGCCAAGCGTCTGCTGCACAAACACCGGATCGAAAAACTGTTGGTGGTGGACGGAAACTACAAATGTGTCGGCCTGATCACCGTCAAGGATATGGAAAAGGCGACCACCTATCCAAACGCCGCCAAAGATGAACAGGGCCGCCTGCGCGTCGCAGCCGCCACGGGCATTGGCGCGGAAGGCATGGCCCGGACCGAAGCTTTAATCGATGCGGGCGTGGATCTGATTATTGTCGACACGGCGCACGGCCATTCCGCCGGTGTGCTGAACAGCGTCAACGAGATCAAAAAGCTCAGCAATTACACCCAATTGGCCGCCGGCAACGTGGCCACCGCGAACGGCGCCAAGGCTTTGATGGACGCGGGCGCGGATGCGGTGAAGGTGGGCATCGGGCCCGGTTCCATTTGCACCACGCGGATTGTCGCCGGTGTCGGCATGCCGCAACTGACAGCCATAATGGAGGCGGTGGACGCTTGCCAGGAAAACGGCACACCGGTCATCGCGGACGGCGGCATTAAATATTCCGGTGACCTCGCCAAGGCCATCGCGGCGGGTGCCAACTGCGCCATGATCGGATCACTGCTGGCCGGGACGGAGGAAGCGCCGGGTGAGGTCTTCCTGTACCAGGGCCGCTCCTACAAATCCTATCGGGGCATGGGGTCATTGGGGGCCATGGCGCGGGGTTCGGCGGATCGCTATTTTCAGGAGGAAATTCGCGATACCATGAAACTGGTGCCCGAAGGCGTCGAAGGCCGGGTGCCCTACAAAGGACCCGTCGCCAATATCATTCATCAATTGATCGGCGGTTTGCGCGCGGCCATGGGCTATACGGGCAACGGCGGGTTGGATGATATGCGCAGCAAATGCGAATTCGTTCGCGTCACCCAGGCAGGTTTCCGGGAAAGCCATGTACACGATGTGTCCCTGACCCGGGAAGCGCCGAACTATCCCCTAAATCCGTCCTAACTTATCCCTCTTAATTTATCATCCTAAGGCTTTATTGATATGATCCCCGGCGCCCGCGTTCAAGCGACCATCGAACTGTTGGATGAAATTGCGGGGACCCGAACGCCTGCGGACCATCTTGTCGGCAACTATTTCCGCTCCCGCCGCTATGCCGGCTCGAAAGATCGCCGTGCAGTGTCCGAGATGGTTTACAGCATTCTGCGCCGCCGTGGCGAATACGCCTGGCGATCAGGGGGTGAAGACAGCCGGCATCTGATCCTGGCCCATCTGATGGCTGAAGGCGGCGCGGAACATGATGCCGTTGCCGGGTTGTTCAGCGGTGAGAAATTCTGTCCCACCGGGCTGGAAGATGACGAACAAAAATCCCTGGCCAAATTGGCACAGCCCGACGCCGATGACGTGCCCGCTTGGGTTACGGGCAACTATCCCGAATGGCTGCAAGAATCTTTGCAACGGCGTTTCGGTGCGGACCTGGCAGTAGAGATGGCCGCCATGCTAGGCCGGGCGGAAGTTGATTTGCGGGTCAACGATTTGCAATCGAACATGGAACGGGTCATGGCCGTCCTGGAAAAGGAAGAAATTCCCGTCACGCCAGGTGCCCTGGCACCCACCGCCCTGCGCCTGGACAGCCGCCGCTCGCTGACCAATCACCCGCTTTATCAAAGCGGCGCGATTGAGATCCAGGACGAAGGCTCGCAACTGGTCTCGTTACTATGCACCGCTCAACCGGGGCAAATGGTGGTCGACTATTGCGCCGGTGCCGGGGGCAAAAGCCTGGCCATGGCTGCGAAAATGGCCAACAAGGGACAGATCTTTGCCCTAGATAAAAACCCCCGCCGCCTTCGTCCCTTGCGCGATCGTCTGCAACGGGCAGGGGCGCGGAACATTCAGGTACATGCCCTGGCCGATCCGGCAGCCAAGGCGGTTTTGGCCGAGCAGATTGGCAAAACGGATCGGGTACTGTTGGATGTGCCCTGCAGCGGGTCGGGCGCGTGGCGTCGCAATCCGGAAAGCAAATGGCGCTTCAGCGAGGAGGAATTCGCCGGGTACTGCGTGACCCAGGGTGAAATCCTGCGTCAGTCCGCCCCCCTGGTAAAACCCGGTGGCCGGTTGATCTATGCCACCTGCTCCATCCTGATGGAGGAGAATGAAGATCAGATTGAAAGCTTCCTGGGCGAGCATCCGGAATTCGAAATTGTGCCCATTGGGGAGGTCTGGGACGAAGTCATGGAAACACCCTGCCCCGCAGAGGATGACTATTTGCGCCTAACCCCGGCCCAAAACAGCACCGATGGCTTTTTCGTCGCGGTCCTGCAACGCCGGGAGGCTGGATGAACCGCACCGAAAATGGTT
>Ga0233439_10004058_pt1 | contig 14549 bp, 14 predicted proteins | sample SI_123_September_6_FD_182713 | JGI IMG/M metagenome (GOLD analysis project Ga0233439, IMG submission 182713) | Seawater microbial communities from Saanich Inlet, British Columbia, Canada - SI_123_September2016_100_MG | ecosystem: Environmental > Aquatic > Marine > Inlet | place: Canada: British... | reverse complement strand
ATTGGAATTAGGGGTTAATCGACTGCCGTTATTTCCTACGCCAAATAATGAGAGTCTTGAGAAATATCTGCATGATCAGGCATTAGAGGGCTTAGGTAATAGAATGAAGTCACTATTTCCTGATCAAGGTAAACGTGATTTAAAGAAGGCACAGTATCGTGCGCGTTTGGATTTTGAAATTACTACTATTATACAAATGGGTTTCGCTGGATATTTTTTGATTGTTTCTGATTTTATTAATTGGGCTAAACAGAATGAGGTTCCAGTAGGCCCGGGGAGAGGATCAGGGGCAGGATCGCTTGTTGCTTTTTCTCTTGGCATCACTGATCTTGACCCCTTGCGTTACGATTTATTGTTTGAACGTTTTCTTAATCCAGAGCGGGTTTCAATGCCAGATTTTGATATTGATTTTTGTCAAGATGGACGAGAGCGCGTGATTGAATATGTGAAACAGAAATATGGAGATGAGAGTGTTTCGCAGATTGTTACCTTTGGGACTATGGCAGCGAAAGCAGTGATACGTGATGTTGGGCGGGTATTAGATTTGCCGTATAACTTTGTTGATAAATTGGCAAAGCTTGTGCCATTTGAATTAGGCATGACTTTAAAAAAGGCTCGTGAAATAGAGCCACAACTGAACGAACTCGCACAGGAAGAAGAGGTGCGGATACTGCTAGAACTTGCTGAAGGTCTTGAGGGAATTACTCGTAATGTCGGCATGCATGCTGGCGGGGTACTGATAGCTTCAGGAAAAATTACCGATTTTTGTCCGGTGTATTGTGCGGAGTCTGCTGACTCAGTGGTAAGCCAATTGGATAAAGATGATGTGGAAAAAATAGGCTTAGTAAAGTTTGATTTTTTGGGATTGAGGACCTTAACTATACTTGACTGGACTGTCAGGTATATAAGGCAGAGAGACTCTGAGTCAGGTGTAAACAAAGACTTAATTATCCCCGAAAAAATTTCTCAGGAATCTTCTAAGTCAGAAATAGGAAATCATGAGTTTATTTCTCTGGAAGCCCTTCCTCTGGATGATTCAGAAACCTATGCATTACTGAGGAAGGGGAATGTTGTAGGAGTATTCCAGTTCGAATCTCGAGGCATGAAAGATTTGTTGCAAAAGACTAAACCAGATTGTTTTGAGGATATTATCGCATTAGTAGCATTGTATCGACCGGGTCCAATGGATTTGATTCCTGAATTTACTGAACGTAAACTTGGTAAGCGTGTTGAATACCTTGATCCTCGCTTACAGCCAATACTTAGCCCAACCTATGGTGTAATGATTTATCAGGAGCAAGTGATGCAGATTGCTCAGGTAATAGGTGGTTACAGTCTTGGTGGTGCTGATTTATTACGAAGAGCAATGGGCAAAAAAAAGGTTGAGGAAATGGAGCAACAAAGGGATGTATTCGTTGATGGCGCTATAAAGAATGGACTGACTAAAAGTAAGGCGGCAGAGCTTTTCGGGTTAATGGAAAAATTTGCAGGCTATGGTTTTAATAAATCACATGCAGCAGCTTATGCTCTGATTGCATTCCAAACTGCATATCTGAAAGCACACTACCCATCAGAATTTATGGCGGCAACATTGTCTTCTGATATGGATGATACCGATAAAGTACATTCACTTTTTGAGGATAGTATAGCTAATCATATTCCTGTTCTTCCCCCGGATATTAATTTGTCTCTTTACCGTTTTATACCTGTTGATGGAAAAGTAATACGTTATGGGCTAGGGGCGGTGAAAGGTACAGGTGAGTTGGCCATTAGAATTATTGCCAGAGAACGTGATCAAGCAGGGCCATACACTGATTTATTTGATTTCTGTCAGCGTGTGGACAAGAGAGTTGTTAACAGGCGAGTATTAGAGTCACTGATTCGTGCGGGTACATTTGATTCTATCAATACGCATCGAGCAGGACTATTCGCATCTGTTGGTATCGCATTAGAATCAGCTGAGCAAACTAGCCGGGCAGTAAATCAGGTAAGTTTGTTTAGTGGAGATGATGTAGCTTTAGAGAAGCCAGGCTTGGTCAATGTCCCACAATGGGGAGAAAAAGAGAGATTACAGAACGAAAAAATGGCTTTAGGGTTCTATTTGAGCGGACATCCTTTTAATATTTATGCAGATGAATTGAAAAATTTTGTACCTACTCGGTTGGATAGGTTGGGCCCACAAAGGGAGCCACAGCTTCTAGCTGGTATTATCTATTCTATTCGCATTCAGATGACAAAACGTGGCAAAAAGATGGGGGTGATAGTACTAGATGATGGGAAAGCACGTGTGGAGCTAGTAGTTTATAGTGAAATACTTGATGCAAACAGAAGTTGGCTGAAGGAAGATCAGTTACTAGTCGTGGAAGCAAACGTTAGCAGCAAGGGAGCTAACGAAGCGAGTAGTAGCGGATTACGTATTACCACTAATAAACTTTTTGATTTGGCCGGAGCTCGTTCCTGTTATGCGAAAAATATAAGGATTCACTGTAATAGATCATCAAATGCTGCTAAGTTGAAAGACTTGCTGGCACCTTACCGCAATAATGGTGCATCTGTTGTCGCTAGTGGGAATAACGGTTTTTATTGTCCGATATCAATTGTTTATAATAACAAGGATGCGGCTTGTGAAATAGAATTGAGTAACGAATGGAGTGTAAGTTTGCACGATAACCTATTACAATCTTTATCAGAGCACTTTAAGGCAGACAATGTGAGGGTAATTTACTGATAGTGTCTGTTAAGAAGCATTGAAATGAGCGTATGTTAAGCACTCTTAGTTTGACTTTTTAGCAGGTCTGGCATACAATTCACGGCTTCCTTTAGACACGCATAAACAGCCTTGTGAAAACATTTTCAGCCAAACCACACGAAGTAAATCACGATTGGATTGTGATAGATGCAGCCGATAAAATATTAGGTCGTCTTGCTAGTGAAATTGCACACCGATTACGTGGCAAACATAAGCCAATATATACACCTCATGTAGATACAGGTGACTATATTGTTGTTGTTAATGTAGACAAATTACGTGTCACAGGCAATAAATTAGAAGATAAAATTTATTATCGTCACAGTGGGTTCCCTGGTGGAATTTATGAAACTAATTTTGGAAAAATGCATGCACGTTTTCCTGGAAGGCCACTAGAAAAGGCGGTAAAGGGTATGCTACCAAAAGGTCCGCTTGGTTACGCTATGTTGAAAAAGCTAAAAATTTATGCTGGTGCAACCCACCCGCATACGGCACAGCAGCCTATTCAACTTGAAATAGGAGTCAAATAAGGAATATGAGCACTTACTATAATTATGGTACCGGACGGCGTAAAAGTGCGGTGGCACGTGTTTTCATGAAGCCAGGAAAGGGTGCAATTATTATAAATCATAAGCCTATTGAAGAATTTTTCTCACGTGAGACCGGTCGCATGATTGTTCGTCAACCACTTGAATTAACTGAGAATCTAACAACATTTGATATTATGGTGAATATTTCAGGTGGGGGTGAATCAGGGCAGGCGGGTGCAGTACGTCACGGAATTACGCGAGCACTTATAGACTTTGACGCAGAACTCAGACCGATATTGAGGAAGGCGGGTTTAGTTACACGGGACGCACGTGAGGTAGAACGTAAGAAGGTTGGTTTACGGAAAGCGCGTAGAGCTAAACAGTTCTCTAAACGATAATATTTTGTGGATAATAAAAAAAAGCCGCCAGAAATTGGCGGCTTTTTTGTTTGTTGCTTTATAATCATTAGACCTTATCTTTCATATAAGTATAAATAGGGAATAAAACTATTTAATCTGATTAATAGATAATCTGGAAATTTTATGATTAAAGTCGGCATTGTTGGTGGAACTGGATATACAGGTGTTGAGTTACTGCGCATATTGTCACAACATCCGGAGGTCGAAGTACAGGCTATTACATCTCGTAAAGAAGCGGGGGTAGCAGTTGATGAGTTATTCCCTGGATTACGTGGGAAGGTAGAACTAAATTTTAGTGATCCAGATGAGGCAAAGCTAGGAAAATGTGACGTAGTATTTTTTGCCACGCCTAATGGTGTTGCAATGAAGCAGGCAGCAGAATTGCTGAATGCTGGAGTGCGAGTAATAGATCTAGCTGCAGATTTTCGTATCAGGGATGTGCATGTGTGGGAGAAATGGTATGGAATGACTCATGCAAGTCCAGAGCTTCTATCTGAAGCTGTTTATGGTTTACCTGAGGTTAATCGTAATGAGATCAAAACAGCAAGACTAATAGCTAACCCAGGTTGCTATCCAACTGCTGTGCAGCTTGGCTTTTTGCCGTTGATCGAATCAGGAATTATAGATGCAGAACATCTTATCGCGGATGTAAAGTCGGGAGTTTCTGGTGCTGGGAGAAATGCTGATATACATACTCTATATGCGGAAGTCTCTGATAACTTCAAGGCTTATGGTGTTTCTGGGCACCGGCACCATCCTGAAATTAAGCAGGGCCTATCTAAAATAGCGGATAAATCGGTTGATTTAACCTTCGTGCCGCATCTTACTCCTATGATCAGAGGTATTCATGCGACTCTTTATGCCAGACTTACTGCAAGCATTGATTTGCAGAAATTATTTGAAAAACGTTATGTGAATGAACCATTTGTTGATGTGTTGCCTGCTGGCAGCCACCCAGAGACTCGTTCAGTACGAGGGTCTAATTTTTGTCGTATTTCTGTACACCTTCCAGAAGGGGGAGATACTGTTGTCGTGTTAGTGGTAACAGATAACCTAGTTAAAGGTGCAGCAGGGCAGGCGGTACAAAATATGAATCTAATGTTCGGCCTTTCCGAAACACTTGGTATAAATCAAATCGCACAGATACCTTAAACATAGTTAGATGGAAAGTATTAAAGGAATCAAAAGAAAATTTGGAGTATTTGCACCACAAGTTTCAGTGCGTCCAAATATTCCATGGTATTTGCGAGGGCTGATAATCATAGTTCTTATAGTATTTGTACTATTATTGTGTTGGGTCATGTTTGATGCGGGACGGAGAATTAGTAATTCTGATAAGAATGGAATAAGCCATGAGAGTAATCAGCTATCCAATTCTAATAACCGTTTAAAAGGGGAGAATGATAAATTGCGCGCACAGGTAGCGGAGTTTCAGCTGCAAATGCAAATGGATAGCACTACAAGAAGTAATATCACTGAACGAATTAATGTACTAGAGGATAAGAATGACCAGTTAAAGGAAGAATTAGTTTTTTTGGAAAATCTTGTTTCTGGGAAAGGGAAGGCTGCTGGAAATATCTTTATTTATCATTTTAAAGTGGAAAAAAGCCAAGTTCTCGGAAAATATAGCTATAACTTAGTATTATTGCAAGGTGGAGAGAAAATTAATGATTTTCAAGGGACATTGGCTTTTACTGCTCACTTGTGGCAGGATGGAAAAAAGGTAAAGATGCCTATTATCACTGAGGATTCGACCAAGAAATTCAATTTGAAATTTAAAATATACCACCGAGCAGAGGGGTCATTTGAAGTGCTGCCAGATACTGTAGTAGAGGCTCTGGAGGTAAAGGTGTACGAGAACGGTAAAAGAAATGCAAAGTCTATGCGGTTAGTTAATTTGTCCTAGTGAGAGAGAGTAATGTTTGGAAAGAAAACAAATAAACCTCGAGGCGATATCGATACACTCATTGGTGCCGAAACTAGTATTCAAGGTGATATAGAGTTTAGTGGTGGGTTACGTGTAGATGGGAATATTCGTGGGAATGTTATAGCGATAGGAGAAAATTCAAGTACTCTTATATTGAGTGAGCAAGCAACGATCGAAGGTAAAGTACAAGTTTCACATGCAGTTATTAACGGCACTATAGTTGGGCCAATACATGCATATGAATACCTTGAATTGCAACCTAAAGCTAGGGTTTCAGGTGACGTGTATTATAGAGTTATCGAAATTAAATTTGGGGCAATGATTGAAGGTAACTTTGTTAATCAGAGCAGTCTTGAATCAGATGAGAAAGTTGTAGAGACTTTGTCAGCTACTAGTGAATTTCCTAATAATAGTCAGTAATTTTTGCTGATACTTCTAAAAAGGATCTGTTATGAACTCGTTTACTGAGACGAATTTAATAAATGGAATTCCAGTTCCAATTATCTTTACCGATAGTGCGGCAAGTAAGGTTAGAACTCTCATAGAAGAAGAGGGTAATAATGACCTTAAATTGAGAGTTTTTGTAAGTGGTGGAGGTTGCTCTGGCTTTAAATATGGCTTTACTTTTGATGAGATGATTAATGAAGACGATACTGTAATGGAAAAAAATGGTGTAAAACTATTAGTTGACCCAATGAGTTTCCAATATTTGGCTGGTGCAGAAATTGATTACCAGGAAAATATACAAGGTGCCCAATTTATTATAAAAAATCCAGGGGCTACTAGCACCTGTGGTTGTGGCTCTTCTTTCTCAGCATAAAGATTGTAGAATAAAATGTAGTAGAAGGCAGCTATATAAATCTGATTAATTATTTCATCCTGTCTTCAATAAACTGAACTTAAGCTTGGTAGATTGCCCCAAGAATTCTTTCTCCTTTGGCATTAGTAACGGAAGGAATACTGCTTGGAATTCCTTGGATGGTTTGCTTTGCTAGCCAGGCGAAAGCAAATGCCTCTAGCCACTCAGCATTTATACCCAGAGCGTCAGTAGGCGCCACCTTTTTATCGTGTAATGAAATTCGTATCTTGGAGATTAATTCTATATTACGGGCTCCTCCGCCACATAGGTAAATTTCTGTAGCATCTGGACACCATAGCAGAATTGCATCGCTAATTGCCTTGCTAGTGAGTTGCAGTAGGGTTGCTTGAACATCTTCAGGACGTTCATTCCCAGATAAGTATTTTTCTAACCAAGTCAAATTAAAGACTTCTCTACCTGTGCTTTTTGGTGGCGAATCAGAGAAGAATTTAAGTGATATAAGTTCTTCTAGTAGTGTCTGAATTGTTTTTCCTGATTTGGCCCAGGTCCCATTTTTATCATAAATAGCTCCTAAATGACGCTGACACCAAGAGTCCATTAATATATTACCAGGACCACAGTCAAATCCTATAATCTTCGTATTGGAGGCTAAACTGGTAATATTGGAGATTCCGCCGATATTGACAATGGCGCGATTTATTTCTGGATCTTGGAATAATAATTGATGAAATGCTGGTACCAGTGGTGCACCTTGGCCACCTGCTGCTATATCACGATTTCTGAAGTCTGCTACAACAGTTATGCCAGTAAGCTCAGCCAGTAATGAGGCATTGCCAAGTTGAATTGAGTAATTCATTTCACGCTGCGGGCAGTGCCGTACGGTCTGTCCATGACAGCCTATCGCAGTAATATTCTGTGATTCTATTTTATGTTTATTAAGTAAATTAATAACAGCTTTAGCATAGCAATGGGCCAGTTTATTACTTAGTATAGCTGCAAGATGTAGTTCATTATTTCCTGATTGATGTAGGTCTAGTATCTGGCTAAGTAAATTTTTATCGTAGGGCTGGTAAAAGGTATTTAAAATCAATGGAGTTTGCGAATTAAGGTCAGTCAATACAGCATCAACTCCATCTAGGCTGGTTCCTGACATGATCCCAATGTAGTAGGTAGGGTTGGAATCTTTACTATTTAATTTACTCATTTCCAGACTAATTCTAGTCAAGAAAAGCGAGGTTTGTGTCACGTAACATATTTAGGCGGACCATTAGTGATTCTGTGCTCTTATTGAAAGCAGGTATATTTTTTGCTGCAAGTGGTATGGCGGCAGGCATTACCACCCGCAGAGGATTGCGTTGTATCCCATTTACACGAAGCTCATAATGAAGGTGGGGTCCCGTTGCCAATCCGGTTGAACCCACGTAGCCGATGATATCTCCTTGGCTAACTCGTTTTCCTTTACGAAGTCCCTTAGCAAAGCGAGACAAGTGTGCATAGACGGTAGAGTACCGTCCGCGGTGTTTTAAAATAATATATTTGCCATATCCTCTTTGCCTTGTAGAAACTGCGACTGTTCCATTCGCAGTGGCTCTTACTGGTGTGCCTTTTCGTGCCGCATAGTCAACACCTTTATGCGCGCGCCATTTCTTTAGTACAGGATGATAACGAGAACGTGTAAAACCAGAACTTATCCGAGAGAATTTAAGCGGCGAACGAAGAAATGCTCTTCGAAGATTTTTGCCGTCGGGGGTGTAATAGCCTTTTTCTTTATTATTGGCTTCAAAATATACAGCTTGATAGGTCTTTCCTTTATTAATAAATTCAGCAGCAAGCACTCGGCCCGCCCCTATGTATTCTCCATTACTATAGCGCAATTCATAAACAACTTTAAAGTGGTCTTTTTTCCGCAGGTCTCGATTAAAATCTATATCAGATGCAAATATTTCGGTAATCTGGATAGCGATGCTATCAGGTACGCTCGCATCATCCGTGGCGGCAAACAATGAACTCTTTATTGCCCCAGATTTCATTTTAATCTTTGTTTCTATATTTAGTGGAGATTTGTTCTCTTTAAAGGTGCCATTAATTTTCTTTACCAGTAAGTGTTTATTTCCGCCAGGAAAGTATTTTAGTGCTAATAATCCCCCGGTAGCAGTAGTCTGTGCATGAATAGTTTCCCCCGGAATTAATCTGCGCATAGTTTTGATATTTCTGGCATCATGCAAAAACTTTGATTTATCCTGTTTATTTATCTTAAGCCGGGAAAGTAGTGATGCTACACTGTCATTTCTCTGAATGCGTTCTTGCTGCCAGAGTGTTATGTCAGCATCATTAGTTTGGGAAATATTTAAAATAGGTAAATTGAGAACAACTTTCTGAACAGGAGTATCTTTCAGAGGAGTGTCAGGTGCTATACCAAAAGCAGCGACTACCCCAAATAATGGGATGCTAGATAGGAGAACTAATCGACGTAGATTTCTTTTTGTTAGAGTCATTTGTCTTTATATCTATTTCAGCGCTTGCCGTAAGGTAATTTTTTTGGTTTCTTTCACTTAGGAAGTTTATCACAAGAATAGATCTGTTATGCGCAACTTAGGGCTGTTATAGCTGGGCAAGCCCAGCTATATAGATATTGTACTAATTCTAGATAATCATAAATGTTCTTCTTATGAAGATATAAAGAGCTAGATTGTCTTTGGGGAGAAGAGGTTTATATGTTTTATATTCACAGTATTTTTTCAGATTTGGATTATATATGTTGAATTCTCTTAAAACTACATACTTAGACTTATGCCTCTCATAAGCCTTGACAAAGTCTGTCTGGCCTTTGGTCATCATCAATTATTAGACCGATCAGATTTACAGTTTGATCTGGGAGAACGGATTGCATTGATAGGCAGGAATGGTGGAGGCAAGTCTAGCCTGTTGCGTATCATAGCAAATGAAATTAAGCCAGATGATGGTACGGTTTGGCGGGCGCCAGCTTTGAAGATAGCCTACGTTCCCCAGGAGCCAGATCTAGACGTAACCTGCACAATATCTCAGGAGGTTTCCAAAGGGTTGGGTGCAGTCAGTCAAATGCTTTCTGATTATGACGAAGTCTCTAATTTATTGAGCAGCGGTGAGGGCGATATGGAAAAACACCTTGCTCAGTTACAGAAATTACAGAGTGCATTGGACGATCAAGATGGTTGGCGCATGCAGGCAAGAGTAGAGGCTATCCTCCTTAAACTTAATCTTTCAGGAGGCGCTTTAGTTGAATCTTTGTCGGGTGGTCAGAAAAAAAGGGTTGCGCTAGCTCGTGCACTTGTTTTGTCACCGGATGTTTTGTTGCTTGATGAGCCTACTAATCACTTGGATTTTTCATCCATAGAGTGGTTAGAAAAATTACTTAATGATTTCTCTGGAAGCGTAATATTTGTTACCCATGATCGACGTTTTCTAGATAATGTGGCCACAAGAATAGTAGAGCTTGATAGAGGAGCTTTAACAACATTTAGGTGCAATTTCGCCGAATATATTATAAAAAAGGCTGAATTTAAGGAAATTGAGGCTGATCATAATCAAAAATTCAATAAAATTCTAGCGCAAGAAGAGGCTTGGATTAGACAGGGAATAAAAGCACGCCGAACTCGTAATGAAGGTAGGGTACGGCGTCTAGAAGCTCTTCGCATCAAGAGAGAGGCTCGTCGCGAGCAAGTCGCTGGGGTTAATTTAAATATAAACAAAGGGATAGATTCTGGGCATATGGTTGCTGAGCTTGAGCATATAAGTAAAAGCTATGGTAATAAGGTCATAATTAATGATTTCTCTTGTCGCATCATGCGAGGTGACCGAATAGGATTGTTGGGGCCTAACGGGGTAGGAAAATCAACCTTATTAAAATTGATATTGAATAAGCTGAATCCGGATGCAGGTAAGGTTCGACTAGGAACAAAACTATCAGTTGCTTATTTTGACCAAATGCGCGAGCAACTGAATGAAGAATCAACCCTAATTGAGACTATTAGCCAGGGTTCTGATTTCATTGAGATCGGTAAAGTTAGAAAACATGTCATTAGCTATCTGGAAGATTTTCTTTTTGCTCCGCAGCGCTCCAGATCACCCGTAAAAACTTTATCTGGTGGTGAGCGAAATCGGCTTTTATTAGCACGTTTATTTTCACGCCCTGCAAATGTACTTGTACTAGATGAGCCTACCAATGATCTGGATATTGAAACCCTTGAGCTACTTGAAGCATTATTACAGGATTATGAAGGCACGTTGTTTTTAGTAAGTCACGATCGGTCGTTCCTAGATAACGTGGTAACTCAGGTAATCGCCTTTGAAGGAGAAGGTGTGCTGCAAGAGTATATGGGCGGTTATGAAGACTGGGTTCGTGCAAAGAGTCTTTTGAAAGAAGATATTGAGAAGGTTACACGTCGGCGAAAAAAAGACCCGGTAGTAAGAGCATCAAAGCCAATTTCTCAGCCTAAGCTAAGTAAAAATGAGGCAGATGAACTGGAGGTATTACTAGGGAAGATTGAGGCCTTGGAACAAGAGCAGTCAAGTATTAACGGTATATTAAGTGATGCCGAGATTTATCAGGATTCCCCTGACAAAATAGTAAAGCTACAGGTTCGCCTTGCAAGCATAGAAAAGGAAGTTTTGAATTATCTTGCTAGATGGGATGAGCTAGAAACTAAGAAGCTAAAGATTGAGAATAATTCATATAGTTAGCATCGGGGTGGGCTCTGAAATTTCCTATAACTATTAGATATAGATCAGAAATTAATTATACTTCTTTCTCATATTTAAATAGGGCTTACAAATAGAGCCATTATTGGCATTAGATACTTTTTAATGTATTATTCTTATATAGGATATTCCTATCCGATTATCTTATTAAATAAGCACCGGGAAGAAACTTATCATATTTGAATAGGTCTTATAAATAAGGCTATATTTTGCAGAACCAGACAGTTTTTGAATGACAACTGTATTTGCAACTAGATCAGAAAAAACAGTATAATATAAGCTTAGATTTAGCCTAGTGAAGTGGTCTTAAGTCCAGCTTGTATCAGATTACTTAGACGAGTAATAGGGCACAAGGCTACTTTTTTAGGCATATAAATAGTTTTAAAAGGGGTGTACATAATGAAGAAGTTAGCAACAATGAAAATGCTGCTATGTAGTTCACTTTTAGTGATTTCCGTAACAGCGCAAGCAGAAGGTGATGCAGCTAAGGGTAAAAAGAATACGCAGATGTGTGTTGGTTGCCACGGGATAGATGGTTATCGCACAGCTTTTCCAAAAGTGTATAATGTTCCAAAAATTGGTGGTCAGCATCCAGCATATCTAGTACAAGCACTTCAAGCATATAAAACAGGTACCCGCAGCCATCCTAGCATGAGAGGAATTGCTCAGAACCTTTCCAAGCAGGAAATGGAAGATTTAGCTGCATATTATGCTGGCAAATAATTTTTGATATAAAAACAAGGAAGTTATTATGAAAAGTTTTGTTATTACCGTATTTAGCGGTATGTTTTTACTGATTTCAGGGCAAGCGCTAGCTGGTGGCGACATTGAGGCGGGTAAGAAGAAAGCTGCAGAGGTTTGTGCTGCCTGCCATGGCCTTGATGGAAATAGTCCCAATCCTGCTTTTCCAAAAATTGCAGGGCAATACAGAACTTATCTTGAGAAAAGTCTAATTGAATATAAGACAGGTGAGCGTAAAAACGCAATTATGAGTGGTATGGCTGCAGCTTTAAGCACGGAAGATATTGAGAATTTATCCGTTTATTTTTCTAGTCAGAGTGGACTAGCAACTAAGAAATAATTGGACAGATAAATAAGACTACAAACCATTAGTTATTTTGTTTTTAGTTTGAAATAGGGCGCAGTAACGCCCTATTTTTTTGGTACATCCTTTCATTTATCTAGGCAGTCAAGGTAGATTGATGCATCCGGTGCAGATTGGTTACGTTGTGCTTGCCACAGCATTTCAGCAAGGCACTCCATAATTTGGTGCATTGTTTTGTGCTCATCTTTATTTTTCTCTTGTAATCGGTTAAACCTTTCTTTAATTCCAGAAGGCTGGTCGATAGAGAGCTGCTCTTTGATAGCAATATGCATACTCATATGAAGAAATGGGTTAGTGTTTCCCATTTCAGGTGGGTAGTCTTTATCATGATATCTCTCCGTATCATCTAATATGGAATGATATTCCGGGTGTAATAGAATAATATTAAGTGCAATTTTTTCCATATCAGAAAGTAATTCCTGGCGGTGATACTTGTGCCAAGTATCAAAGAAAAATTGACGGGACTGATGCCTAGATAATTTATACATTCAAGGTTTTTCTTTTAAATTTTAGGAACCTATTCTCAAAGTTTTTTCTCTTTAAAATCGCACATATCCTCAATGATGCACTTTGTGCATTCAGGCTTCCGTGCTTTACATACGTATCGTCCATGTAGGATTAGCCAATGATGGGCATCCTGATGAAACTGTTTCGGTACAAATTTTAGAAGTTTGAGTTCCACCTCTGATACATTCTTTCCTGTTGCAAGACCGGTTCGGTTAGATATTCGAAAAATGTGAGTATCTACCGCAATGGTTGGTTTTCCAAACGCAGTATTTAGGATTACGTTAGCAGTTTTGTGTCCTACACCAGGTAGTTTTTCCAGTTCTTCCCTAGTCTGTGGCACAGAGCTATTATGATTTTGTATAAGAAGATTGCAAGTTGCTAAAATATTTTTTGCTTTGGTTTTATATAGGCCGATACTCTTAATATATTTTTTTAGTTCGATTTCTCCAAGAGAGAAAATTTTTTCCGGTGTATTGGCTTTTTGAAAAAGAATCTTTGTTGCAATATTTACACTTCTATCAGTCGCCTGAGCTGACAGGACTACTGCTACCAGTAATTCAAATGGCGTTCTATAAACCAGTTCAGTAGTCGGATTTGGATTTGCTGCCTTAAGGCGGGAGAATATCTCAAACCGTTTGGATGAATTCATATTTAACAGCTGAAATATTAGCTAACATAAGTAATTTATATCAGACTATTCAGTTCTATTGAGTTATTTTTTGTTTCGGCATAGATTTTATAGCCGAAATATAGTTAGAAGGCTTAAATTTTTCTATTTGTTTCGTGAATTTATTAGCTTTATCTTCTTTTTCACGTTCCAATCTTTTTATTCTTCGTTCATATCGTATTCGTAAGTGATCGGCTGATTTTTTTTCAAATTTATTCCCATATTTAAGATTTTTATCACTCGCTATATAAGGATCATCAACCTTTTTCTTAAGCGGAATGATTGTTATGCAATCAACTGGACATGGAGCTATACAGAGTTCACACCCAGTACACTCTGGAGCAATTACTGTATGTAACTTTTTAGATGCGCCGACAATGGCATCTACTGGACATGCTTGAATACAAAAGGTACAACCTATACAAGTTTCTTCGTCTATAAGTGCAACTGACTCTGGTTTAGGTAACCCGTGCTTGGTATTTAGAGGCTTAGATTCTACTCCTAGTAGAGCAGCCAACTTCTGTATGCCTTCTTCATTACCAGGCGGACACTGATTAATATCAGCAATACCTTCTGCAATTGCTTTGGCATATGGTTTGCAACCGGAGAAGCCACACTTTCCACATTGAGTTTGCGGTAATATTGAATTAATTTTCTCTATCAGCATTTTTCTATAGGGCTATAGTCTTTTACTTACAAAAAATCTTAACTGCATCGCGTACTAATTCTGGGCCCTGATAAATTAACCCCGTGTATATTTGTATCAAACTGGCTCCTGCATCAATCTTCTCTTGTGCGTCAGATGCGCACATAATGCCACCTACACCGATGATAGGCACAGTGCCTTTAAGTACAGCATGTAATTGACGAATGATGTTGGTGGAAATTTTTGTAAGTGGCGAACCACTTAACCCACCAGTTTCCTCTGAGTTAGGAAGATTTTCTACCTCGCTACGCGATAGAGTTGAATTAGTGGCTATAACGCCATCAATTTTGTGCTTAATAAGAAGCGTAGCAATTGATATCACTTGTGTTGAATTAAGGTCAGGCGCGATCTTTACAACTAAAGGGGTATATTTCCCATACTC
>Ga0233439_10004055_pt1 | contig 14555 bp, 18 predicted proteins | sample SI_123_September_6_FD_182713 | JGI IMG/M metagenome (GOLD analysis project Ga0233439, IMG submission 182713) | Seawater microbial communities from Saanich Inlet, British Columbia, Canada - SI_123_September2016_100_MG | ecosystem: Environmental > Aquatic > Marine > Inlet | place: Canada: British... | reverse complement strand
GATTTAGCCGGTACAGCAAGCATGTCTGATACCGTGTTGATCGGAGCGGGTACGGCTGAACGCATGCGCATAGACTCATCAGGTAACGTCGGTATTGGTACCAGTTCTCCTGGCGCAAAACTAGAAGTATCTGGCGAAGCTCTCGTTGGGTCAGGGACAGACGGTGTTAAACTGACCTATAGCGCAGGAAACAGCACCGGCATTATCGACACAGGCTATACGTCTACTGGGTTGGAGTTTAGAACCGCCAACGCAGAACGTATGCGCATTGACTCATCAGGCATAGACGTAACCGGCGGCGTCACCATCGACCAGAATGGTAATGCTGTTGCTTTAAATATCGACACCGAAGCGACGAGTGCTGGTGAAGCAATCAACATCAGCTTACCCACACAAACTGCTGCTGACGTGCTGCGAGTGTACGGTGCTGACAGTCTTACCACAGGTTCTGCTGCCAGTTTCCACAGCAACTCTGCCAGCACAAGCACAAGAAATGTTGTTGAGATAATAAACGATAATACAGCGGCGACGGGGGCTACCGCCTTAAGCATCCAGCAGGACGCAGCGGCTCGGGCATTGTTTGTTGACCATAACGGTAATAACGCAGCTATCTTTGTTGATGCCTCATTAACATCTAGTAATAGTGCGGTAGATATCAGGGCTGATACGCTGACTACAGGTGCTGCCTTGTACGCGGCAAGTAATAGTGCTGATACTTCGACTAGGAATGTCGTCAAATTTATTAATGAACACGCTTCTGCATCTGGAGCCACTGTATTGCATCTAAAGCAAGACGCAGCACAACGCGCTTTGTTCATCGACCAGAATGGTCAAGCGGCGGCGATAGAAATTGATACTGAAAGCACCGGCACCGCGATTCACATTGTTAACCCAGAAGCGACATCAACCTCTGGTGTTATTTTTCTCAACGGCGCTAACAGCTTAACAACGGGGTTAGCCCTAGCAGTTACTAGCAATTCTTCCAGCACCAGCACGCGTAATCTCGTGTCTTTTGTCAATGACAATCCACTAGCTACTGGTGCCAAAGTTCTTAATATTCAACAGGACGCAGCACAACACGCATTGTTCATCGACCAAAATGGCAACGGTAACGGGATTTATGTAGACAGTGAGGCGACTACCGCCAATGTGATAACCGCCGCAAACACCGTGACAAGCGGCAGTGTGTTTGTTGCAACGAGCAGCGACTGGCTGACCACCGGTTCGATCATAAATGTTGCCAGCAACAGTGCCAGCACCTCGACAAGAGATCTTGTTCGTGTCGTCAACGACAATACAGCGGCGACAGGGGCTACCGTCTTAAACATTCGCCAAGATGCAGCGCAAGACGCTCTGTTCATTGACCAGAACGCGGATGCGTATTCTATAGACATAGACACCGAAGCCGCGCAAACGGGGGCCATTAGAATTCAGGCCGCAACTGCGACAACCGCAGCGGGTTTAATAAACATTGCTGATGCCGACGCGCTGACCACCGGATCAATCGCAAACTTCACCAGCAACAGCGCCAGCAACAGCACCCGTAACCTTGTCCAGATCGTCAACGATAATACAGCGGCGACGGGGGCTACCGCGTTAAAAATAAAACAAGACGCAGCAACGCAAGCGGTCTTTATCGACCAAAATGCAAATGCAAAAGCACTACAAATTGATTCAGACGGTACAACGACTAACGGGTCAGGAATATACATTGCCGCGCATAACTTAACTACCGGTACTGCGCTGACTATAGATAGCAATTCTTCTAGCACCAGCACCCGCAACCTTGTTGAAATTATTAACGACAATGCTGCTGCGGCAAACGCAATAGCATTAAGCGTCAGGAATGATGCTACAGGATCACCATCAGCGATGTTTGTAGGTGGCGGCGGTGTGGGCATTTCGGAAGTGGCATCGTTCGCTCCAGCCGCCACATTGGAAGTTAAGAACGACAGCGCAGCGGGTACGGCTCTTAAAGTTAATCAGGACGTTAACGCGGTTGGCGTAATGATAGACTCGGAAGCGACCAATGGTCCTGCACTCGATATTGAAGCAGACACGTTTACTGCCCCTGTTGGAATTATTCACATAGACAATGCTTGGGCTTTAACCACTGGACGCGGGTTGTATCTGAAAAGCAACAGTGCTGACACAAGTACCCGCAACCTTATTCATATCATAAATGACAATGCTCTAGCGACAGGCGCGACCGCGCTAAACATACAGCAGGACGCAGCACAACGCGCTTTGTTCATCGACCAGAATGGTAATGGGTCTGCTTTAACTATTGATAGTGAAGCAACGACAGCCTCTCGGGTGCTGGACATTCCTTCGCCAGCCATAACGACAGGGCGGGTTATCGGAATTACGGGGGCCGACAGTCTCACCACAGGGTCGCTACTTTACCTCGTGTCTAATTCTGCCAGCACAAGCGCAAGAAATTTAGTCGAGATCATAAATGATAATACAGCGGCGACAGGAGCTACCGCCCTAAACATTCGCCAAGACGCAGCGCAACGTGCTTTGTTCATCGACCAGAATGGAAATGGCACCGCTTTAAATATTGACAGTGAATCTACAACATCCGATGTCCTGAAAGTAAACGCTAACGCTATCACGACCGGCAGGGCGCTTGATGTTGTTGTAAGCCCGGGCGTTGGTTTCACCACCGGTTCAATAGCGAGATTTTATTCAGGTTCCTCTGATTCTGGCACAAAGAACCTTGTTGAAATGACCAACGACAACGGCGGCGCGTCAGGATCGACCGTGTTAAACATTCAGCAGGACGCATCAACGACAGCGTTGAAAATAGCGCATAGTGCTAACGGACATTCATTAGATATTAATACCCCTTCAGCATCGGCAGCTTATGTTTCAAGAGTTATCAATGCCAATTCATTGACTACCGGTAGAGTGTTTTATGCTCACAGCAACTCTGCCAGCACAAGCACCCGCAACCTAGTCGAAATTGTTAACGATAATTCTTTAGCAACAGGGACGCATGGTTTACACATTAGACAAGACTCTATATCCAGAGCTTTGAGCATCGACCACAATGCTAACGGTCGAAGTATAGACGTAGACAGTACGGCTACTACGACTGAAGGCATGTTTATAGATATGGTTGCCTTAACAACTGGAAAGGCCGCACATTTTAGGTCTACTGGATCAAGCACATCTACTCGTACAGTTGTTCAAGTTGAGAATAACGACTCCCTAGCGACAGGCGCTACAGCTTTGACGGTAACGCAAGCCGCAGCACAACGCGCATTGTTCATTGACCAGAATGGTGGAGCCGATGCCCTTGTTATAGATTCAGAGTCTGTTACCCAAAACGCTATTGATATAGAGAGTGACACATTCACAACTGGCTCGATTATCAATATAGACAATGCTGATGCTCTAACAACTGGGAAAGCTATTAAAATAATCAGCAACAGCGCCAGCACTGACACAAGAGGTATTATTTATGTCCACCAAGACAACACACTTGCCACTTCGACTCGCGGGCTTGAGATTTTGCAAGATTCTACGTCAGAGTGTATACGACTTAACAAAGGCACCACTAATGGCGGCATGATTGATTTTCGCGCTACTGTAGACAGTGATGCTGTATCAGCCATATCAGACTTGACCACATCAGGCGCTACAACCCATCACGTTCAAGTGGAAATTAACGGTACAAAAGCGTGGATAGCAGTATCCACAAACAACCCATCCTAAGGAGGATAAAATAATGGCTACGACCATTCAAGTAAGGAGCGCAAGAGACTGTGATCAACCGATCAACGGCAAATTGTGCGTACAGGAAATAAGTTATCGTGTCACAACAGACGATGGGCATTTTGATTCAGCAGCACGTTTTGAATTGGAAGGCGTTGACGTTGATGGTGATGGTTTTATTGACGATCCTGATTTAGATGGACTCGTGACACTGATTACTAAACATTTGACAGAAGCGGCAGGGGCTGAAGGTTGCCCGAATGCACTTGCTACTATCGAAAAACAGATTACAGACAAAAAAGCTGCGTCTGATGCTGGGCAACCAGCAGGAATGATTGATAGAGCGCCAGAAGGCATTGGCATTGAAGATGATGATGAGGATTCAGAATGATTATTTTTAGCGATTCAGAAATGGCATCAATGATTGCAATTGTTCGTGATGCAGATATCCAAGGCAACGCGGCAAGGTTAATTGTAGGCATCGAGGATAAGTTAATGGCCGCTGCCAAGCAGGTTCAAGATAATGTTGACGAAGAAACTCTTGTTGATCAACTCGAATATGAGGTGATTTTTAATGCAACTGAGTTAAATGCACTCGTGCAAATGACAAGCAGTATAAAAACAAAAGGTGCTTCAGCCAGAGCGATTGCCAACATTCAAGACAAGCTGGAACCTGCGGCTGAAGAAATTATAAAAGATGGTCAAGTTGCCTGATGTGGGTTGCTAGGGAGCATATTTTATTACAAGCGGCAAGCGCTCTCCGTGTAGCCTTCCTGGGTGTGGGGTTTTGTGCCACACCCCACGTTGCCCTAAACATGGCGGGACTAACAAATGGAGAAAATCTGATGTTGGGAAAAAGCGTCATAAATTGTATAACAACCGTTATTGGGTCACTCAAAGGCTCATACATTTGTCTGAATTTCCACTTTGCACACATTGTGCAAAGGAAGGCATAGACAAATTGGCAAATGTAGTAGATCATATAGAACCTCATAGGGGTCGATCTAGTCTGTTTTGGGATACTAGTAATTGGCAATCTTTGTGCAAGTGGCACCACGATACTAAAACTAGAAAGGAAAATGCTGATGGCTGGAAATAGAAATAGTGGTCGTAAGAAAAAACCTAAGGTTGTAGCACTTAGGGACAACATTAAAAAGAAGGATTACCATTTTGATGGCAACCCTGAATTTGCTAATGACAAACTATTGCCACCCGAAGGCTTGTCTACTAAAGCTCGTAATGAATGGAATCGCATGGTCACCCTTATGGATGAGGCTGATTTATTGTCCAATGCTGATGTGGATGCTTTGGCCATGTATTGTGAACTGTCCGTTACCTATTGGGAGAATATGGCCCAATTGCGCAAAGAAGGCTACATACGTATTAACACCTCTGGGAACCCTTCGGCAAATCCAAGAGAAGCTATGGCAAACCGTGCAATGGCGGCAATGCGCAGCATACAAAGTGAATTTGGTTTAACTCCTTCTTCTCGCACTAAGATAATGCAATCTGGTGGTGGTAAAAAGAAAGGTAACAAGTTTGACAATCTTGAGGATGACTAGTGCCAAAACCTAAAACAAATTATCAGATAAGTGTGCAGTATGCTAAAGACATATTGTCTGGTAAAATTGTAGCTGGTGAGTATGTCGGTCTGGCTTGTGACAGATATCTTGGTGACTTGAAACGTAAAGACCTTACTATGGATGAGAAAGCCCTCAACCGTTTTGTTAATTTTGTGAAGGGGTTGCAACATGTTAAAGGCAGATGGGCACAAAGAAAGGAATTGTTTGTACCACAGCCATGGCAGATATTCAAGGCTGCGAACCTATTTGGATTGCACAAAGATGGTGTACGAAAGTACATAGAAGCATATTGTGAAATTCCTAGAAAGAATGGTAAGTCTTTTGATGCAGCTTCTATCGGGTTGTATATGCTGTTAGCTGATAATGAGTTTGGTGCTGAAGTTTACTGTGGAGCCACTAAGGAATCACAGGCTATGGAAGTATTCAGACCAGCTAGGTTAATGGTTGAACGTGACGAAGAACTAATGGATGCTTATGGATTACCTCCTCCTAATACAATGTCGATCATGGTGCCTGAGGACGGTGCATTCTTCCAACCTGTAGTAGGAGAACCAGGAGACGGTGCCTCACCTCACTGTGGCATAGTAGATGAATATCATGAACATAAAAACAATCGTTTGTACGACACATTTAAAACTGGACTAGGGGCAAGAGAGAAACCACTACTGTACGTTGTTACTACAGCTGGTGATGATGTTGGTGGGCCATGTTTTGAGAGACGTGAGGAAGTAATAGAGATATTAAAAGGTGTGTATGCGGATGAGTACACTGATTCTGTGTTTGGGTTGTTGTACACAATAGATGAAGGCATTGATTGGAAATCTGAGGAAGCTCTTAGGATGGCTAATCCTAACCTAGACATAAGTGTGGATTTTAAGTATTTGAAACGACAGCAGTTGCAAGCCATACGCAATACTGCTAAACAAGGCATTTTTAAAACTAAACACTTGAACCAATGGATCAATGCTAACGAGACGTTTATTAACTACGAAGAATGGGCTGAATGCGCTGACCCTGAGATGGATATTAACAACTATACACACATGTCTATGATGATGGGGGTTGACCTTGCTAGTCGCATTGACTTTACTTCTAGTGTTAAATGTTTCTATGAAGACGATGAACAAGGCAAACGACATTACTATTTGTTTTCTAATTTCTGGGTGCCTGAGGAAAGGGTCAAGGAAACAGAACGGTATCAGCCTTGGGTAAACGAGTACAACCCTTGTACCCAAGATTATTATGAGAATTATGATGGTGAGTTTGAAGAAGTGCCTTTCCTAATTATGACCGATGGTGATGAAGTTGATACTGTTATGGTCAAGAAGAAGTTGATACATGACATTGAAAAATACTTCCCAGAAGAGGTTTCATTTGACCCTTGGAAATCAGCTGGTTATGAACAAGATTTAGAAGATGCTGGAGCTGAGATAACCAAATTTAACCAAACCACTGGTTACTACACCAGCCCCATGAATGAATTTGAAGCAGCAATTAAGTCAGGAAGATTGCATCATACAGATCATCCAATATTGAATTGGAATGTAATGAATTTGAAATCTAAGCGTGATACTAACGGTAATGTTAAGCCACGTAAAGAAGATGTGCGTAAGAAGATAGATGGTGCTTGTGCTGCAATAATGGCTGTTGGCAGGGCTATGCAAACACCCGATGAAGGTCTGCAACAAGACCTAGGATCAATATGAAAATTTTTAGTAAAATAGGGTTTATAATCCAAGCGACATTTGCCTTGATGTTCCGACCTTTGTTGGACATTGCAGGTATTTTATGTATGGCGTATGGGGCTTACTTGTACTGCGAGCCATTGGGTTATAGTGTACTGGGACTTTTATTATGGGCAGAAGCTAACAATGTTTTTGAACTCTTTAGAACACCGAGGGATTGAGTCTACCATAGGGGATGCCTCAGCCTATGGCAGATGGTTGGTAGAACAGTACGGAGCTACTTCTTCGGGGGTAGACGTTACTGAACAGACGGCACTTACTTTACCTTACGCATATGCTAGTATTAAGGTGTTGGCTGAGACTGTTGCGCACGTACCACTTCAGATAATGAAGGAAGGTAAAAAGGGTGCGGAACCAGCTACTAATCACCACTTGTATGAGATGATAACGACTATGCCTACAGACCGGCATACTCCTTACCATTTCAAAGACACTTTAGAAGCTCACCGCAACGGTTGGGGAAATGGCTACGCTGAGATTGTATTTCAAGCTGGTAAACCAATCGACATGAAAATGTTGTATCCCAATAATACACACCCACGAGTTCATGAACATACTGACAGTGTGGTGTACGCTATCACAGAGAATCAAGGTGGTACGAGAGTATTGCCTGCTTCTGATGTGCTACATGTGTCTGGCATGGGGTTCGATGGCTTGGCTGGATATTCCCCTGTCCAGCTAGCCAAAGAATCTATAGGACTGGGCATGGCAATACATGAGTTTGGAGCTTCTTTCTTCGCAGGTGGGGCAACCCCAAAAGGTATCATTGAGACTGAGACAGCACCTAACACCCTGATTAAGTTCATACAAGAGTACAAGCAGCGGTATGGCAGCATTAATACTTCTCACGAGACTCACATTTTGCCTAAAGGTATGGTGTACAAACCTCTTACCATTAACCCAGATGACGCTCAAACTCTGCAGACACTCAAGTACAATAGAACAGAAGTTGCTGCCATATACCGAGTACCACCTCAATTCATAATGGATATGGAATTCAACACCTTTACTAACGCGTCGGAGATGGATTCGCACTTTTTCAAACACACCATGATACCAATATTTACCAACTGGGAACAAGAGTTGAATCGTAAGCTGCTCACGGCTAAAGAGCGGCGTCTGGGGTATTACTTTAAGTTTGATGCTTTTTGGCTACTGCGTGGTGATACTGCGGCACGTTACGCTGCTTACCACCAAGCTCTACAAGACAGTTGGCTTACTCGTAACGAAGTGCGTTTAATGGAAGAGTTCCCAGAAAGGGAAGATATGGAAGAGGTTTTGACACCTACTAACATGCAAACACCAAGCGATAAGGAGAAGACCCATGGTACTCCCGCTCCATCGGACAACACAGCGCCAGTAGTAAAGGCCCTAGCGGAGCGCATGGTTTCAAACGAGCGCAAAACCCTTGCTAAGATAGGTGAAAACATAAGTAAGGGTGCCACATTTTACAACCACAAATACCCAGAATTCATTAAAAAGCACCTTCTCCCGATAGCAATTATGGTTGAGCATAGGCTTTATGAGGGCTTAGAGGCAGGTGACTTTATGGAAAAATTCATTAATACTTATATAGATCGTCAGTTAGGGCAAATGAAGGAGTCCATAGGTGATGTTGAAGTTAGTGAACGGGCTATTATTAATCTGTTTTACGAAATTTTAGGAGAAGAAAAATGACATTTGAGAGACGGTTTGCTGCCAAGAAAGTAGAATTGCGTGAAACAGGGCACGAAGATCGGCCCGTTGAAATTCACGGTTATGCAGCAGTGTTTAATACTTTATCTGACGTATTGGGTAGGCGCACAACTGGTAAAAATACTATGGAACTTCGGGAGAAAATTTCACCGGAAGCTTTCGACAATGTTTTGGATCAAGATACCAGAGCGTTTTTTAACCACGACCCTAATTTTGTATTAGGCCGCAGATCAAACGGTACATTGGAATTGTCTGTTGATGATGTTGGTTTGCGGTATGTGGTTACACCACCGAATACTCAAATGGTACGAGATATGTTGCTCGAACCAATGAAACGCGGTGACATCGATCAATCTTCTTTTGGCTTCATATTAGGGTCGAAAGGTGACAAGTTTGAAGAAGATGACAACGGCAACATGATACGATCTTTAGTATCTGTGGAAGAGTTGCGTGATGTATCACCAGTGACAATGCCAGCGTACCCTGATGCTACGGCAGCATTGCGCTCGTGGGGTTTGGAAGAAAATAATAGTGAAGTTGATGAACATAAAAGGATCATCGTACTTCAAAATAAATTGGAAGACATGACAACGCAGCGCGATTCTTTGCAGCGGCGTTTAGATGTCTTCAACAGGTTTCAATCTTAAGGGTCATAGGCACTTTAAAAGATTGGAGTAAATAGTAACTTGTATTTTAAGTGGAGAAACAGATTATGACAGATAATCTTAACCAAAAGCTTACAGGGTTGCGAGAAAAGGAAGTTGAAAAGCGTTCGCGAGTTGCAGAACTTGCTTCAACTGCTGGAGACAGAGCACTCAATTCAGATGAAAATTCTGAGTTGGATACACTGGAAACAGCTATTGGAGAACTGTCAACTGAACAGCGCAGCATTGAGAAAATTCTGAAAATTGGTCCTCATAGCGAAAGCGTGAATGAACCTATTGGTCTAGATGACAAGGAAAAACGAAATTTTTCTATGCTCAAACTTATCCGTGCTCTCGATCCTAAAGCTACACAACAAGATCGTGCCGATGCATCCCTGGAGTTAGAAGCGTCTAGTGCGATTGAACAGCGGGATGGGGTTGCGCCTAAAGGTGCGTTCCTTCCTATGGAAGTCATGGGTGAATGGCGGGGACAGGCTTTTTATGAAGCTCAGAGACGCGCTATGGAATCTCGGGATTTAAGTGCCGATGTATTTGCAAGTGCTGGTGCATTTGTGGGGGTTGATTTCCGGCCCACACAAATGATACCTTTGCTTCGTAATGCAATGGCTCTTACTAGAGCAGGTGTTACCTTCCTAGATGGTTTGGTTGGTGATGTCGCTATACCAAAACATACAGGGGCTACAACTGCTGGATGGGTCGGTAGTGATGGTGGTACTATTGGGGAAGGCACACAGACAGCAGGGCAGGTAACACTGACTCCTAAAACTCTGGGTACGTTCACTGATTATACTCGCCAACTTCGTTTACAGAGTTCGGTTTCTGTAGAGAACTTCATACGAAATGATATTGCTACTGTTATCGCTCTTGAAATTGACCGAGCAGGTATTCATGGTACTGGCACTTCTGGGCAACCAGTAGGTATCGAGAATACTACAGGCATTGGTGCCCAAAGTTTCGCTGGCGCTTCTGATCCTACTCGTGATGAAGTAATTGGTATGCGTTCTGATCTGGCTACTGCTAACGCCCTTTTGGGTGCTCAGAAGTTCATAACCAACAGTACAGTCTATGGCAACATGTTAGGCAAACTTGTTGATTCTGGTTCTGGTCAGTTTTTGCTAAAAGAAAACGGTCAACTTCTCGGAAGAGAGTGTATCGAGTCTAATCAGGTTCAATCTGGTGAGATGTATTTTGGCAATTGGGCAGACCTTTTGATAGGGCAGTGGGGCGCGTTGGATGTGTTGGTTGACCCCTACACTGGTGCTACCGCTGGTAATGTTCGCATCTTAATGTTTCAGTCTATTGACCTTGCAGTTCGTCACGCTGAATCATTCTGTAAAGGGAGTGCATAAACCATGTTCGAAAAGAAAGATTTTGGTAATGATGCAGTCGTACAATGTATTGATTCAGCTACCCATACGGCAGATGCTAATGGTGCAGCTGTTGATTTGCTGGAATACGATGGCTGTTTGGTTATAGCCAATGTTGGTGAATCAGGTGATACTTTGTCTGGTTCCGTACTGGTAGATTTGGAGATTGAAACTTCTGATGATAACAGTACGTGGGTTGATGCAGCTGATGCCGTTATAACTAATTCTGTAACTGGTACTACAACTGGTACCTTTGGCAGAATTGATGCAGCGGCTGAAGATGATGCATCTTATACTACCGCTTATCTTGGCAGAGAAAGGTATATTCGTCCTGTGATTAATGTTACTGGCACCCATTCCAATGGCATCCCCATTGGTATTGTTGCTGTACGTAGTCGTGGACGATATACTTAAACCCAAAGACAGGAGAATCTTGTGGCAAAATTTGTTAAAATAAATTTTCGGATAGGTATATCTGGAACTATTGCTGAGGCTGGCGCAAAGATGCATATTGATGACAATGATTATAAGAACTTGTCACACATGTATCGTATGGGTGTACCTTATGTGGAACTGCTTGAGGAAGAAGTTAAAGACCAACTTGTTGTAGAAAAGGCGAAAGTCGAGACTGCAACTAAAAGTGAACCTGAAACTTCTGAACCAGCAGTTAAAGCTAAGAAAACTCGCAAGACCAAAAAGCAAAAGTAGAGAGGTAGCGTAAGTGGATCTCATTACTACAACTGCGCCACAAGATGAACCTGTTACTACGGAAGAAATAAAGGACCATCTTAGAGTCAGTACATCAGATGATGACGCTTATATTGCATCGCTTGCGATTGCAGCTAGGCAACACATTGAAGCACTAACGGGGTTTAGACTATTTACACAAACATTAACACTGTATGCTGATAAATGGACTGATTACCCGCTTGTAGACCCTAACGATGATACTGTTTTGTTGCTGCGTGTGGCACCTGTTCAAAGCATCACTACTGTCAAATACTATGACACTGATGATGTTCTTACCACAATCAGTTCAGCTGATTATTGGGAAGATTTGAATAGTGTGCCATGCCGGTTGCAAACTAAAACTTCTTGGCCAGAAGCTAAGGAAAGAATTGGGGCCATTCAAATTGCTATGCAAAGTGGTTGGTCTGATATAGATAATGTTCCTGAACATTTTGGGTTAGCTATAAGGCTGCTTGTAGAACATTGGTATGATAACCGTATGCCAGTGTCAGAGGTTAAAATGACTGAAATACCTTTTGGAATAACAAGCATATTAACTTCACACCCTGAATATCACCACTGGCAATTATGAAAAAAGTTAGATTTAATGTTAATGTAACCGTAACTGGCAAGGAATACAGTCCAGGAGATGAAGGCGAATTGACCGAAACACAATTCGGAATTTTCCGATTAACTGGTCCGATGCCACACATTATTGATTTGACAAATGAGAAACCAAAACGTGTCAATAAACCCAGGAAAACTAAGAAACAAGATAACGATACAGAGTAATACAACCTCTAAAGGTACGTATGGTGGTATCGACAATAGTTGGGCAACTTTTACTACTGCTTGGGCTGCTATTAAGTGGCTTGGTGGTGGTATGGAGCTTATGGGAAATGACCAAGTTCGTGGGGAAAGAAGAGCTAAATTTACTACTAGGTATCAATCTGGCATAACAACCGCTATGCGCATATCTTTCGATTCGCGCATTTGGGACATAGAAACTGTTATTAATGTGGATGAGCTTGGCAAGTATGTGGAAATACAAGGTCTGGAGAAATATGTCTGATGGACATTGATTTCAAGTTTGAAGGTCAAGAAGATTTTGACCGGAACATGAAGAAGATGAATTCTGAATTGCAGACTAAAGCATCTCATACAATGAGTGGTCATGCTGCTAGGTGGTACAGAGACAGAATGCAAGCTGTATTGCCTGTCAAAACAGGTGTGTTGGCTGCTTCCCCCACTGCTAAGAAGGTGCCTAAGAAATATTCGAGTAACATTGCTGAACATGAAGTGGGTGTACCTATAGGTAAAGGTGAGTCTAGAGCAGGTGCCTATGCCCACGTAATCGAATTTGGAAGATCACGCGGCCCCTTAGGGCCTATGAAAGGTAACAGATTGTGGACAATAACATTTGAACAAGGTGTAAATCAAATGTTGCAAGAGATGGCTAAAGCTGGTAAAAAATGGATGCGTAAATGGCTGTAATAGAATCCGGTCTCAAGGCTCGTTTGGAAGGCTACACTGCTTTAACAGCATTGTTGGCTGACGGTACGGACAGTATATGGGCTGAGTTAGCACCACAAAATGCGGATAAGCCATATTTGACATATTCTATACATGATGATATAGCAAGAAACGTTATGGGAAAGGAAACTACACCAACGGAAGCTTTGTTTCAAGTTTCATTTTTTGCAGATGAATATGATGATTTGTTACTCATATTCATACAAGTTCGGGCTTGTTTAAACAGGTATAGTGGCACAGAAGGCAGTGTTACGGTACAAGATACTTTTTATGATGGCAGGAACTCACAATATGATGAATCGGACCGAGACTATCAAATGAATGTGGATTTCCGCATATTTTACGAGGAATGATGAATGGGTAATTTAGTTATTAAAGGTAGGCCAACTTGGTTAGGTGCCTACAACTTTGCTGATCAGATGAATGCTTTAGCCATTGATTATGGTTCTGAAGCCCAAAACAACACAATATTAACAGATTCCAATGTTTCTAATATAGGTGGTTTGTTCACATTTGGGTTTGCTTTCCAAGGGTTTTCAGACCATTCCGCAGCTGATGGTGTAGCTTTTACTAATATTGGTTCATCCGCACCTTTAGTGTCAGCTACAGAATCTGGCACGGAACAAGAAATAGCTTATTTGGTTAACACTACACAATTGTCAGTGACCCCAATACAAGGGTCAGTTGGGGATATGGCAGGTTTAGAAGTTACAGGAAATTCAGCAGATAGGCTTATACGTGGGGTGTTGGAATGTAATAGGACTGCTGCGGCAACTTCAACTTCAACTGGCATTCAACAAGGGTCTGTATCAGCAACTCAGAAAATGTACGCCAGTTTGCACGTTACAGCAGCCAGTGGCAGCAGCCCAACATTAGATTGTGTAGTACAAAGTGATGATAATGCTGCTTTTACAAGTGCCACTTCCCGCATTGTATTTACACAAGCTACTACTACGACCAGTGAATTTAGTTCAGTTTCTGGGGCTATTACTGATGATTATTGGCGAGTTAGTTTCACCATAGGGGGAACAACACCGTCATTCACTTTTGCTCTAGCATTTGGAATAATATAGGAGATATACCATGGGCGATTTTGTCCTTACAAACGCAAAGGTTACAATTAATAGCGTGGATCTTTCGGACCACGTAGAACAAGTTTCATTTTCTTACGAAGCTGAAGGTGTGGATGATACTAATATGGGTGATACCACAAGAGTTATGCTTGGTGGTTTGCTTAGTTATGGTGTCGATATAACCTTTTCACAAGATTTTGCAGCTGCAAAAGTGGATGCTACTTTATTCAGTCTGGTTGGTTCAACCACGACTGTTGTGTTGGTACCTGTAAACACTACAGTATCATCAACTAACCCCAGTTTTACTGGGACCATGTTGCTGACTAGTTACAGCCCCATAGGTGGTACAGTGGGTGATAAGGCAACTGCACCAGTTCATTTTGATCCAGCAGGGGCTATTGCTAGGGCAACTTCGTAATATAGAAGGAAGACAGTATGGAAG
>Ga0233439_10004051_pt1 | contig 14567 bp, 13 predicted proteins | sample SI_123_September_6_FD_182713 | JGI IMG/M metagenome (GOLD analysis project Ga0233439, IMG submission 182713) | Seawater microbial communities from Saanich Inlet, British Columbia, Canada - SI_123_September2016_100_MG | ecosystem: Environmental > Aquatic > Marine > Inlet | place: Canada: British... | reverse complement strand
TCCCGCCCTGCACAGGATATTGAGGCCCAGGCGACCCGCCTTGCCCCCTTGTTGCAAGCCCAATTGGGGGATGGCATGCGTGTGAAAATGCTGCCCTGTCAAAGCCAGATCGGCAGCGGGTCCTTGCCGGTGGAAAACCTTGAAAGTTTTGCCCTTGCGGTGTGCCCTGATCCAAAAAAGCGGGGCACAGGCCGCGCCCTGAACACGCTTTCGGCGGCGTTACGTGCGCTGCCAATGGCGGTTATTGGCCGCATTCAAGATGACAGTTTTATTCTGGATCTCCGCTGTTTGGTGGATGAGGCGGGCTTTTTGGCCCAGTTAGATCAGCTTGTTTGGGATGCCAATCCGTGATCATTGCCACGGCCGGGCATATTGATCATGGCAAAACGCTGTTAGTGAAGGCGCTGACCGGTGTTGATGCCGATCGGTTGCCAGAAGAAAAAAAGCGTGGGATGACCATTGATTTGGGCTTTGCCTACACGCCCGCACGGGATGGTTCGGTGTTGGGGTTTGTCGATGTGCCGGGCCACGAAAAATTCGTTCGCAATATGATCGCAGGGGTGACCGGCATTGATTGCGCGCTGTTGGTGGTGGCCGCCGATGATGGCCCCATGCCCCAAACGGAAGAACATCTTTCCATTTTGGGCCTGCTTGGGGTTGCCTCCATGGTGGTGGCGATCACCAAAATCGACCGGGTAGCGGGTGCTCGGGTGGCAGAGGTCAGGGCAGAAATAGAACAGTTGCTTGCAGGATCGGGTTTTGAAGGGGCAGAAATTTATCCAGTCTCTGCCCCCACCGGTGATGGCGTGCCGGATTTACGCGATGCGCTTGATCGGGCAGCAATGCGGCCAATGGGCGCTGAATTTGGGAATTTTCGCCTTGCCGTGGACCGCAGTTTCACCGTGCCCGGGGCCGGCGTGGTGGTGACAGGGGCTGTTTTTTCCGGTGCCGTAAAAATTGGCGATCCATTGATGGTGTCACCATCTGGCATTCCCGTCAGGGTGCGGGGCATCCATGCCCAGAACCAGCAATCAGAAACGGCCCAGCTTGGCCAGCGCTGTGCCCTGAACATCACAGGCCAACAGTTGGAACGGGGAGACATCAATCGCGGCGATTGGATTTTGGCGGCCCCGGTTCATGCGCCGACAAACCGCATCGATGCGCGCCTTCGGGTGTTGCCGGGCGAAGATGCCCCCATCAAACATTGGACCCCGGTTCATTTGCATTTGGGGGCCGCAGACATCCCGGCCCGGGTGGCCGTTTTAGAAGGCGGCTCAATCGCGCCCGGCGATCACGGTCTGGTGCAGATTGTTACAGAGCGCGACATCGGCGCCCTGCGGGGTGATCGGTTTATCCTGCGCGATCAATCGGCTTGGCGCACGATGGCCGGTGGGACAGTGATTGACCCCTTTGCCCCGGCCCGGGGCAGGGCGCGCCCGGAACGGTTAAGCATCCTGCGTTGCATGGAATGTGAGCCGGTCGAAAAGGCGCTATTGTCTTTGTTGCAGGAAAATTCAGGCGGCGTGGACATCAGCAGGTTTGTGCGCACCTGGAACTTGGTGCCAAAAGATGCAACGGCACTCATAGACCAAATTGTGCCAAAAAAGGGCGGAAATTATGGGTTTTCTGGCGAACACTGGAAGGGTTGGGTAGCAAAAATAAACGCGGCCCTTAAGGCGTTTCATACCGATAACAAGGATGCCCAAGGGATTGCAAGTGCAGGGCTACACAAATTGGTCGGGCGGGCACTTCCCAAAGATGCGTTTGTTCAAATGATCGGTGAATTGTCCGAAAATGGCACAGTGCTGGTCAAGGATGCGATGGTGCGGTTGGTGGAACACCGGGCGCAATTGGCACCAAAAGATGAAGCGCTTTGGAAAAAACTGGAACCGATTTTCGAAGCCTGTGATCCCCGCCCGCCTTCATTGGGGGATATGGCAGATGAAGCTGGTGCAGATATTAAGGCCGTGGAACAGTTTTTGATCCGTGCATCGCGCATCGGCAAGGTTGTCCAAGTGTCGGCCAAGTGCTTTTTGCAGTGTGGCACGTTGGAAAAGCTGGGCGCGATGGCCGAGGCCATCGCCAAGGCCGATGGCAGCCTGACCATCAAGGCATTTCGCGATCAATCGGGCATTGGCCGCAACGCCATCATCGAGGTTGCAGAATATTTTGACCGGATTGGCTTTACCGTTCGTCGCGGCAATGAACGCGATATCCGAAAGCCTGCGGTTGATGTAAATTGGCGGGGCAAGCGGTGATATATTTTGGAAGGGCATCGTATCCGGTGGTGCGCCTGGATTTCAAATCCAGTGAGGGGCGTTAGACGTCCTTGGTGGGTTCGACTCCCACGCCTTTCCGCCACATAAAAAAGGGGAACGCCAAGATTGCCGTTCCCCTTTTTTGTCTGTTTTTTGATTTTATCCCAGTGAATCGCGGCGCGTCAGCCATTTGACCACATCGGCGGCATCCATGCGCCCGATGGGGCCAGCAGAATAGCTCGACGTCATCACCTTGCCATCAGGACCGATGACAAATTCTGATGGCTGGACGATATCAGTGCCGCGATGAACGCCTGCCCAGCCTCCCATGGCGTAGGCATCTTGTTTTGTGGCGCTGTGGGTGACGGGAAAGGAAACATCCTTTGCCACTTCTTGCGCGTTTGCTTCGTCATCTGCGCTGATGGCAATGACTTTCGCATCAAGCTTTTTCAAGGCTTCTTTTTCATTCTCGAAGCCGACCAACTGCCGGCGGCAATAGGGTCACCAGTGGCCGCGATAGAACAGGGCGATCAGATATTTGGAATCCATGTCATCGGGAATGGTCATGGTGCCACCGCCGATCAGGTTCAGGGCAATGCTTGGAAAGCTGTCCCCTTCGTATAGTTTATCGGCCATATTTTTTTCCCTTTGAAATAATGTTGGTATCTTTCAGGGTTTTGCGCCACGGCGCAAGGCCAACCCCATCAAAAAACCGTGAACGGCACTTGAAATTGCATCTCTTGGGCTTTAGATTTTTAACAGATCAATGCACGAAGAAAGGGTGGGCCCTGATGGATCCCCGTTACGAACACTTCAAAAATTTTTCCGGCGGCTCTCTTTCTATGGAAGAAAAGCGCGCCATCTGGCTGGAAATCACCCCCTGGTCAGAAGAAGAATTCGACGCCTACATCAATGGTTTCCGGGAACATCAAAAAGGCGCGCCAGAAGTGGGCGATGTCGCCCCGGATTTTACCGCCGAAATTCTGGGCCCGGGTCGCAAACGCACCGGTGAAAGCCTGACCCTTTCATCCCTGCAAGGTCGATCGGTGGCACTGGCCTTTGGGTCATACACCTGACCCCCCTTCCGTATGCAGGCCGTGCGCCTGAACGAAATATATGAAGCCCATAAAGACAAGCTGGCATTTTACCTCACCTACATTCAGGAGGCGCACCCAGCTAACGGCTGGCAGACGCCCCAGAATTTGTATGAAGAGATCATTCACAATGCCCCCACATCCGATGATGAACGTGCCGAAGTGGCGGGGGTCTGTCAAACCAGCTTAGACCTGAAAATCCCAATGTTATTGGACAGCATTGATAACGATGTCGTCGACAAATACCGTTCCGCCCCGATCCGGCTCTTTGTGGTGAACCCTGAAGGCATCATCACCTTCAACGGTGCCATTGGGCCGCGCGGCTATGATCTCGATGCGTGGGAAGAAGCCATCAAGAAAGAAATTGCCTAGCCTTCAAACGCGCCTTTATAGGTTTCGCGGAGTTTGGCTTTTTCGATTTTGCCCATGGTGTTGCGCTGAAGGGCATCAACGAAGAAGACCTTTTTGGGCTGTTTAAACTTTGCAAGGCAATCAGAAAGCGACTGGATAATACCGGATTCTGTCAGGCTGGCCCCGGGTTTTGGGGCCACCACGGCAATGACCCCTTCGCCAAAATCTGAATGGGGTGCGCCGATAATGGCACCTTCAGCCACCCCGTCGATGGCATCAAGGGCGGCTTCCACTTCGGCTGGATAGACATTCAAGCCCCCGGTGATGATCAGGTCTTTGTCGCGGCCAACGATGGACACATAGCCATCATCATCAATCACGCCCATGTCGCCGGTGATGAAAAAGCCATCTTCGCGAAATTCTGAGGCGGTCTTTTCTGGCATTTGCCAATAGCCCTGAAACACGTTGGGACCCCGAACTTCGATCACGCCAATTTCATTGCGCCCCAATACGTGGCCGCTTTCCATATCGGCAATCCGCGCTTCCACGCCCGGCAGCGGTTGGCCCACGGTGCCGGGACGGCGATCGCCATCATAGGGATTGGATGTGTTCATGTTGGTTTCTGTCATGCCATAGCGTTCCAAAATGGCATGAGAGGTGCGCGCGGAAAAATCCTTGTGCAACTCAGCCGATAAAGGTGCAGAGCCGGAAATAAACAGGCGCATCGTGCGGGTAAGGTCATCGGTGAAATCATCGCGGGCCAAAAGCCTGCTGTAAAATGTGGGCACGCCCATCAATACGGTTGCCTTTGGCATCAATCGGATGATCTCACCCGCATCAAAGCCCTCCATGAAGACCATGGAAGCGCCTGAAAACAGGGTTACATTGGTGCCAACAAAAAGCCCGTGGGTGTGGAAAATTGGCAGGGCGTGCAACAAAACATCATCGGGCGTAAAGCGCCAGAAATCCGCCAATGCACGGGCATTGGAGGCCAGATTTTCATGGCTGAGCATGGCCCCCTTAGACCGCCCCGTGGTGCCCGATGTGTAAAGAATGGCGGCCAGATCATCTGCTCCGCGTGCAACATTGCTAAATTCAGGGGGGGCGGCATTGGCGCGCGCAGACAAGGTGCCCGTACCGGTTTGATCAAGGGTTTCCAGATGGACCACCCCGGAATCGTCCGCCAAATCGGCGTAGGGGGCCTGATTTTTCGGGTCACAGATAAAGATCAAGGGCGTGGCATCGCCCAAGAAATAGGAAATTTCAGCCCGGCTGTAGCCGGGATTAAGCGGCAGGAACACGCCGCCCGCGCGCACGGTCGCCAGATACAGCACCATCACAGCGATGCTTTTTTCCGCTTGTACGCAAACCCGGTCGCCGGGTTTCAGGCCCAGATCAGACAACGCATTGGCGTATTGGCCGGTCAGGGCAACCAGCCCTTCATAGCTAAGCGTTTTTCCATCAACGGTTTCCAAAAAGCCTTTTTTGGGGTCCGTGATGGCAGCTGAGATTTGATCGAACAGGTGATTTCTGGCGGTCATTTTATTTTGCAGGTTCTAAAGCCACAAAAGACATCGCGGCGGTGAGGCTCAAAGTAATTTCGATACGTGCCGTGGATCATGCGGCCCCGGGTGGTCCAGGCACCCCCGCGCAGCACCTTGGTGTCGCCAAATAACATGGCCGAATATTCTTTGTAGGCATCCGCTTCAAAATCCGGGAAGCCATTGAACGTATCATCCGTCCATTCCCAAACATTGCCGAGCATCTGGCGGCACCCGAACGCACTGTCGCCAGCCCCCAGTGCCGACACGTCGATTGGCCCCAATGCCCGTCCATCGAGATTGGCAAGTGCAGGATCGGGGATGAGCGCCCCCCAGGGATAGCGTCGTTTGGATGCGGCCAAGGTGCCATCAGGCCCGGCTTCGCCAAGGGCGGCTGCTTCCCATTCGGATTCTCGGGGCAGCCGTACCCCGGCCCAACGGCAATAGGCATTGGCCTCAAACCAGTTGACGTGAATCACGGGTTCATGGGGGGGCAGGGCAAAGGTTTGATCGAAACGCCGGACCTGCCATTTATGATGCCCATCGGGCACCCAATAGACGGGGTGTTTGGCTTTGGTATCTGTGCGCCATTTCCAGCCATCTTTATCCCAAAAAGATTCCCGGTCATATCCGCCATCATCGACGAAGGCCTGAAATTCCTGATTTGTCACCGGCGCCTTGGCAATTTCAAAGGGCTCTATTTTTACCGAATGCGCCCATTTTTCATTATCAAACAAGAAGGGCGCGTCTTTAGATGCACCCAGCGGGAAGGTGCCTCCGGGAATTTTAGCAAAACCAGAATGCGGCCCCACTGCGCGTTCGTCTGAAACATCAGCGGCAATGGCGAGATTAGGCGTGGCAAGCCCGAGGGTTTGGCGTGCCCAGAGAAAAGCTTCTGTGTGCATGTCTTCGTGGAAGATGGCGAATTGATAGATGAAGCTGTCTTGTTCGCTGGCCATGCCCTGATCCAGACGGTCTGCCAGCAGATCAAAGACCGTTTGCAAATAATTGAGCGTTTCTTCCCGACTCAGCAGTGGCAAATCCCATCGCAATTCATGGGCAATGGCAATGGAATCATAGAGCTTCGTTGCACGATCGCCTAAGATGGACGCCTGCCCGTAAAGCTGGTTGAGGATGAAATATTCATAGAAAAAGGCAACATGGCCAATTTCCCAACGCAAAGGATTAACCGTGGGTAATTTAGGCCCCATCAATTGTTGGTCATCAAGGTCAGCGACCAGTTCAAGGGTCCGGTTCCGGGCGTCTTGCATGTTCGCGATCAAATGTGCGGTACTAACAGGCGTTGTCACGGAAATTCCACCATTGGTTAGGGACGTTCATGAAGATTAGCATAGTCACGCCGGCTGAAAAACAGTCCAAAAATGGCAACAGAACCACGGCCGTTCGTTGGGCGCGGATGTTGCGTGAACTGGGCCATCAGGTGCGCATCGATGTTGATTACAGGGGTGAAGTAGCGGATGTCATGATTGCCATCCATGCCTGGCGCAGTGCCGATGCGATTTTGCGCTACCGCGAACGCTATGCCCACGGCCCATTGGTGGTGGGGCTTGGGGGAACGGATGTGAATACGTTCCTGAAAACCCACCCCGAACCAACGCTTCGGTCCATGAAACTGGCTGATGCGTTGATCTGTCTTCATGATCTTATTGGCAACGCATTACCTAAAGGGCTGCGCCACAAACTTCATGTGGTTCGCCAATCGGCCTTGCCATTGTCTGGTGCCAGAACGCCTGCCAAACGCCATTTTGATATTTGTGTTATCGGCCATTTGCGCGATGAAAAAGACCCCTTCCGGACGGCACGGGCCGCAAGATTATTGCCTGAGGCATCCAGGATTCGGGTTATTCATTTGGGAAAGGCCCACACCCCTGAATTTGCCAAACAAGCACGGTCAGAAATGGATATAAACCCCCGTTATCATTGGCTGGGAGAGGTTGGCGGGTGGCGGGTGCGGCGCGAATTTGCAAAGACCCATTTGATGGTGATCAGTTCCAATCAGGAAGGCGGGGCCAATGTGGTTTCCGAAGCCATTGCGGCCAATGTGCCTGTGATCGCCAGTGATATTGACGGCAATGTTGGTCTTTTAGGTAGCGATTATCCGGGGCTTTACCCGGTTCGCGATGAAGCGGCCTTGGCGGTGCTTTTGCAACGCGCAGAATCTGATCCCCGGTATCTTAAATCACTGGAACGGTGTGGCCGGAAACTGAAACCCCTGTTCCAGCCCGGCCATGAACGGGCCGCCTTAAAGCGGATTGTTAATTCTGTTTTGAAATAAGGGTCACCGGTTCCAGCGCATCGCTTTCAGGTTTCACCTCACCAATGATAACGGAGCGGGTGTAGCCAAGATCGATCAGGGCTTTGATACAGGCATCTGCGCGATTGGCAGGGATAGAGGCCAGCAAACCACCCGATGTTTGGGGATCGAATAACAAAGGATAGCGTTCGTGTTTTTGCGCATCATCAAGATTACGGATGGCCCGGCGAAGGCGCACATTGGCGGGCTGAAGCGAGCTTAAAATACCAAGGCGCACCGCATCAAGAGCACCATCGAGAATGGGCAGGGCATCAAGGTCAACCTCTACATCAACATTGGATGCCTTGGTCATTTCAACCATATGGCCCAGCAATCCAAACCCTGTAATGTCGGTGCAGGCACTGGCACCATGATCAAACAGGCAGTGTGCTGCTTTTTGGTTCGACTGGACCATGGATTTAAGCGCCCCATCAATCCATCGGCCCTTGGCTTTTTGCTGCATGTCGGCGGCAAACAGCGTGCCGGTTCCCAATGCCTTGGTGACAATCAAGACTTCACCCGGAACCATGCCAGATTTGCGCAAAATGCTTTCGCGGTCCGCAAGGCCGTTGACGGAAAACCCCAACGCCAATTCAGGGCCTTCGCTGGTATGCCCCCCGACCAAGGTTGCCCCGGCTTCATTCAAGATATCCATGGCACCGGTCATCATTTCACGGAGCGTCGTTTCGACCTTTGATTCAATGCCAAAGGGAACGGTGGCAATGGCCAGCGCTGTTTGGGGGGTGGCCCCCATGGCAAAGATGTCGCTTAAGGCATGGTTGGCGGCAACCTGGCCAAAGATATAGGCATCATCAATAAAGGCCCGAAAGTAATCGACGGTATGAACGGCGACCATGCCTTCGGGAATTTGAACCACGGCGGCATCATCGGGGGCATGCAGGCCAACCAGAACATCATCATTTTCCAGCGGTTCCAGTTCGGCCAAAGCGCGGCTTAGAACATTGGCACCCACTTTTGCACCGCAACCCCCACAGCGCATGGCAACGGCGGAAATGTCTTTCAGGGTTTGCTGATCGGCAAGGCCGGGGTCGAGCGCCGGGACTTTTTCTGCGATCATTTCTGGTAACAGGTTGAATTTGTTCATGAAACGACGATCAATCCAGTCTTTCCATTTCCAGACCCATCGGCCTTTGGCAGATAACCCCCATTTAGAAGCAACGGCGCATTTATCCCCGGTGCTGATTAAAACCAGAAAGGCGCGCTGGGGTGAAAAATCGCGTGCTGGTTTTCCGACCAAAACCCGGCGCAGGTTTTCCGTCAGCGGCGGGCCTTGGCGGACCGCAAAGACACCGGCCTTTGGGCGGGGGTGATTGACCACAGCGGCAATGTCACCTGCGGCAAAAACATCGCCATGAGAGGTCGATTGCAAACTGTCTTTAACCTGAATAAAGCCTGCATCATCGACATCAAGCCCCGATTCGCGCAGCCAATTTGGCGCACCGGCAGCAGTAACCCAGAGCACTTCGTCCAATTCTATCGTGTCGCCATTATCCAGCGTGATGGCATTGGGCGTTACTTTTTCAGTTTTGGCAGCCTGATGGACATGGATGGACCGGTCCGCCATGAGGCGTTCAAAGGGTTGGCGCACGCCCGCGCCGAAGCTTGGCAAGATGGTCTCTGATTTGGAAATCAGATGGAATTTCAAATCATTGGGGTCTTTGTTTTGTTCGGCCAAACGCTGGCTAAGGCTATGTTGCATGGAAAGCAGAATTTCCACACCACCCGCACCTGCACCCACAACACCAATGCGGTGAGGGCCGGGTGTGGTCATGACGCGTTCTGACAATTGATGCCAACGGTCGACAAAATTGTTGATCGGTTTAACCGGCGTGGTGAATTGTTCGGCACCGGGCACATTGTTGAAGCTGGGTGTTGAACCAATGTTGATTGACAGCACATCGTATGGGACGGGCGGGCGATCTTTGCAGATCACCTGTTTGGTTTTAAGGTCCAGCAGGGTCGCTTCGTCATGATACAGGCGTGCGCCCGCCAATTGGCACAAGGGGCGCAGGTCAATATGGACGTCATCAAATTCGTAATGTCCCGCAACATAGCCCGGCAACATGCCCGAATAGGGTGTGTGCAGATCCCGGGCAATGACCGTCAACCGAATGCCGGGCAATGGCTTCATGGCAAATTTCTTGAGCAAAATCACATGGCTGTGGCCACCGCCAATGAGGACGAGGTCTTTAATGATGGCAGGTTGGCCAGATTGCATTTCTTGTTCGCTCCTTTAATCCCTAGGCATAACTAATTTCTAGGCCCGACTAATCTCTAGGCCCTGCCGGCCTGGGTACTTAAACGCAGGTTACGCCGAATGCGCCTTGAAACTGCATCGATGCCTATATTAAAGATTGCGGTGACCGCAATCAAAAACATTGCCCGATCAAGGCGAATGTCAGACAGCGCAGAATCGATGAAGAATCCCAAAGTGGCAATGCCCAGTATCCCCATAATGGCAGTTTCGCGCATGATCACTTCCCAACGGTAGAACAGAAATGCCAGAAATTGGCCATAAACCCTTGGTAAAATTTCATATCCATACAGGTTGAAGCCCTTCGGACTGTCTGGCCGGGTTTGAACTTCATCACTGAAGCGGCCCACCAGATGGCCAATGATGGCCCCATTGTGAAGGGACAGGGCAACGATGGCTGGCAACATGGATGGCCCCCAGAGCTGCAGGAAAATATAGGCCAGAATGAATTCCGGGGTGGACCGCAGAATAACCATGAACCCATTGCCAACGGCCCGGCCATAGGGCCCGAAGAATTTTTTGGAAACCAGCGGAAACAGGGCCAATGCCAAAATGCCCGTGCCAATCAGGGCGATCTGGGTCAGCAGCAGGGTTGAAATCATGCCATGGACCGCCTGATCCATCAGCATGGTCCAAAGCCAGTCCCCCATGTGGCTCCAGGTCTGGCCATCAAAAAGCCCCCCCTGGCGAAAGGGCAGGGGCACAATATCGTTGGTTATAAAGCGGGTTATGTTGGTTATATCGATGGCGGCGCCGCCCCCCAATGCGAAGGGTGCAGCCAGGATATAAAAGCCAACGAGTTTTGGGCGCATCCAAAATCGCAAACTGGCAATCAAAACATAGAAAATGATCAACAAAGCAGCAGCGATTGAATAATGACCTTCGCTGAACGCTGTTTCCAGATGAAAGCCCAGGGTCGGCAACCCGACAAACCCCAACACCGTGGCGGACCGCAGCCCGCATTCAAACCGGTAGCTGGTGTAGGTCTTTAGATGAACCCAAACATCGGGAAGGCGGGCAAAGAAAAAGGCGGAGACAATGCCCACGCCTTTTGGCAAGGCCTGAAGGGCCGGCAATTCTGCTTCTTCCAGGGTTTCGGCATAAACCTTGGCGCAGATGCCCGCATAGGGAATGGCGATGGCCAGCACCCCGGTCAGGGGTGAGAGCCCCAGCATCTGCAAAAAAATCAACGCCCAGAACAGCTCATGGATGGCGCGCGCGCCCGCACATACCCAGCGAACCGGGGCCAGATGAAAAACCTGGGAAAGGGCAAACCCGCCCACGGCGCCAAGGGCAACACCCGAAAGGGCAAAGGCGATGGTTTGCACGATGATCATCACAATCCCGGTTCCCATGCCAATAACGGCGGGGAAATCGGGTGTCACCACCCCCCATGCCATGCGCTTCATTTCTGACCATGGGTCGAGCGTGGTGATGGAAACATCGGCAAAGAACAGGCAGACAATGGCAACGGCAACGAAGCCCATGCTGGTTTTCACCAAGGATGAATAGGCAGGGCCTGTTGGCTTGGATAGGCTTGATGCTGTCATCAACCTAGTCCGTATACAGGAAATCAAGATCGGGTCGTGTCAGGTTCCCGGTCGGTTCATCAAGGGCGATGCCCCCATTTTTGATGCCGACGATCCGCGTCGAATATTCAAGGGCCAAATCAACGTCATGCATGGCCAAAATAACGGTTTCAAAATTTTCTGTCAGGGCGTCCAGAACAATGCGGGATTGATGATTGTCGATTGCCGATACCGGCTCATCGCCCAGCACCGCTTCACCGCCTTGAAACAGTGCCCTGCAGATGGCGACGCGCTGTTGTTGCCCGCCGGAAAGGGTGCCAACGCGTTCAAACAGTTTATCGCCCAGGCCCAATCCTTCAGCAATGGGGCGGATTTGCGCCACTTCGCGTTTGCGGGGCCAAACCAGATTTGAAAGATTGTAGGCCGTATTGTTGCGCGCCAGAGCCCCCATATAGATGTTGTGAAAGACGCTTAAACTACGGACAAGGCCAAGGTTTTGGGGGATGAGGGCGGTATTTTCATCGTAGCGGGTTTGCAGAACAGACAATAAAGTGGTTTTTCCAGAACCGCTTTCCCCCACCAGTGCCACCCGCTCACCGGCTGAAATGGTGACGGAAATGTCACGCAGCACGGCACAGCCGTCATATCCCAAATTTTCATTGTTGAGGCTGAAAATCACGTTCAGTCGATCAGTTTGATTTGCTTCGCTACATCCCAGATGGGCTGATAGTCAGAATTTTTTGCTGGGATAAAGCTTTTTCTGGGAAAAGCCGCAAGGAGTTTCGGGTCTTTCATGGACAACAGGGCTGCACGCACTTTTTTCTTGAAACCGGGTTTCAGGCGTTTGTCCACATCGCCGCGGATGGTCCATTGATAATCGGGATAGGGTGGGGTTTTCCAGATGATAGAAACTTTTGACAGGTCGATTTTTCCGGCCTTCAATTCGTTTTCCCAAACCTTGAAATTAACCGCGCCCACCTGATAAGCACCCGTTTGGACAAGGGCGATGGTTTTAGAGTGATTGCCGCTGAAGCCAACTTTCTTAAAAATGGCATGGGGGGCTGCGTGCAGATTTTTGAGGATGTGATATTGCGGCATTAAACGACCAGACGTGGAGCCCTTGGAGCCAAAGGTAAAGGTTTTGCCCGCAATGGCTTTTGGAAAGGCTTTGGATATTTTTAAACGCGTGCTGGCGTGGGCAATGAAATAGGTGACGAACGCCTTGTCTTCAAACCCTTGTGCGATGGCTTCGGACCCTTTTACAAGGGCCCGCGCGCGAACACCGGATAGGCCGCCGAACCATGCCATTTGGACCTGGTTGTTGCGAAAGGCGACAACGGCAGCGGCATAGGATTTAACAGGAACATATTTGGTTTCAACGCCTAATGTCTTTGAAAGATAAGCAGCAACCTGATCAAAGCGTTGCCGCAGCCGCGCGGTATTTTCATCGGGAATGGCGGTAAAGACGAACGGTTCAGCATTGGCCGGGGTCGAAAAGGGTCCGATAAATGGCAAGGCAATGACAGAACACAACAGAAGGATCTTTATATAAGGCATGGAATGTTCCCGAAAGTTGATCAAGGTTAAATCTGATGCAGGGCTGTCAGGATAAATCAGCTTGCCCCGTCTTGCGAGGGTAATGTGAGGCATTATCAGTCTAAATTGTTGGGCTATTTTCTGTCATACCCACAGGCTTAACACCATTAATGGAATATGGTAGGCTTTGCTGTGGGCTTAACTCATCTTTGGGTATGCTTGGGTTTTGCTTCCGAACGGTTCAAAAATGCTGAACCAGATGAGGTGGCCATGACACCATTTAGATATATGCGTCTTGTGCTTATAGGTCTTTTGACAGCCATGGTGCTGCTTCCAACCAGCGGTATTGCTGCTGGCTGCAAGCTTTCTACGGGCATCGGTCAACTTGCGCTGATAGAGCGCAATATTCAAAGCCTAGAGAAGGCTTTGACCGGGCCCGATCGGCAAAAAATCATCACTGGCCTTCGTTCAAAGGTTGTGGCCCTTAAACGTCGTGGCGGGGGGTTCCCGGCCAAGGCCCGGCCGGTATCGATGGCCTGCAATGCCTTGGCACCTTTTTATGCAAAAGTGAAAGCGGCCAAACAGAAACGCGATGCAACCCTTAAAAAATTAAGAGCGACCCGAAAGGCCGCAGGCGCAAAGCTCGACCGCGCGAGGGCTCGCGTCACAAGTGCGAGAGGCGGGCTGTGCCCGTCAAAGGTACCAAAAGAACAGCTGTCTTCGTGCCATGCCAAATCGAATGCGTTTAACCAAACCTTGGTCGCGCCATTTAATGTGCAGGCGGCGCAATACAGAAAGCTCAAAAAACAGCTCTATGCGCAAATTAAGGCCGCCAAGGCCACCTATACGAAAATGCAGAAACAATCGGTTCAGCGCTGGAAAGCCGTTCAGCGGGATGCCAAAAAATACAAATCTGCCCGCAAGGCTTGGTTCAAGGATGTAAAGAAAGTCTGGGGCGAGACGGCCAATTTGATGGGTAAGGCGCGGCGCGCAAAGACCGCTGCAAAGAAGGCCAGAGGTGGAGAGCTGGGAAAATTATCCGGCCCTCTTGCAAAGGGAAAGCCCGGGCGCTCACCTGGATCGAAAAAAATTCCCGGGGCCATCACCGCAAAGGAAGGCGGTGCCATGGGCCAGGCCAAGGCTGCAAAATCATCTTCTGATGCCGGCACAGCTTTCGGGGCTGGCCGCGTCTTTGATCGTGGCGATGTCCGCTATCCCAAGGGTAAATCCGGGAGTGGGGGTGTGGTTGACGGGCGTGGCATGAAGCCCCGGGCGGTTCCAGAAAAAGTGCGCAATTCTGCGGGTTGGCAAAAGCTGGACCGCAGGCAAAAAACCCATCAGGCCAGCCGCAAAAAAGCCCAGAAGAAAATCGATGCCATCAAGAAAAAGCTGCAATCGGGCAAGGGTAATTCCGGCCAGCTTCAGGTGGATTTGGTGCGCGCCCGCGATGCAAAGGACCGCGCCCAGTCAAAAATTAATGTGGTGAAGGCAAAAAAAGATTCCTTCTCATTAACACTGGAAGAAAAACCAACGCCCAAAGTGGCACCTCCTAAACCTGTGAAGTGAAGGGAACCGCATTGTGAAAGTATACCCTCTGAGGCTGGCTCTGGGACTGCTTTCGATTTTGTTCGGGTTTGCGGTGATGCCATCGGCATCGGCGTTGACCGTT
>Ga0233439_10004031_pt1 | contig 14621 bp, 10 predicted proteins | sample SI_123_September_6_FD_182713 | JGI IMG/M metagenome (GOLD analysis project Ga0233439, IMG submission 182713) | Seawater microbial communities from Saanich Inlet, British Columbia, Canada - SI_123_September2016_100_MG | ecosystem: Environmental > Aquatic > Marine > Inlet | place: Canada: British... | reverse complement strand
CAGCCAGCCCTTGAATATATGCGTGAGGAACTGGCCTCCTATTTTACCCGCAACCGGATCAAGGCGGAGGCTCCTGAGATTCTGGGTACACCAAGGAGGTTAGTGGTTTCAGTAAAAGGGGTGGATGCCATACAGGAAGATATTGTGGAACTCTTTCATGGCCCCAGTATCTCGGTGGCTTATGACGATCAGGGGAACCCGACTAAGGCGGCAATAGGGCTTGCGCGCGGCAAGGGGTTAGATGTTTCTGAGTTGACTCGTGATCAAACTTCAAAGGGGGAAGTGGTTTGCGCTCGTGTAGAAAAAAAAGGCCGTCCTACACCGGATCATCTGAATGAGTTTCTTCCTCAATTCATTGGCAATATTCCTTTTTCCAAAAAAATGCGTTGGGCAGATAAGGCACGCCCTTTTGCCCGGCCTTTACATTGGATCACCGCACTATTCGATGGCGAGCCTTTGAATTTCAGTTTTGATGGTATTCCGTGCGGTAGCTTTTCACAGGGGCATCGATTTTTAAAACCGGATAAATTCTCGGTGAAAAACCTTTCCTCTTATTTGGAGGAGAGTGAGAATCATTTTTTACTGGTCGATCCTGAAATCAGAAAGCAGAAAATTCTTGAGCAGGTTCAAAACCTGGCTCGAGAGGCGGGTGGAGTAGTGGAGGAGGACTTGGAATTGTTGAGTATCGTCAATTATCTAGTGGAATTCCCCGTAGCCATTCGTGGAGACTTTGACTCTCATTTCCTGGAACTGCCCAAGGAATTATTGGTGATGACGATGAAGTATCACCAGAAATACTTTCCTGTCACAGATGGAAAAGGAAATTTATTGCCGTGCTTTATAACCATCAGCAATATGCCAACTGGGGAAGGCCAGGAAATTAAAAAGGGTAACGAGCGAGTTTTGCGTGCCCGGTTGGAAGATGCCAGGTTTTTTTATAATGAGGACAAAAAGAAAAGTCTGGAAGAATTCGTGGAGCCTTTAAAGGGGGTTGTTTACCAGAAAAAACTGGGGACTCTGCATGAAAAAATGGAAAGGATTTGTGGGCTTGCCGGAATATTATCCACTCACACTTGCCCGGATAAAAAGTCGCAAGCCTTGAGAGCCGGACGTTTGTGCAAAGCCGATTTGGTAACTTTAATGGTTTATGAATTTCCGGAACTGCAGGGGGTTATGGGGGGATATTATGCTGACCACTCTGGGGAGGAAGCCGCAGTCGCTAAGGCGATAAAGGAACATTATCGTCCTGCTTTTGCCGGAGATGATTTGCCTGCAAGTGACCTGGGATCTGTAATTGCTGTGGCAGACAAGCTTGATACCATTTTAGGCTGTATCGGGGTGGGATTGATTCCCAGCGGGTCTGAAGATCCATATGGGCTTAGGCGAAATGCGCTGGGTATCATACAAATTTTTCTGAACCGGGGTTGGCAGATTTCATTAGACCAACTTGTTCAGGAGGGCCTTAACTCCATGGGTTCAAAACTAAAATTGGAACCTGAAACGATTAACAATCACGTTATGGATTTATTTTCCCAACGATACAAAACCTATTTGAATTCCGAGGGATTTCCACATGACGCGATTGATTGTGTTTTGTCTACGGGACTGGATTCTATTGTCGATATTAGGGCAAAGGTTTCAGCTTTCTCCGAATTGAAAAAGCAACCCTATTTTGAACCTCTGGCCATTGCTTTTCGTCGAGTGGTTAGCATCCTTAATGATGAGGCTGAGGGCGAAGTGGACCCGGGGTTGTTAAATGAACCGGCCGAAAAGAAGTTGTTCGAAGCATACTTGAAAGTTCGGGACCCGGTGTTCCGGTATATTCAAAACAAGGAATTTTCTCAGGCATTGGAAAAAATTGTAGAAATCAAGCCAGCTGTTGATGGTTTTTTCGATGAGGTCATGGTTATGGTGGAAGAGGCTTCGCTAAGAACAAATCGCCTTCACCTTCTTTATCAGATTTCCGGTCTTTTTTCTGGCCTTGCGGATTTTTCCCGTATCATTTTGAAAAAAGGTTGAAAACCTATTGGTCATCAGATAACCTAGCACCATTCCACATACAAACTCTTTTGACTCTTATTTTCAAATAGTTGGGGCAGACTGTTTTTATGGCACAAAAATATACTTATGCTTTCGGAGATGAAAATACCGAGGGCAAAGCAGATATGAATAACCTCCTGGGAGGTAAAGGTGCCAACCTTGCTGAAATGGCTTCTCTGGGTATACAAGTCCCTCCGGGTTTCACCATAAGCACGGAAGCCTGCGTCTATTTTTTCAAGCATAAATACACCTTCCCGCCAAAATTGTGGGATGAGATTTTATCCCGCCTGAAAGATCTTGAGCGGTCTCTAAAAAGAAAATTTGGTTGCACCGAAAACCCATTACTTGTTTCAGTAAGATCGGGAGCAAGAGTTTCCATGCCTGGTATGATGGACACGGTGTTGAACCTGGGGCTGAACGATATAACTGTTCGTGGTTTGGCCAGGAGCACCAAGAATGAATGGTTTGCTCTCGACTCGTATCGCCGTTTTATTTCCATGTTTGGAGATGTGGTGCTGGGGATTCCCGGAGAACGGTTTGAAACCCTACTCGCCAAGAAAAAATCAAAACGCCAAATCGAATTTGATACGGAACTTACTATTCAAGAGTTGAAGGCACTCATCAAGCAGTTCAAGTCCTTGGTTGCCCGTGCCACTCAAATAGATTTTCCAGAAGATCCTCACCAGCAATTGCGTATGGCGGTGGAAGCGGTTTTCAATTCCTGGAACACTGAGCGGGCGCAAACTTACAGAAGGTTGAATGGAATTCCACACGAGTGGGGTACAGCGGTTACGGTTCAGTCGATGGTGTTTGGCAATATGGGCGATACTTCTGCTACCGGAGTGGCATTCACCCGGAACCCCGCCACGGGAGAGAAAAAATTCTATGGAGAATACATGATCAACGCCCAGGGGGAGGATGTTGTAGCGGGAATCCGGACACCCCACCCGATCGAAAAACTGGAGCAAGACATGCCGGAGGTTTATCAGGACCTGGTAAAAGTTTACCAGAAACTGGAAAACCATTACAAAGATATGCAGGATCTGGAATTCACCATTGAAAATCAAAAATTATTTTTATTGCAGACCCGGTCTGGTAAACGTACGACTGCCTCGGCGATTAAAGTAGCGATAGATATGGTGAATGAAGGTTTGATCAGTAAACGGGAAGCCTTAATGAGGGTTCCGGCGAACCAAATGGATCAAATATTCCATCCAACGATTGACCCCAAGGCAAAATTAAAATTGATAGGAAAAGGTTTGGGGGCCTCACCGGGTGCGGCTACAGGGAAGATTGTATTCTCTCCCGAGCGTGCTCAGGAATTAGCTGAGAAAAAAGAGAAGGTTATTCTCGTGCGTATGGAAACATCCCCTGAAGATATTCATGGCATGAGTGTTTCGCAGGGAATACTGACTGCCAAAGGAGGTATGACTTCACATGCCGCAGTAGTGGCCCGGGCAATGGGCAAGCCTTGCGTCTCCGGGGTCAATACTCTGGACGTAAACGCAAAAAAGAAAAAATGTACGTTGGGGGACCTCCAACTTAAGGAATTGGATTCGATTACCTTGGATGGTGCGACCGGCAGGGTGATTAAGGGGTCGGTGCCCTTGATCCAGTCTCGGTTGACGAATAACTTTACTCGAATGATGACCTGGGCAGGGGAAGTGAGATCTTTGCAGATTCGAGCTAATGCTGATACCCCGCACGATGCCCTAATGGCAAGGGATTTTGGGGCGCAGGGAATAGGATTATGTCGAACAGAACATATGTTCTTTGACGAAGAGCGCATTTTTCTGGTGCGAAAAATGATTGTCGCTGAGGACGAAAAAACCCGCGATGAGGCGTTGAAAAAACTGCTTCCCATCCAGCGCGGAGATTTTACGGAAATATTTAAGGTGATGGAGGGGTTTCCGGTTACGGTGCGGTTGCTGGACCCTCCTTTACATGAGTTTTTACCCAATACTTTAGCAGAGATTAAAAGCCTGGCCAAAGAGATGAAGGTGTCACCGGGAGCTCTGGGGAAAAAAATCGAAAAAATGAAAGAAGTTAACCCCATGCTCGGACATCGAGGTTGCCGACTTGGAATCACTTTCCCTAATATTTATAGTATGCAGGTCAGGGCGGTTATTGAAGCGGCCTGTAGATTAGTTAAAAAGGGAATAAATGTGTTTCCGGAAATCATGGTGCCGCTTGTCGGACATGTTAATGAATTTAAAATTGTTCGCGAACTTATTTTAGAGGCGGCTGAGGAAGTGATTGGAAAAGCGGGTGTGGATCTGAAATATAAAATCGGTACCATGATTGAACTGCCCAGGGCCGCAATGACGGCAAATGAAATAGCCGTGGAAGCAGATTTCTTTTCCTTCGGAACCAATGACTTGACTCAGACTGCTTTTGGGCTTAGCCGGGATGACTCGGGTAGCTTCCTGAACGAATATCTTGAAAAAGGCTTATTGGCCCAAGATCCCTTTGTATCAGTAGATCAGGATGGAGTGGGACAATTGATAAGTCTCGCGGTTGAGAAGGGAAGAAAGGTCAAACCCAATATTCATTTGGGAATTTGCGGGGAGCATGGTGGAGACCCTGCATCGATTAACTTTTTTAATAAAATTGGTCTAGACTATGTCAGTTGCTCCCCCTATCGAGTTCCCACTGCTATCCTCGCGGCCGCCCAAGCTGTTATCCAGGAACACCGTTGAACATGTTCTCAAACTTTTTTGACGGGATAATCAAAATTCCGGGAAAAAGGTTGACTTAGTTTTTGCTGGTCACCATAATAAAAAATTCTTTAGTTTGAAAAGCTGGCCGCCATGATCCATATGTGGAGGCCAGTTTCATTTGAAATAACCTGTTGCCTGAGAAGGTACTCCGTTTGGAGGTAAGGAATGAATATAGCGCTCACCGGTATCACCGGAATGGTGGGTTCCCATCTCATCAAAAAAATTGTTGAAGATAGCGGTTCTTCACATAACATCAGAGCATTAATCCGTGAAGGTAGTGTGGTTGAACACTTGAAAACCTTCGAGGATGTGGATTTTATTATTGGAGGCCTGGAAGATCGAGAGTCTCTTGCAAAGCTGGTTCAAGATGTAGAGGTGCTGGTGCATCTGGCCCACTTTCCTGGTCCTGTTCAAACTTTTGATGAACTGATCAAGGTAAATGTCAACGGTTCCTTTGACTTGTTGGAGGAAGCCAAAAAGGCGAAGGTCAAGCAAGTTATCTTCATGAGTTCGTGTACAGTGTTTGGGGAAATTCTCCCCTCTGTTGACAAGGAACACCCGATGGATGAAAACCACCCCGTTTGGCCCAGCAGTCTTTATGGTTCCATCAAATCTTCAATTGAAGGGTTTTGCCACTATTACTACAAGAGCCGGGCATTTGATTTAACCATCCTGCGGCCAGTCACTATGTATGGGGTGCGCCCCCAGCTTGACAAGTCTGAATGGTTTCAAACTATTGATTATCTCGCCACTAATTACAATGTGGACGTTAAGGGCAGTACCAAATATGTTTCAGTGGACTCCGTGGTGCAAGCAATTCAAAAGGTCATGGGTAATGCTGAGGCATCCGGCAAAACCTATCATCTGGTTGATGGTCATATTCATAATATGGATCTTGGAAAATTGATTGCGGATTCTATTGATTCTTTCGGCGAAGTTGAAGGGGTAATGGGGGAGGATGGTGTGCCTATGTCCAGCCAGGCGGCTAAAGAGCTTGGAGTCGAGTTTCCGGGGCAAGAAGGAATTGTGAAATACATTAAGCTCATCCATAAGCTTCAGGGCGAATATGGCGGCGAACGGAATATTCAAAACTGGTAGAGGAATCAAGCGTGACGTCTTTTACATCTCAAACATTCATCGACCGGTTGATTCAGGAAAATTTTAAATTTTTTACCGGAGTTCCCTGTTCACTATTATCAGGCCTGATTTCATATTTGGAAGAAGTTGAGGACGCCAGATATATTCCATCAGTGAGGGAAGATTCAGCGGTCGGCCTGTGTGCGGGTGCCTATCTTTCGGGCTCACTTCCTGTACTGTTGATGCAGAATTCTGGATTGGGATATTGCCTTAACGCATTTACCTCACTGAACCTGATTTACCGAATTCCCGTCTTGGTCATTATGAGTTGGCGCGGCCAGGGGGGGAAGGATGCTCCCGAGCACATCATTATGGGAGATATCAGCCAGAAACTTCTTGAAACGGCAGGCATGGATTATGCCGTCTTAAAACCAGAAAATTGTGATCAGGTACTCGAAACCGCCCTGCAAAAAATTAATGGGGAGAAGCTTCCTTATACGCTCATTATTGAGAAAGGCTTATTTGATGAAAGGCACTGAGGCTTTTCAGGAATTATTGCCATTATTGAATGACGAGCCAGTTGTGCATGCCAATGGATACATTTGCCGCGAGTCGTTTAATATAAAAGACCGTGAAGCGAACTTTTATATGATTGGGTCTATGGGGTTGGCTTCTTCTATTGGGTTGGGCGTGGCTTTATGCAAATCGAATCGCAAGGTGATTGTGCTGGATGGGGATGGCAATGTGTTGATGGCTATGGGAACTCTTGCCATGATTGCCGCGCAAGCTCCAAAAAATCTGGTGCACGTTGTGATTGATAATGAGGTGTATGAGTCAACAGGAAGTCAACGCTCCCTTTCCAACCAGGTTCCTCTTGAGCAAATTGCTAAAAGTTCAGGTTACCGGGAGGCGGTGCGTGTCGATAAAAAAGAAGAAATTAAACCTGTATTTGAAAAGCTGATGAATTCCACAGGACCCAGCTTTATGTTGATTAAAGTGGAACCCTGTTTTGATCCGAAAACGGGTCGCGTAACACATACCCCAGAAGAAATCACCCACCGGTTTATGAAATCTCTTCAACCCACTGGGAATGAGCGATAACTATATCAGGTGAGCAAAGACTTGCTTGTAATACTTTCTTTCATGCCCTGAAAGAGTTTCCAAGGGAGTCTTAAGCTAGAAGATCTACTGCGTTACCTGACCCTGATTCAGATGCTACCGAATTGCCCTCTTCACCACTAAGTTCACCCGTTTGATTAACGGGGGGAATAGGGCTGGTTTGCGCTTCCTCAGTGGCTGTTCCTTGAGTTTCGCTGGAAGCAGATGCCAAGCGAGCACTTTTACTTCCCTCGGTAGAACTTATTTCGCTGGTTTGTTTTTGCGCGGCAGAGAAATTTCCCAGGCTTGAAACATCCATGATGCGACTCCTTTTCTAAATTGAAAATTTAAGTTTAAAAATCCGTTTCCTTTTTCGGGAAAAATTATTCCGTAATATTGCTGACTCCATCTCGAATGGCGACTTTTAACTGCATTTGTTCTTCAGATGGAATGGATTTAACCACCCTTTGAGTCTTAGGGTCTATGACCTTAAGCACCACATCGTTGTCGTCTGTTACCGACAATCTTCTTTGTTCGCTACCCGAAGATGTTTGTCCACCCTTTTTGGTCTGAGCCAAAGCTTTAGCTTGATCCGACAGGCTGACTGAGTCGCCTGATGGCTTGGGAGCAGGAGCCGAACTTGACACAGATTCAGTACTTGATGACGATGATCGCGTTTTGGGTGTTGGAGCTTTCGGATTTCCTGCTGAGTTAATTGCTTGGGTATCCATGATACGTTCCCCCAACTGCTAATTAATAAAGCTTTCTAGTTAAATGTTTGAAAAATTTAGGTTTACTGGTTTCTCCCCTTACGATTTTAATTTTTTACCCAGTACACGCATTCTTCTTAACGGTGACTTAAGAAAAATCTTTAGAAAAAAATTAAAAAAATAGAAGGAAACTTTTGTATAGAAAAAAATGGTTGAATGCAGGATGTATAAAGGTTTGAAATATACCAACTTAGAGGTTATGATGTCGGACTAAAAAATATTGAAAAATTTAGGGGGTTAGAGAGTTTGGCTTGGGTTTGAGGGCAAAATTTCTCCTCCAGTTGCTGTGAATATGAAAGAATTTCGCAAAATCCTGAAGTACGCCAAGCCGTATACAAAAAGCCTGATTTTCGCGTTTCTTTGTCTGGCTTTGACTTCGTTGATAAATCTGGTTTTGCCTTTGATCGTTCGCAATATGATCAATGCTGTAATCGTTTTAAAAAACAACGAAGTGCTGGATAGTTTGGCGTGGGATTTAATCATCATCATTGGGCTTCAGGCGGCATTTGCGGTCACCCATAATTATATTTTTGGTTTCGTGGGCCACAGAATGACCACGGATTTTCGCATCGAATTTTTTTCCCACATTCAATCCCTTTCTTTGCGTTTTTTCCAGGAGCGTCGGGTCGGTGAATTATTGTCCCGCATGAATAACGATATATCAGTGATCCAGAATGCATTGGTGACCATTCCTGTAGCCTTATTGCGCCAAAGCATTACTCTGCTTGGGGCCATGGCGATTATTCTTTATCTGAACTGGAAACTGACAGGTCTAATTTTGCTTATCTTGCCGCCCTTAATGATTTTTGCCCGGGTATTTGGGCGGAGATTGAAAACAATTTCAGAAAAGCTTCAGGATCATGTGGCGCAAGCGGTGGTCGTACTTGAGGAAGTCATGTCGTCTATAAAGATTGTGAAATCCTTCACTCGCGAGCCTTATGAGCAGAACCGTTTTCAGGAAAAGATTGAAACGGCTTTTGAAAGAGCTGTAGATAAAATCAAGATATCTTCGTTTTTCGGACCTTTTATACTGGGGCTTACTTTTTTGGTGTCCGCATTATTAATCTGGTATGGCGGATATCAGGTTATGCAAGGGACAACCACTCCTGGCGAGCTTGCGGCTTTTTTCTTATATTCCCTGATTATTGCCGGACCCATTGGAACTTTTGTCCGATTGTATACACAGATTCAGGAAGCTCGTGGTGCCATTCAAAGAGTTTATGAAATTCTTGATACCGAGCCAATGATTCAAAATCCCGATAATCCGGTTTCTATTGAGAATATAACGGGCAGTATCCAGTTTGAAAATGTAATTTTTGGTTACCAGGATTCCGCTCAAGTGATCCATAACGCCAGCTTTAAGGTGTTACCGGGTCAAACGGTTGCTCTGGTGGGGCCTAGCGGAGCAGGAAAATCCACCATCATAAAACTTCTGCTCCGTTTCTTTGATCCAGATTCCGGGGTCATCTCGCTGGATGGTTACGACATCCGCTCTTTAGATCGGAAAAGTTTTCTCAGTCAGATTGCTCTGGTTCCTCAGGAAACTCTTCTCTTCGGTGGAACGGTAAGGGAAAATATTCTTTATGGAAAACTCGATGCTACAGATTTGGAACTTAAGGAAGCCGCACAAAATGCCAATGCACATGAGTTTATCATGGCAATGGAAAAAGGTTATGACACCATTGTAGGTGAAAAGGGAACAAAACTTTCAGGAGGAGAAAGGCAACGGATAGCCATAGCCCGCGCCATTTTGAAAGATCCAAAAATTCTTATTCTGGATGAAGCAACGTCCTCTCTTGATAATCGGTCGGAATCTCTCATTCAAGAGGCGTTGGAAACCTTAATGACTCACCGCACAACTTTTATCGTGGCACATCGGCTGAGTACCATCCATAAAGCAGACCAGATAATTGTATTGGATAAAGGTTGTATTGTTGAAACAGGCCAACACGAAGATTTAATGAATCAGAAAGGCTTGTATCACACGCTATATACAATGAAAATGCTGGACCCAACCACTCATGAAGGGTCAGGTTTGTGATTTTGTATGAAGGGGTGGAAATTCCAGAAACGATATAAAATAATATCCAAACAAGATGGGAGGGGTATTATTCTCCCGGATCAGCACCAATTAAAAAGCCGATCAAATGTGCTTTTTTCTCTGCATCGCCACGATAATAGGTCCGCACCAGTCTCTGGATCAAATCATTTAAGTTTGGGTCTTCCCCGTAAGTTTCCATAGCTTCATTGACGCAGGGTTCTTCACCGCCTGGAGCCTGTTGCGTTTTATTGATGGGTCCTCTTCCCGTTAGCAACCAAATAATATTAAGGTCGGTATGCTGGTAGAGTTTTGCGATGGTGTCTGCTGAAGGCAGGGATTTGTTATTCTCAATATCCGACAAAGACCCTTGAGAGATTCTGATTAACTTGGCCAATTGAAATGATTTTAACGGCAAAGACTTTCTCCATTGCCGAAGACGGGACCCTAGGAACTTCGCTGTGCCTGATTTTTTTTCTTGCATATTACGGTATACCTAATTATGATTGATAATGCCGGGTTGTATCCCTAATTAATTTTATAGCCCAAAAACACCTCAATGAAGTCTCAGGCTATGTTGATCGAGGGAGTCTAGAAAAGTTTTTCCTTAATGAAACTCTGAGTACAAAAGAACCTGACTCTCCAAATCTTCAGTGTCTAACCAGGTTTGAGAGGGAAAGCATGGGATCAAAACTTTGGATAGATTTCCTAACCTACTAACAGTCTATATCTTTATAATTCCTCAAAATATTCTTGCCGTCAATCTTTTTTTATAGTATTCCCTGCTTTAAAATTTTTACATTTACCTAATAATTTTAATCCCGTTCGTATAAAAATTTTTAGTGGGTAACTCAGAAGTCCAAGGGCAAAGAGGAATTTTTAGGTAGAAGGATTTGAAAAACCCCTATCATTTCATGGAAAGAGTAATTTTCTATCAAAAATTGATATAGGTATGGGGAATAACTAGAGAGTCTTCTTTCTTCTTTTCCATCAATTGCAATGTCCACATAAACCACCACTTTGGGTAAGCGGTTTTTCAATATTTCTACCAATTCACGTTCTTGTTTTTCTTCAAGCATGCCCGGTAAAACCCATTCGTATGGAGTAGGATTTATTCGGTCAGAGAGAAAATAAAAAATAGGGTTCAACGGAAGGGCCAAAATGGCATCGCCTTTTTGGGAATGCAGATTTATTTTTTCAATGACTTGCTTGATCCATTTTGCTTCTCCAGGGTTGGTGTAAACATCTATTTTGTCGAGGTTGAGACGAGTGGTTTCCAGTTTCAATGCGCCAATACTCCCCGCATAGAAACCGTGATGTGTGTTCATCTCAATGATAAACATGAAGGGAATAAAAACGATAAGCAGATTCAAAGGTAGGCGAGTTAAGCCAGTGTATTTCCCCACAGGTTTATGAAAGAGCAAAACCTTTTTCCTTATTCGATACAATAAATAGCAAAGTAGAAGATAGAAAGGAGGCAAAGTTCTTAGCAGATTATCAAATCCTGCCCGCCATATTACCAGGCCAAAGGCACACACGCCGAATAGCAGTATAGCGATAACCATCAGATGGGTGATTTGCAGGGGTTCTTTTTTGAGGAGGAGTTGGTAAAGAAGAAAGAGTGCCACCACACCATAAGCAAAAATAGGAAAATAAAACAAAATCCATTCAAACATTTGATGGTAGCCAACTTCTTTGAGAACTGCGAAAAAAGGAAAAATTTCAGGAAATGGATTCCCCCATACTTCATGGGCATCCACAACCAGTTTAAAAACCTTGGTGAAGTAGCCGTCCTGTCCCAGATAAATAGCAAACAGAATTGCAATGCTGGAAATTCCACCAGTGAGATAATAAGTTTTGCTTAGGGTGCCGGGGTGCGGAGTGACTTTTCCCGGTGAAAAATGAAAATCATCGCGCCAACGTTTATGGCCAAACATCAGGGCGAGCACAACCAGGCTAATCAGGGTCGAAAAAAGGGTGACTTCAAACTTGAAAAAAGCACTTAAAATTATGCCAGTGCCAAGCCCCAAAAAAGACGCAAGATTTCTTTTTTCTAAAACCTTTATAAGGCAATACAGGTTTAAAATGACAAAGAAAGTATAGAAACGGTTGTAGTACATGGAGGGAGCAGAAAGCATGAGCAACGCGGCGAGTAGAGCGAATCCGGCTGGCATGATTTTTCGTCCAAGGGAATAAACCATTAAAACCATAGGGGGAGTGATAAGCAGAACACCCATGCGCAAGCTTTGAATCTCAACCCCAAACAACTTAAAGAACAACATTCCATACCAGTATCGACCGGGCAGGTAACCATTGGGGTTAAAATCAACCAGAGCCTTTTCTCCGTTAAGTGTCCTCAAGGTTCCGTTGGCATATCCTCCTTCGTCCCAAATATTCAATCCATATTTGGAAAAAAACCAAAAATAGGCTAGCAATGCCAGATAGAGCAGGCAAACTCGGCCCCATTTCTTGGCAAAAGAGTTTTCTGTTTTGGAAGCACTGTTCATTTTTCTATTTATTATTTGTAAACGCCTGCATTTCCTGAGCGAGGTTCTGATTTTCCTTTAGAATACTTTTAAAATCAGAATCAAAACCTTCAAGAATTTTAAGCCGTTGCTTCACTTTGAAGATTCGGGCAAGGGATTGTTCAATGGTGGCATGAGGGATTCTGCCGGTCTCAATATCCCGGATCATTGCATCCTGAAGGGCGGTGACTTTATCCAGATCGTGGCAAATGAGAAACAGGTCGATTCCGGCCTGGGTTCCCAATTTTGGGATGGACTCCAGTTTTTGGTCGATGGCTTGCATTTCCAGATCGTCAGAAATTAGGAGCCCGTCAAATTGAAGGGTTTTTCTAAGTAATTCATTCATTATTGTTGGAGAGAAGGTAGCGGGTTGTTCGGCATCCCAGGCCGGATAGACGACATGGGCCGACATTATGACTTCCAGGCCTTGTTGAATAGCGTGTGCAAAGGGGATCAGTTCGGTTTTTTCAAGAGACTCCCGCGTCCGTTCCACTCGAGGCAGAGTTAAATGCGAATCCTGAGACGTATCCCCATGTCCCGGAAAATGTTTGCCGACAGGAATAACCCCGGCATCATAGAACCCCCGAATCAACTCGGCTCCTAAACGAGCTACCTTTTTGGGATCAGTATCCAGAGATCTTTGTCCAATGATCGGATTGATAGGATTGGAATGAACATCAAGGACCGGGGCATAATCCATATTAATGCCTATTGCCCGCAATTCTTTGCCCATTCCAAGTCCAAATCGGTAGGCCAGGGTATCGGAGTCGGCTTGCCCCAGGCAGGCCATGGCGGGGAACTGCGTAAAGGGTGCTCCCAGCCGAGCCACTCTTCCTCCCTCCTGATCCACCGAAATAAAAAGTGGAGGGATATCTGGATGGCCTGCATTGAGCGATTGGAGATCTTTGATTAATTGCAACAATTGATCAGGATTCTTAAAGTTCCGTTCAAAGAGAATCAAACCTCCAACGCCCTGTTGAACGATCAATTCTTCTGTTCGGGGGTTGAGGGAGGTGCCCTCAAATCCTGATACAATCATTTGGCCGGTCTGTTGTTTTAGCGAAAGCAAAAGGGATCAGTTTTGGAAAGTGTTGATGAACGGTGTGTATGAAGGCAATTTCCTGCCGCAGACCTATTCCGGTTCCTACGAATCGAAAAGGTTTGCTACTTCGGCGAGTGGGCATCGTTGCCCGGTTCGGCACCCGTATGTTACCATAACTTAATAACTCGATATCAACATTCAATACTTATACCTATGCAACGCAGAGTGGTGATTACCGGCCTTGGTGCAGTGAGCCCGAATGGCATCGGATTAAAAACTTTTTGGGAAAACACATGTAAAGGGATCAGTGGCATTGATCGCATTGCCAGTTTTGATCCTTCCGGCTTATCCTGCCAAATTGCAGGGGAAGTGACCCAACTCGATCCGTCTCTTTATTTTTCAGCATCAGATTTAAAAAAACTGCCCCGCTCCGTTCCGCTTGCTGTGGCCGCCACTCAGGAAGCATTGGCCAATGCGGGAATTGATCTCTCCAGTTTTTCGGAAGAGGATTTTGAAGGGCTGGGAGTTTTGGTGGGAAGCGGTGGCTCCGGTTTTGATTTTTCGGAAAAACAATTTAAAATATTTTTCTCGAAACAAAAGCATAAAATCAGCCCTTATGCGATCTCCAATTCTCTGGTTGGTATGTTGTCCAGCGAAATTTCCATGTATTTTGGTCTCCATGGTCGAAGCCATGTGATGTCTAATGGATGCACCAGTTCTACCGATGCTATGGGTTATGCATTTAATACCATTCGCTTCGGTCAGGAAGACTGGTTTGTTTCAGGAGGAGTAGAATCCTGCGTGACTCCTGCCATGATGCAGGGATTTGAAAGAATGAAAGTCAACCCCCTGAACTTTAACGATTCCCCAACGCGAGGGTCTCGTCCTTTCAATCGAGATCGGGAAGGTTTTGTTCTCGCTGAAGGCTCATGGATGATTATCCTGGAAGAGCTGGAACATGCCAAAGCGCGGGGAGCAGAGATCATCGCTGAAGTTCTGGGTTACGGCACTACCTGTGATGCGTTTCATCGGGTCGCTATGATGCCGGATGGAAAACAGTCTTCACGGGCTTTGAACTTAGCCCTGCGTGATGCACAGGTGAATAAAGAGGATGTGGGATATATCAATTTTCACGGAACGTCTACATTGATCAATGATAAAGTCGAGACGCTTGCGGTAAAACAAACCTTCAATAGCCATGCCATGAACATTCCTGCCAGTTCTACAAAATCCATGGTGGGACATCCGCAAGGAGCATCGGGAGCACTGGGGGTAACGGTTACGGCAATGTCTTTAAAAAACGGGTTCATG
>Ga0233439_10004027_pt1 | contig 14628 bp, 10 predicted proteins | sample SI_123_September_6_FD_182713 | JGI IMG/M metagenome (GOLD analysis project Ga0233439, IMG submission 182713) | Seawater microbial communities from Saanich Inlet, British Columbia, Canada - SI_123_September2016_100_MG | ecosystem: Environmental > Aquatic > Marine > Inlet | place: Canada: British... | reverse complement strand
CTTCGACGCGGAAATAGTCGTATTCCATGTCCATGGCCTCGACAGGCACGTTGGAACAGTTGGACAGGGGGCTGTCCACCGCGTCACAGCCGTCGCCCTGGTTGGAGGCACCATAGCCGCCGCCCAGAATTTCCAGATAGATCTTATAGCCGTCCTGAGACAATTGGCTGAGCACGATAATTTCCGTCGAGTCAAAGCCCGCGGCGATGACTTTTTCAGGCGCTGTCGGGGCAAGCGCCTTCATCACCGCGTTATAGGCGCGATAGGCGGACAGCATGCGGGCGCGCACAGGTGCGGGCCGGCGGGGGTTGAGGATGCTGCCATAGGGCGCGCGGACCTCGATGGCCCGCTTGCTGCCCTCGTTGAAGGGAATGTCGGGGCTGGTCAGCACAGATTTGACGCATGACAGGCCCGCGGCAACGGTGGAGGCATAGGGGCAGTTGACGTTGGATCCCACCTGATCGCAGGTGCCTTCGTAATCCACGATCACCGTATCGCCCTTGATCTCCACCTTGGCCTGAACCCGCAGGGGTTCGTCGGTGATGCCGTCATCGTCCAGGAAATCTTCGCCGTAAAAGACACCGTCTGGCAGTTCCCTGATGGCGGCCCGCATGCGCCGTTCGGAATAATCCAACAGCTCGTCCATGGCTTCGAGGACCACATCAGACGTGAACCGCTGACACAGATCCTGGACCCGGCTGCCACCAATGCCGTTGGCGGCGAACTGCGCATTGAAATCGCCGATGGTCTGGTCCGGCACCCGGATATTGGCCCGCACCAGGCGTTCCAGCGGGCCACCGTTCCAGTCGTGATCCATGTTGTATTTGCTGGGCGGAAAGATGATGCCTTCCTGATGCACGTCCGTCGCATCCGGGTTCAGGCCCGGCGCGCCGCCGCCCAGATCCAAATGATGCGCCACGGTGGCACCAAAGCCCACCAGCGTGCCCTGAAAAAATATCGGGGAAAACAGAAAGACGTCCTGCAGATGCTGGCCGCCCTGGAAGGGATCGTTGTTGATATAGAAATCCCCCTCCACCAAAGTATCGGTGGGAAACAGCTCCGCACAGGGCCGGAACGTCGCCCCGATGGGCCCCAGCTGCATGGGGATCAATTCCGCCTGAGCCACCACATTGCCGAAACGATCCAACAAGGCGGCGGAACAATCATTGGCTTCGCGGACCACGGGGGAATAGGCGGAACGCACCAGCTTAACACCCATTTCCCGGGCAGCGGCAATCAGCCCCTGGCTGATGACGGCTTGATCAACTGTATTCACGGCCATGCCTCTAATCCTTCCACTTTAGTAAAATATTGTCCTGGGTATCCACAGTTGCGGTCCAGCCGTCCGGCACAAAAATGGTTGAGGTTCCATCCTCCACCAAGGCCGGGCCGGGAACACCGTTTGTTTCCAACGCTATCGCGGCACGGCTTAACAAAGCGCATTGCCGCCATTCGCCGCGATCAAAGATCTTCGTCTCCCCCCGGCTGACATTGTCGGAAATGCCTTCGTTCAGGGCGGGGACGACCTCCGGCGCGGCGGAGGCACCCAGGCGGAAGGAAACGATTTCGGCCCGGTGCATACCAGACTCACCAAACGAAAAGACCCTGTTATGGGCCTCGTTAAACAGCGCCAACAGATCATCAGCGCTCAAATTAGGCAGAATACTACCATCAATATCAACAGTTATTTCAAAGGCTTGCCCGATAAACCTCATATCCAGGCTGTAGCTGTATTGCAGATCGTCATCGATACCGAGGTCCCGGAACGACGTGGTGATCCGGTCCTGCAATTCACCGAACAAGCTGCGCACCTGTTGTGCCGCCCCCTCGCCCTCACTCAACGGAATGCGCCGGGTCAGGGTTTCGTATTGCAGAAAGTCCGATGCCAGCAGACCATAAGCCGATAACACCCCCGCATTGGGCGGTACCAAGATAGTCGAAATATCCAGCTCTTCTGCCACCCGGGCCGCATGCAACGGCCCCGCGCCGCCAAAAGGTACCAGGACATAGTCCCGTGGATCGCGCCCCCGTTCGGTGGAGACCAGCTGTATGGCACCGACGATATTGGCGTCTGCCACCCGCACCGCGCTGTCCGCCGCATCTTCCAGTGACATATCAATATTGTTGGATAAAACTTTGAAAACACTGGCTGCTGCGTCTTTGTCAACATCCATGTTCCCGCCCAGGAACTCTTCCGCCCGAATGGTGCCCCGCACCATATGGGCGTCGGTGATGGCAGGCCGGGTACCACCCCTGCCGTAACAGGCCGGGCCTGGATCAGCACCGGCGGATTCCGGCCCCACCCGTAACATACCGCCATCATCCTGCCAGCAGATGGAACCACCCCCCGCACCCACCGTAACAATATCCAGAACGGGTGTACGAATGGGCAGGCCGTCGACTTCGGTCTCTCCCGACAGGTTCGGCTTGCCGTCCGCCACCAGGCAGACATCGGTGGAGGTGCCGCCCATATCCAGGGTAATCAGATCGCCATAGCCGGATAGCCCGGCCTGGCGCACCGCCCCCATGACACCCGCCGCAGGCCCTGAGAACAACGAGGTGATGGCATTGCGCGACATCCCCGCCACGGGCAGACGACCACCGTTGGATTGCATAATGGAAAAACGCCCGGTAAAATTCTGCTCCCCCAACTGGCTTTCAAAGCGGCGCAGATAGCTATCGATCACCGGCTGCACATAGGCCGCCAATGTTGTCGTCGATGTGCGTTCGTATTCGCGAAATTCCCGTGTCACATCGGCCGAACAGGTAATGGTCAGGTCGGGGAATTGCTTCGCCACCAGGGCCGCCAATTGGCGTTCATGTTTTGGCTCCGCATAGCCGTTCAACAGGCAGATGGCGACGGATTGATATTGCCCGGAACCAAGGAAATCCTGCAATTGTTTCGCCGTGGCAGCCTCATCCAAGGCCTCAACCACCTCACCCTGGCCGGACATACGTTCGTCAATTTCCAAAATATCCCGGCGCGCCAGTACAGGTTCGGGCTTTTTGTAGAACAGATCATAAATCTGTGTGCGATTGTGCCGTTGCAGAAACAGCACATCGCGAAAGCCCCGCGTGGTCAGCAACGCAACAGGCGCACCCTTGCGTTCCAATATGGCATTGGTGGCAACGGTGGAGCCATGCACCAGGTCGGCGACCGTGGCCAGATCAATCTCACCCGCCGCTAGTGACGCCATGGCACCTTCATCCGGCCGCGCCGGCACAGAGGGCACCTTGGCCACGCGCACACGACCATCTTCAATGGCTACCAGGTCCGTAAACGTCCCCCCAACCTCAACACCAACACGCATACAACTCTCCCATAGCACGGCGGCCTCCCATAACACGACGGCCTTCATACTAATCATCTTACCGGGCCAAGGCCTAATCAGGAAGGGCTGGATTATGCCCGCTCGCCATCCCGGCTTTCACGTTGGTGCCAAACCCGTAGAATTTCAATTTGTTGATCTGAAGACCGGTAGATCAGTACATAAGGGAGCTGCGGCGTTAACAATTCACGGGTCCCGGGAACGTCACCTTGGCGTCCCGATTCAGGAAAATCAAGAAGCTGCTCCGCCGACGCGATAATGCGATTGGCCACGTTACGCGCCGTCGCATCATCGTATTGTCCAATAAAATTTCTGATATCAACAAGGTCGGATATCGCCGGCGCAGACCAGTCTATTCGCCTTCGGGGGCCGGCAGCTCTTCTTCAGCACCCCAGCTTTCCAACCACGCCTTCACTTTTTCATGCGGCACGGTGCGGCCTTCATCTATAGCTTTTATCCCGGCCTTCACGGCAGTGACCTTCGACGTCGTCGAAGCACGGCCTTCGCTCTCCGGCGAAGGGTGAGGCGTCATTGTAATATTTGAAGGAGCCGTTTTCGCCGTTTTCATGGCACAATTCTACCACAACACGGACAAAAATCCAATAAGCAGGGGTTGTTCCATCACCATCTCTGGCCAAAGAGGACATAGTATCACAAAATAGCATTCTGGTATGGGGAGACGTTGATTATGGTTATGACGGAATTGGCAGGCGACCTGCGGGATGAGGGCGATGAGCTGTACGCCTTGCTGGCGACATTATCCGAGGAGGACTGGCAACGCCCGACACCGTTCAAGGATTGGACACCGAATTATGTCATTGAGCATCTGTTCATGGGCGATTGGATGAACACGATCTCACTGAACGATCCGGACCGGTTTGTCGAAATCTCCGCCCGGCGCGCCGCCGCACGGGAAGCGGGGCAGATAACCATGGGCTTAGAGATTGTCGATGAAGACGTGGGCCAGGGCGCTGAATTGCTGGCCGCCTGGCGCGCTCAACTGCATAGGCTCTGCGATATTTTCGCGGCTTCGGATGCCAAACGGCGCATGAAATGGGTCGGCCCGGACATGAGTGTGCGTTCGGCTGCAACGGCCCGTTTGATGGAGACCTGGGCCCATGGCCAGGATATCTATGATCTGTTGCGCCAAACCAGGCCAGCCCATGACCGCATCCGCAATATCGCCGCGTTAGGCGTGAATACCTATGGTTGGAGCTTCCAAAATAGTGGATTGGAGACGCCCCAGCCCATCCCCCACGTACGCCTGACCGCCCCATCGGGTGACGTCTGGACCTGGAATGAGCCGGACGAAAATAATCTCGTCGAAGGCCCCGCCGTCGACTTCTGCCACGTGGTCACCCAGGGTCGTCATATTGATGAAGTTGGCTTAACCGTTGTCGGTGAGAACGCCCGCCAATGGATGGCCATCGCGCAATGTTTTGCCGGTGATGCCAAAACCCCACCGGCGGTGGGAGAGCGGGGCTGGTAGGGCGCGCGCCCCTGCGGCCAGTGGACAGAACTTCAACACCCCGCCATAGTGACGGCAACAATCACACTGTTGGGGCGTAGACAGAATGTCGAATGACGAGACTTCAAACGAAGACCCAAAAGGCTTCGCACGGGGGCTAACCAACTACGGCGACAAGGATTTTTCGCTTTACCTGCGCCGTTCATTCGCCAAGTCCATGGGTTATTCCAACGAGACATTGGATCGGCCCATTGTGGGCATCGTCAATACGGCGTCGGGCTATAACAACTGCCATCGTGGCGTGCCGGAGTTGGTGGAGGCGGTCAAGCGCGGGGTCCTGCTGCGCGGTGGCCTGCCCATCGAGTTTCCGACCATTTCCCTGGGCGAGGTATTTCTCAACCCCACGTCCCTGATGTTTCGCAATCTGATGTCCATGGATACGGAAGAGATGATCCGGGCCCAACCGATGGATGCGGTGGTCCTGATCGGGGGCTGCGACAAGACAGTGCCGGCGCAATTGATGGGCGCGGCGTCAGCCAACCTGCCGACGATCCAATTGGTCGTCGGGCCCATGATGACGGGCCGGTATGAGGGTGAACGCCTGGGCGCGTGCACGGATTGCCGCCGCTTTTGGGCCGATTATCGCGCCGGCCGGGTCGACACGGCACAGATAAATGCCATCGAGGGTAACTTGGCCACCACTATTGGCACCTGCGCGGTCATGGGTACGGCATCGACCATGGCCTGTATCGCCGAGACCTTGGGCATGACCCTGCCGGGTACTGCCGCCATCCCGGCGGTCCATGCCGACCGCCTGCGTGCGGCAGAGGCAACTGGTGCCCAGGCCCTGGAAACCGCAAGGCTGGGCCTGACCCCATCGAAACTAATTACCGAGAAATCTGTCGAAAACGCCCTGCGGGTCCTTCTCGCCCTGGGTGGCTCCACCAACGGCATATTGCACCTGACGGCCATTGCCGGGCGGTGCGGCGTTGCGATCACGCTCAACCGCCTGAACGAGTTAAGCGATACCACCCCCGTCCTGGTAAACCTGAAGCCAACGGGCGTCGGCTATATGGAAGATTTCAACACCGCCGGGGCCATGGGAACTTTGTTGCGGGAGCTACAATCCCTGTTGCATCTGGATTGCCCGACAGTCACCGGAGAGACGTTGGGCGAGCGTTTACAGGCCGCGCCCGGCTTTGTCGACCGGACCATTATCCGCTCCCGTGAAGAACCGTTCGAGGATGTGGGCGGCCTCGTCGCGCTGTTCGGCAATTTGGCTCCCGATGGTGCCATCTTAAAACGTTCAGCAGCGGACCCGACCCTGTTTGAAAGCACCGGCCGGGCGGTGGTATTTACATCCCTCGAAGACCTCGCCGAACGCATCGACAGTGATGATCTCGACGTCAAAGCGGACGATGTGCTGGTCCTGCAAAACGCCGGTCCAAAAAGCCCCTCCGGCATGCCCGAGGCCGGCTATATCCCCATTCCCAAAAAGCTGGCCCGGGCCGGGATTAAGGACATGGTGCGCATTTCCGACTGCCGTATGAGCGGCACGGCATTCGGCACCATCGTACTGCATGTAACGCCGGAAACAACTGTCGGCGGGCCCATTGGATTGGTCCAAAATGGTGATGAAATTAGATTAAGTATTTCTAACAAGTCATTGGATTTGCTTGTTGATGATCAGGAACTGGAACGCAGGCGGCGGACCACCCCCCTCAAACCCGCCACACCGGCACGGGGCTATGCCAAACTCTATGCAGATCACGTTACCCAGGCCGGTCAGGGGGCCGATTTTGATTTCCTGATGGCCCCGACAAAAGCCTGAAGATTGGCCAAGGCGGTGCCCAAGGCGATGCCCAAAACGAACCCTTGGCGGGGGCCATTATCGGCCTTGTGCGCCCTGTTGGTGGGCATCGGATTGGGACGGTTTGCCTATACGCCTCTATTGCCCGCCCTGGCCGCAGCGGGGTGGTTCACGGCCAGCCAGGCCGCTTATTTAGGTGCCGCCAATCTGGCAGGATATCTGGCCGGTGCCCTGTTGGCACGCCGTCTGGCGGCGCGATCATCAACGACATTCATGCTGCGTGCCGGTATGCTTTTGGCCAGCCTGTCCTTGCTGGCCTGTGCCGAACCGGTTTCTTTTGCCTGGTTTTTTGTCTGGCGCTTTGCCGCCGGAATGTCGGGCGGCATCCTGATGGTTTTGGCGGCCCCAACCGTACTGCCCTTTGTGCCCAGCCATCAACAAGGCCTGGCAGGCGGTGTCATCATGACCGGGGTCGGCCTGGGCATCGCGATCTCGGGCACCGTGGTGCCATTCACCCTGGAACTGGGTTTAATGGAAACCTGGTTGATCCTGGGCTTGTTGTCTCTGTTGCTCACCGCCCTATCCTGGGACGGTTGGCCCACAGCGAAAGTCGTCGCGGAGAAGACAAACCAAAAGTCGCCAGCTGCATCGCCCGCTTTGAAATCTTTGTATCTTGAGTACGGATTGAACGCCATGGGCCTGGTGCCGCATATGGTGTTTCTGGTCATATTCATCGCCCAGGGATTGGACCGGGGGCAGGCCGTCGGTTCCTTCTATTGGGTGCTGTTTGGCGTCGGTGCCCTGGTGGGGCCGGTCAGTGTCGGCTATCTGGCTGATCGCATAGGTTTTTCGGCCATGCTGCGCCTTAGCTATCTGGCGCAGGCTGTCCTGATTGCGGCCTGTTCTGTAACCGACAATACTGGCGTGTTGATGCTTTCCAGCCTGGTCATGGGTGCCTTCGTGCCGGGCTGTACAAGCCTGGTTCTGGGCCGCCTGCGGCAATTGATGCCCGGCGATGCCGCTGCGCAAACCAGTGCCTGGGGCCTGGCAACAATAGGCTTTGCCATGGGCCAGGCCATCGGCGCTTATGGTTTGTCCTATTTGTTCGACCTGAAAGGCGATTACACCTTGCTGTTCGCCGGCGGCGCGGGTGCCATTGCCATAGCATTGGCGCTGAACCTTGTGCTGGGCAAGCGGGTTTAAATCGTTTTCGGCAGGGCCAGGCCGTATTTTTCCAGACAGGGTGCCATGCGTTGCATGATCTCGGGATGCAGGACCACACCATTTTCCGATTGTTCGCGAAATGCCTGGTGGGCCCGGTCGCCGGGCACGCGGACCTTGGGGCCATTCGCCAGTGGCTCTGCCTCCCGGCAGATGTCCGCCAGGAATCCGGTTTCATGACGAAACGCATTCAAGCCGCCAAAGGCTTCCGGATCGGTCAGTTGCAGGAACACATTGCAGCCCCGCGCCGTACCGCCTGCTGCCCGTCCCTGCCCGACCAGGCCTGACGTCAACGCCTCGACAAACAAAGCCAGGGCGAAGCCTTTGTGCCCCATATCCAGGCCGCCTGCGGGCATTATGGCACCTGGCGGGTCCGTATAGATCACTTCAGGGTCGTCACTGGGGTGACCCTGGCTATCCACCAATACTTTTTGTTCCAACCGAACACCCGCGCGCCGGGCCCGCTCTACGCCTCTGTTGGTGGTGGCGGAGGCGGAGGTGTCGATCAGGATCGGTGCATCTTTGGTCGGGATACCAATGGCGAAGGGATTGGTGGACAGGCGCGGTGTGCGCCCGCCATAGGGTGCCACAACAGCATTGGAAGGGGTGGAGGTGGCCAATAGTGCCATTTTACCGCCCTCCGCCGCCCGTTTGACGTAGGTCGCCAGACAGGAAATGTTCTGGCAGCCCGCGATGGCAACGGTTACCACCGGGTGTTCCTGCAAACGTTCCCTGGCCAGTGCCAGAGCGCGAACCACAACCCATTGTCCGGGCAGCATGCCGCCATCCAATAACAGCCCGCTGCCTGTGTCGTTGATGATGTCGGGTTCGCCCTGTGTGGTGGTTTTACCGTTTTCCACATCCGCCAAATAAGCCGGTACGAATAGCAATCCATGGGTGCTATAGCCCAGCAAATCGGCCTCCACCAAAATTTCAGCCACCACGCGGGCGATGGGCTCATCCAGACCGGCTTGGTGAAACAACTGCGCTGTTAGGTCAATCAATTCAGCGGCGTCATAGCGTGGTTCTACCATCTTTGCGGTCTACTCCGGTGTCTCGGGCACAATTGTATGGGCAATGGTCTCGTCCAAAGCTTCGAAGTCGTGATAGCGGATGGTCTCGTACAATTCCGCCCTGGTTTGCATAGCATCCAACAGCCCTTGGGTGCTGCCTTTGTCTGCCAGTTCACTATACATATCCCCCACCGCCTTGGCCGCGATGCGCAGGGAGGTGACGGGCCAGATGACAATTCGGCAACCCAAGGCTTCCAATTCCGCCGCCGTGCGATAAGGCGTGCGTCCGAATTCTGTCATGTTGGCCAGCACCGGCGCCTTCACCTCTCGACAAAAGCGGCGGAAATCATCATCCGAGATCAAGGCGTCTGGGAAAATGATATCCGCGCCGGCTTCGAGGTACATATTGGCCCGGCGGATCGCCTCATCCAGGCTTTCCGCTGCCGCATCGGTGCGGGCGACGATCAGCAAATGCCGCCGGGCAGAAACGGCGGCGGCTATTTTACGGGCCGCATCCTCGGCCGTGGCCAGCTGTTTGTCGTTCAGATGACCGCATTTTTTCGGCAGCACCTGGTCCTCGATCTGCACGGCGGCAGCGCCCGCGTCCTCCAGCTCCCGCACCAGGCGCATGACGTTCAGGGCCTCGCCATAACCCGTATCGCCATCGACGATCAAAGGCAGTGCGGTCGCCCGCGCCAGGGATTTGGTAATGGTGCACAGCTCCTCCATGGTAATAACACCCATGTCCGGCAGGCCCATAGCCGCTGTCACAGCGCCGCCCGAGACGTACAGGCATTCAAAGCCCGCCCGCTTGGCCAACAGACCGGACATAGCATCATGGGCACCGGGCACACCCAGAATACCGGGCCGGGCCACCAGTTCGGCCAACCGCTGCCCGGCAGGGGCCAGATCAGCACCGCCTGCGAACCAAATGGGTTGCTGTGCGCCTTGATTATTTTCGTCTGACATTATTCTCTCCCACTTAACGCTCCCACCTAAATCTCGGCACAGTGAAATATCACCGATAAGGGTTCACCATTCGTCTTGTGCATTGGTTCATGGATGGCCTTTAGCTTCAGGCCCGCATCCTCGACCTCCCCACACCATGTTTCAAGGGTCCTGTAGTACCAAGGCATAGGCTGCCATTCGCCGCTTGCAAAGCTGGAAAACGTCTCATGCCGCCAACCATTCCGATAGCCGCCCTCGCCGCGCGCCGCCCAGGGGTGGAGGGTTTGGATCAAAACAGCGCCGCCCGAAACACTGGGGCTAACAGAGACCCGGGCAGCCCTGAGAATGTCCGATATATCCTCCCCCAACAGGGAAAAATTGAAAATTGCCACATCATAGGGCCCAGCAAGTTTATCCGGCTGGGCGACAAGGTCCTCGTAGGTGAGGGCAAAATAGTGGCCGGCGGCATCCGCAGATTGCGCGGCCTCAATCAAAGCAGCACTGCCGTCCACACCGACCCCGTCACAGCCGAGTTGACGGATCAACCAACCCTCGCCACAGCCAATATCGACAACCCGTTGCGGCTTTAAAGCCATGACTGCATCGACAATCGCCTGATCCGTTCCCGCTCTGCGGCTGGGAATAAGATCCTGCCGCACCGCCCTGGTCCACAAATCCGCATTGGTATCCCAGCTGGCGCTTATGTGGTCATTGTGGTTCATATTTATTGTGCCAGGAATTCCAGCAATATCCGGCTGACCGCTTCTGGCTGTTCCTGTTGCACCCAATGGCCGGCACCGGGGATCAGGTGGACGGCAGCCATGTTACTGCAAGCTTGGTTTTGCATTTTTTCCAGGGCACCGGGGACTTGATGGATGCCCCAATCGGACGCACCGGCGATGAAGATTGCCGGGACATCGATGGTTCGACCGGCAAAAACCTGCAACTGGCTTTCGTAGGGCCCCTGGGTTCGGCAGCGGTACCATTGCAGGCCACCTTGGAAACCGTTGCGGGAAAATTCGCCCGCATAAACCGCCAGTTCATCGTCTGTCAGCCAGGCGCAGGCGGCGATTTCCTGGGTGCTTGGCATTTCCGCTGCGACGGTTTCGGCCATGCTCTGGCCATGCTCCATAATATAATAGGTCGGCATCTTGGCCAGTTCCGGCGCGCTCCAGGCGGCCAGAGGTGCCGGCTTGTTGCCGGCCCAATCGGCGCTTTTGTAATGGTAGTAGGCGCGCAGGAAATCATGCACGCCCTGGGGACAATTGACCATGTCGTCGTTGGCGGGCCGGGTGGAATAATACCATTGGTAATGTTTGCGTGGCCGCTGCAGGGCGGCCAAATCGGCATGAATATCGCCTTCAGGCGCGGGCATTCGATCAGAGATCGCGGGCGGACCCGCGAAAGGCCCGCTCATCAAGGCAACTGCGGGGAACACATCGGGCCGGATCAGGGCGCAATAGGCCGCTACCGGCGAGCCGAAATCATGGCCGATGACGCCGGCCACGGACGTTAGGTCAAGGGCAGCGACCAGGCCCAGGACATCGCGCACCAGATTTAGAAAGCGGAACGAGCCTAAATCACCGTCATAATCCCCATCCCAGCCTGTTGTGCGACCATAGCCGCGCTGATCCGGTGCCACCACGTGATAACCCGCATCCGCCAACGGCCCCATGATCTTGCGCCAACTATAAGCAAGTTCGGGAAAACCGTGCAGGAGCAGGAGGCAAGGTCGGCCGGGCCGCCCGGCATTATTTGTGCTTTCAAAGCCCGCCTCGAGTACATGCATATCCAGGCCGTTAATACCCGGAATGATCCGGGACCGGACACCAGGGGGCAGAATTTCGGGATCATAGGTGGCGTGATTTTGCATCAATATCTCCAATTACCGGGCGATAGTCGGAAGGAAACACCGGCTCTGTCAAGCGGGTCCCGTTTGATCAATTTAGCAATGGGTGCACCGACCCACTTGAGTTATCGGCGCAGGGGCCCTAGATTGTCGCAAATTCTTCTCCCCAACTCCTTCGATATGAACCCCCACGATAAATGGCGATTTGAAACGATGAAATTTACTGGTACCGATTCCTATATTGCAACCGAAGACCTGATGATTGCAGTAAACGCGTCCATCACCCTCCAGCGACCCCTGTTGATTAAGGGGGAGCCCGGCACGGGTAAAACAGTTCTGGCCCATGAAGTGGCCAAAGCCCTGGACCGGCCCTTGATCGAATGGCATGTGAAGTCCACCACCAAGGCGGCCCAAGGTCTATATGAATACGATGCGGTCTCCCGCTTGCGGGACAGCCAGCTGGGTGATGAAAAAGTCAAAGACATCTCCAACTACATCGTTAAGGGCAAGCTGTGGGACGCTTTCACACAGGATCAATCCCCAGTTCTATTGATCGATGAAGTCGATAAGGCGGACATCGAATTCCCCAACGATCTGTTGTTGGAATTGGATCGCATGCAGTTCTTTGTCTATGAGACACAGGAAACCGTCATCGCGCAAAACCGCCCCATCGTGATGATCACCTCGAACAACGAAAAAGAATTGCCGGATGCTTTTCTGCGCCGTTGTTTCTTCCATTACATCCGCTTTCCAGAGCGCGATACCATGAAGGAAATCATCGACGTGCATTTCCCGGATGTGCAAAAAAATCTGGTCAGCGAGGCACTGAATATTTTCTATGAAGTGCGCGATGTGCCCGGCCTGAAGAAGAAGCCGTCGACGTCCGAATTGCTGGATTGGTTGAAACTTTTGATGGTCGACGACATCTCGCCAGAGGTGCTGCGGGACAAGGATCCGAAAAAGCTGATCCCGCCCCTGCATGGTGCCTTGTTGAAGAATGAGCAGGACGTGCATTTGTTTGAGCGGCTGGCATTCCTGGCCCGGCGCGAACAGGGTAATTGAGCGAAACTGTCGTACGTTTCGTCAAAGCAGGCAAGCTACTGGGACAACATCAGGATATAGGCCTATGTTCTTCGATCTATTTTACGAGCTGAAATCGGCCAAGGTACCGGTCAGCCTAAAGGAATATCTGACACTATTGGAAGCCATGGATAAGCATGTGGCCGACTATAGCGTTGAAAATTTCTATTACCTTTCCCGATCCTGTCTGGTGAAGGACGAACGTAATCTGGATAAGTTCGACCGGGTTTTCGGCACCGTCTTCAAGGGGCTGGAGGCGCCTGAGGAAGGCGAGGTTGCGGAAATTCCGGAAGAATGGCTGCGCAAAATAACCGAGCTGCATCTGACGGAAGAAGAAAAGGCCGAGATCGAGGCCCTGGGCGGCTGGGAAAAAATTATGGAGGAGCTGAAAAAGCGCCTCGAAGAACAGGAAAAACGCCACCAGGGCGGCAGTAAATGGATCGGCACCGGGGGCACCTCCCCCTTTGGCGCACAGGGCTACAACCCTGAGGGCGTGCGCATCGGCCAGGAGAAATCCCGCAACCGCCGGGCCGTGAAGGTTTGGGATAAACGGGAATACCGCAACTTTGATGACAGCGTTGTCCTGGGCACCCGCAACATCAAGATCGCCCTGCGCCGCCTACGCCAGTTCGCGCGGCAAGGCGCGCCGGATGAGCTGGATTTGGACGGCACCATTAAAAGCACGGCCAAGAACGGCGGCTGGATCGATATTCAGATGCAGGCGGAACGGCGCAATACGGTCAAGGTTTTGCTGCTGTTGGATGTCGGCGGTTCCATGGATGATCACATCCGCACGATGGAGGAGTTGTTTTCGGCGACACGGACCGAGTTTAAGCATTTGGAATCTTATTATTTTCACAACTGCATGTACGAAAAGGTCTGGAAAGACAACCGACGCCGCCATACGGAACACATTCCGACATCCCAGATCATCAACACTTATGGTCCGGATTGGAAACTGATTTTCGTAGGCGATGCGACCATGAGCCCCTATGAAATCGTTTATCCAGGCGGCAGTGTGGAACATTGGAACGAAGAAGCCGGCCAGGTTTGGATGGAACGCATGCTGGGCCACTTCAGACATTCGTGCTGGCTGAACCCGGTGCCCGAACGCCATTGGGAATACACCCCGTCCCTGCAGATGTTGGAACAAATCATGGGCAACCGCATGTACGGATTGACCCTGGACGGCCTTGATAAGGGTATGCGCAGCCTAAACCGCTAGAGTATCCGGTATAGCCAAGGCCCTATTGCGCGGCGGCCCAGATTTCAGGTAGCTTCGGCTGATAGTCTACCAGCCATTGGATAAAGGCGGCTGGCGATACCGGGCGGGAGAAGTAATAACCCTGCAATTCGTCGCAACTTAGGGTGTCGAAAAAGCGTAATTGCGCTTCTGTCTCAACCCCCTCTACCACGACTTCAATATCCAAACTGCGGGCCAAATGAACCACGGTTGAAGCGATCATTTCGTGGGTCCGGTTGCCGGGAATACCGTTGACGAAAAAGCGGTCAACTTTCAATTTGTCGACTGGAAATTTGCTCAGATAGGCCAGGGATGAATACCCGGTGCCGAAATCATCGATGGAGATCTTGACCCCCATCGCACGCAAGTTTTGCAGGGTTTCGGCGACATAGTCGGCGTTTTCGATGACCAGGCCTTCGGTAATCTCAAACTCCAGTACGCCCGCATCTACGCCAAATTCCTCTGTCGCGGCGCGCACGGTTTCCACCAAGTCGCATTTGCGAAACTGCAAAGGTGAAATATTCACGGCAACAGACGTCGGAAATACACCATTGGCATTCCAGTCAGCCGTTTGCCGGCAAACCTCGCGCACCACCCAGTCCCCCAAGGATGCAATGATACCAGTAGCCTCGGCGATCTCCACCAGGCCCTGGCGGCAATGACGGTT
>Ga0233439_10004013_pt1 | contig 14683 bp, 7 predicted proteins | sample SI_123_September_6_FD_182713 | JGI IMG/M metagenome (GOLD analysis project Ga0233439, IMG submission 182713) | Seawater microbial communities from Saanich Inlet, British Columbia, Canada - SI_123_September2016_100_MG | ecosystem: Environmental > Aquatic > Marine > Inlet | place: Canada: British... | reverse complement strand
ACGACGGCGGCGATAATACCACCGGTTAACGCCCCCCAGGCCCAGGGCCTGCGACCGGTCATCAGTGCCGCTGGGGCCAATGTGGCAAGTCCGATGGCCCCATATTGAAGCCCAACCAGCACTGAGATGAAAAAGAACACGGCGATCAGGCCCAGAAGAAGGGCAATATAACGTCCACGATTATCGGCGCCGGTGCTTAACATGCCAAGGTCAAGAATCTCGCTTTCACCGCGTTGCCAACCCTGCAGCACAAACTGAATTCCCGCCAAAACCATAATCAAAACGCCAAGCCCAAAGGGAAAGCTTGATGCCTTGGCTTCATAGCTTGTGGCCGTCCACATGAACCACGCGGCCACCACCATGAAAAAGACCGGGATCATATTCAGCCAGCTCCAGCGCCATGGCACGCGTGCCGCATCGTTTGCGCTGGGGGCGGGCTCATCTGTGGTGGTTTTTAACCGGGTGAAAAAGACCCCCATGGCCACCGCCATCAACAACAAGAAAATGGTGAGGGGGCGAGAAAGAACGCCGCCGATGCCGTAAAGCGAAATTGCCGACAGCAGGTTTTCTTCAATAATGCCCCCAAGGATGAAGCCCAGGATCAGCGGCGGGCGCGGCCAGCGACATTGTTTCATCACCAGCCCTAATATGGCGAAACCAAAGACAATGGGCAGCGCTGTCCAATGCCGCGTTTCCTGGAATGCTGCCAACAATGCCATGGGAAGAATGGCGGCACCAAGCAACGGATAGGGCACCCGTGTCAGCTTGGCCAGATGGCCTGACCACAACATGCCAATGATGGCGAGCGCAACATTTCCCAACACCAGACTGACAACGATCAAGGTGACGATGTCGCCATGCTGGGTTAACATTTGTGGCCCCGGCGACACGCCATAGGCGAGCATGGCGACCAGCACAAAGACCCAGCTTTGCCCACCGGGCAGGCCGAGCGCCAGGGTAGGGATGGCTTGTCCCCCTTCCTTGGCGCTTTGCACAGATTCTGAGAAAACCAGCCCTTTGTAGGACCCCTTGCCGAAATGGGCGCGGTTTTTGGACATGGATATACCAATGCCATAAGACAGCCACGACACAACCCTGGAACCGACCCCGGGGATGGCACCTAAGAAAACACCAATCAATGAATGGCGGATCACCAGCCGCCAGTATTTTAGGGCCAGTCTCGCCCCTTTGAAGACTTCGGACGTTTTCAAGTTGCCCGCGCGCGTGGCAATGGGCTTGCGGGTCAGCATCAGGTCAAACATTTCTGGCAATGCAAACAGGCCAATGGCGGTGGCGATGATTGGCAAGCCCTGGCTCAGCTGTAAAGAGTCGAAGGTGAACCGTTCTTCTCCGGTGAAAACCGATAGGCCAACGGTCGATAAAAGCATGCCAAGGGCCGCTGCCAGAATGCCCTTTACCATGGCACCGCGCGACAGCGCCCCGACCATGGCAACCCCAAACACGCCAACGGCGCCGATTTCAGCAAAAGAAAACTGCAAGATAAACGGCTTGATGATCGGCATCACCAAAAGCAACGCGACCGCACCAATAAGCCCACCAATGGCCGAAACCATATAAACAAAGCCTAAAACACGCGCAGCTTGGCCCCGCGATGACAAGGGGCGCGCTTCAAGAAAGGTAACCTGTCCGCCGCCGGGATGGCCCATGGCGACGATGGGCAGTACGTCGAGCATTTCTTCCACGGCCGTGATGGTTGCCAACATGGCAATGCCGATGACCGGGTCCTGGATGTTGAAAACGATGAACGGCACGGCCAGTGCCATCAACAAGCTCGCAGACAAGCCGGGCACAAGACCCGCGACCGCCGCCATGGCAACAGCGGTCAGAAATGCGAGCCAGTAGGCCTGAGAGCCAAGAAGCGCAAAACCGGCAAAGACAGCGTCCATAAATTTCCTAAATCTTGCCCGATACCTTTAAACGATCCCTGGCAAACGACCTTGGCAAACAATTTTGGCTATTTACAGTCAACCTTGTTGCCTTCGTATTTGCCTTTGCGCATGCTGCCAACGATGACACAGCTATGCCCGGCCTTGATGGCTTTGCGATTCACTTCCTTGCCATTCAGGGTGATGATTGATCGCGCATTGGTAAGCCGGACCCGATACCCCTTGACGGTAATAAAGCGTCCACCCCGGCGTACTTTGACAACCTTCCCCGTGATGTTTTTGGGAATGGTTGGAACTTTGACGCCTTTGAAATATCGTTCATAAACGGCTCTGCGCAACCCATCGATTTCGGGCATGGTTTCCTTGAAGGAAGCGGTCGCTGTTTTGATCATCTTTTGCATTTTTGAACCATGGATAAAGATGATGGGCTGGCCCTGGATTTTTTCCAGTTTTGATGCAAAAGCCTTATCATTGACGGCCTTTTCATAGGCATCCCGCAGTACCTTGGCGACGTTTGCAGGCATATCTGGCGGGCCGATGATGGCTTTGCCATAAACGATGCCCGGCAACACGATGCCCGCCCATAATCTTTTCTGTTCAGGCGTCAGCCAAGTATAGGCATTGGCCACGGGCATTTTAATTTCGCTGTTCGGTACTGCCGGCGTGTCTGGATGGCCCAGGTCTGCAAGCGGTTTCAGGTAGCCGGATTTAAACCAGCCCGGACGCAATTTTGGTAGTGCATACCACTGGCTGCCGGCGATGTAGCCTGTCATGTCGCCGCGTTCCAGCATCAGAAGAGAATCCGCCGTCCCGTTGCGTGCAACAGGGATAATTTTCAAGGGTGCATCCATCCACATGGCCATTAAACCGGCTGCTAAAAGTTTGCTGTCCAGATCCCGGGGCGATGCTGCGGGTTCGGCCAGAATCAGCGGCACCTTGCTGCCCTTGGCTTCGCGCAGGGAATTGTATGGGACGGTGCCCCGCGCCAGTAACACCACATCGCGTTTTGCATGGGTGCCGATCTGGGTGAATTTTTCTGTGACGTGTTTTGCGCTGGAATCCACATATTCCCGTCCCGTGCCCGCCGATGCGACAAAGCTGAGCGTGAAACCGTCTGGTTTGGATTTCCATACATAGTTTCGCCCCGATGGATTGGGGGGCAGGTTTGAAACCCTGATGCGCGGGTTTCCCGGAATAAATTTGCCCCAGTATGCTGCAAAATAGCGCGCCTGGGTGTCGGTGCCACCACCGGGTTTGAAATCGACGATCAACCGGATGGTTCTGCCCCTGAAGTGCATTTTGGCATTAAAATCTGCCGCGTGGGCACCGTCACTGGTGCTGGCGCTCACCCCGAATGTAAAAACAAGGGCGGCAAATGATGCTAAAATAGTGTGCGACGTTACCCAATTTTGGAATGATGTCTGTCCCCGCATAACAAAAGTTCCTCCGTAATGGTGATGGGAATAGGGTGATGGTCTGAAGCAGTTCAGCAGCCACGATTGGTTAATGGCCATGCATGAATGGCTTTATGATCGTGGTTTTTTCCGTCCCTGTTCAGCTATTTTTTATTTTTTTCTCCCTAGCCCGGATTGCCAATGATGTTACGTGATGATGATGGTTGGGTCTAGTGCGGTGAACAGGGTGGATTTTTTGTTGAAAGCAATAAAAAGCGGGGCCCGAAGGGGCCCCGCAATCGTAAATTTGTTGTGACTATTGTTTTTTCTTTTTCTTCTTTCTTTTTTTCTTCCGAGGGACAATTTTAAGCCCTTGTTTGTTAAGAAGTGCCCGGGTGTATTTAAGGGCTTCGGGGGGAAGCAGGGCGAGGGATTGAACTTTTTTCCTCAAATCTTGTGCCGTGATGATCGCCACCTGTTCATTCATCTTTTTACTGCGCTTTTTAAAATCAGCATTTTTAATGGTCTTGGCGAAGGCTGAACGATAAGCCGCAGCAACCCCTTTGGGCGTTTTCGGGGGTAGGGCCGCCCATTTGATGACCGAGCTCATGGCCCGCCAGTATTTAAAGGCTCCCTTGGAAAGGTCGGTTTTAAGCTTGGCCTCAATCAATGGCGCGAACAGAGGAATTTTTGTAATCTCTTTTATGGTCGCCGGTGCCCTGGCATTCTGGGTGCCTGATTGATAGGTGATTGTGTATTTATTGCGATCAAGCATTTCTGGGCGCAGGGCTTGATTGGCAAAGGAGGTCATGCCGATCTCGCCGCGTTCTAATGCCAGACGCAGGCTGGAAGTGCCCCGATACCCGGAAATCCATTTCGCGTTCCAGCCCAGAAATTCAATTCCCCAGGCCGTCATGGTCATCCCTGAACGTGGGAAGCCCGTGACCGAACCCATGGCAACCGGCGGTTTTGATTTATCCATCAAGGCAGCCATTTGATCGTTGCGGATAATCATAAAGGTGCCGCCGATATCAAGCCCGCCAATCAATGTGTAAGTGGCGGGATCATATTTTGATTGGCGCACACGGTAATTGACCGGATCAATTTGAGACCCCGATGCCACCAGAAACGTAAGGCCGTTGGGCTTTACTTGTTGGGCAAAATAATTTTGCGCCTTTAGTCCTTTTGCTCCGGGTCGGTTGGTGACCACGACGCTGGGCTTGCCCGGTAAAAACCTGGCAAAGAACGGTGCCAGCAAACGGGCGGAGGCATCGGTGCTGCCGCCGGGTCTGGAACCGACAATCAAGGTGACCGTTTTGCCCTTGAAGGATGTCATGTCGGCCGCTGTGGCCAGCGTGGGTAACGTGGATGATACGGCCATTGCGGTCAACAGGGCCACGCTGCGAATACTCGCCGAAAGGATAGATGACGCCATTTTTTCTCTCCCTGTCCGATTGATTGAACCGGATTTTATGGTTGGTTTGTTGCAATTCGAAATGACAATTGATTATCAGAAAGTACAGGGTTGCAGCACCCCTGTCCAATGACAATTGGGCTATGCATGTCCGCTTTGCGAAAGGGTTTTTGGAGCAGCTCAAAGGTGCTATGGCCCATTAGGGCGATCCCCATAGCCATAGGTCCACCATAGTTCCCCTATCGGGCGTGGCATCTGTGTATGATCTGTAAAATTGACAAATCCAAGTCACAGAAGATCAATGGCGAAGATCAATGGCATTGTTTGGGCAGCGCATCTTTGTGTTTGTGACTTAATAAAGTCAATATATTCCAATGACTCTACACAATAAATGGCAATTCTGGATTGATCGGGGTGGCACCTTCACGGATGTGGTGGCGCTTTCACCTTCAGGCCTATGCGTGACCGAAAAACTGTTGTCGGACAATCCGGGGCACTACCCGGATGCGGTGATTGAGGCCATGCGCCGGATTTTGGTGCGCGAAACCGGGCTGGCCGCAGACGCGCCCTTGGCAGTCGAGCTGATAGGCTCTGTTCGCATGGGCACGACCGTGGCCACCAATGCGTTGCTGGAACGCAAAGGTGAAAAATTGATTCTGGTCACCACCGAAGGGTTTGGTGACGCCCTGCGCATTGGTTATCAAAACCGCCCTGATCTGTTTGCCCTGGATATCCAGCTGCCGTCTCTTTTGCACGCATCCGTTTTGGAAGTGCCGGGCCGGGTGATGGCCGATGGCACGGAATTAACTCCCCTGAATTTAGAAACGGCACGCATTGGGTTGATGGCGGCCTATGATACGGGGTGCCGGGCGGTGGCCATTGTCTTTATGCATGCCTGGCGGTTTCCAGATCATGAAAATGCAATTGCCGATCTTGCCCGCAAATTGGGCTTTACCCAGATATCGTTGTCCCATGAGATAAGCCCGTTGATGCGGTTTGTTGGGCGTGGCGACACCACCGTGGCCGATGCGTATTTGTCACCGGTGCTGCGAACCTATGTTGATCGCGTGGAAACGCAGCTGGGAAAGGCATCACTTTTGTTCATGCAATCCAATGGCGATCTGACCAGCAGCGCCCGGTTCAAGGGCCGCGATGCGGTGTTATCAGGCCCGGCAGGGGGCATCGTTGGTGCGGTGAAAACGGCAGCGGTCGCTGGCATGGATCACATCATTACCTTCGACATGGGTGGCACATCAACGGATGTCGCCCATTTCGATGGCGACTATGAACGGGTGTTTGAAACCACCATCGCCGGGGTTCGGTTGCGCGCCCCGATGATGGGCATCCATACCGTTGCCGCAGGCGGTGGTTCGGTGCTGCGATTCCATGGTGGGCGGTTTCAGGTGGGGCCTGAAAGTGCCGGGGCGGATCCGGGGCCTGCGTGTTACGGCCGGGGTGGGCCGTTGACGGTGACCGATGCGAATCTTGTTCTGGGCCGTATCCGAACAGAATTTTTCCCGCCCGCATTTGGCCCCAACGCCGATCAATTGCCAGATGTTGATGCAGCCCTTTCTGGCTTTGAGGCCATGGGGGATATCATTCGACAAGAAACCGGCAAAGCCAAGTCGGTGGCTGAAATTGCCGAAGGATTTTTATCCATTGCCATCGATAACATGGCCGCCGCCATCGCAAAGGTTTCAACCCAACGCGGCCATGATGTCACCCGCTACGGGCTGGTCGCCTTTGGCGGGGCCGGGGGCCAGCATGCGTGCCGGGTGGCCGATGCATTGGGGATACATAAAATCATGATCCATCCCATGGCCGGCATGTTATCGGCATTGGGCATGGGGTTGGCCGACATCGGAGAATTGCGCGAAAGCGCAGTAGAGGCAGCGTTTGAGCCAGCCTTGATGGGGGCCTTGAAGGACAAATTTGAAACGATTGAAGCCCAGGCCCGCGAAGCACTTTTGGATCAGGGCCTTGAAGCATCAAGGATTACCGTGATCCGGCATTTGCGCCTCAGGTATGGGGGAACCGACACGGGGTTGATGGTGCCTATAAAGAGTGACGGTGAAGATTATGATGAAATCTGTGCCGCCTTTGCCGATCGCCACAACACCCAGTTCGGGTTTGTTATGGCGGATACCCCGTTGATTGCCGAAGCCGTTTCCGTAGAAGCGGTGGCGGGGCCTGAGATTGATGGCAATGCCCTTTCAATTTCAACAGAGCCATCTGAAGACGCGCCCGAAAAAAAGGTTGCCGTGACTTTTGATGGGGTTGTTCTGGATACGCCGGTCTTTACACGGGCATCGATTTCTAAAATGGCAAACCTGAATGGGCCAGCACTTGTTTCCGAAGATGGCGCGACGACGGTCATTGAACCGGGCTGGCAGGGACACGAAGATGATGGTGGCGCATTGATTCTGGAGCGCAATGCAGAATCTGCGGGCAAATCTTTGGATTCGTGGGACACAGCCCTCCCGGTAGATCCGATCATGCTGGAAGTGTTCAACAATCTGTTTATGTCGATTGCCGAGGAAATGGGGGCCGCACTCCAGAACACGGCCCATTCGGTCAATATAAAGGAGCGTCTGGATTTTTCCTGCGCGGTGTTTGACCCCTCTGCGCAATTGATTGCCAATGCACCCCATATGCCGGTGCATCTTGGGTCAATGGGGGCAGCGGTTCGTGCGGTGATTGATCGCTGGGGGAAAGATGGCAAAGATCAGGCGGCGTTATCGCCCGGTGATGTGTTTCTTCACAACGCACCCTATGACGGGGGCACCCACCTGCCCGATATAACGGTCATTCGCCCGGTCTTTAACCCCGAAGGAGCCATTATCTTTTTTGTGGCGGCGCGTGGGCATCATGCAGACATTGGCGGCACCCATCCGGGTTCCATGCCGCCTCAATCGACCCGCATCACGGAAGAAGGCATTTTATTTTCAGGCGAACGGTTGATTGCAGGCGGTGTCTTTCAGGAAGAATTTATCCGGGGCCATTTGGCCAGTGGCCCATGGCCTGCGCGCAACGCAAACCAGAACATCGCCGATTTAAAGGCCCAGGCGGCGGCTTGTGCGCGCGGCGCCCACGGCCTTGATCGCATGGTGGCGATGTTCGGCTATCCCATGGTCAGGGCCTATATGAACCATGTTCAGGACAATGCCGAAGAAGCCGTGCGCCGCATGATTTCTAAATTAGACGACGGGGAACACACCGTGCCTTTGGATGATGGCAGTTTTATTAAAGTTGCCGTTCGGGTGGACCGAAAGGCCCGATCCGCCGTGGTTGATTTTACCGGAACATCCATTGCGTCCCCCACCAATTTTAATGCGCCCGTTGCTGTGTGTCGGGCGGCTGTGCTGTACACGTTTCGCGCACTGGTGAATGACCCCATCCCGATGAATGATGGCTGCCTTCGCCCCATCACCATCATCATTCCTAAAGGTTCGCTGTTGTCACCCACCCCGCCCGCAGCGGTGGTTGCGGGCAATGTGGAAACATCCCAATGCATCGTGGATGGCTTGTTGGCAGCAACGAACCGTCTGGCAGCGGGGCCGGGCACCATGAATAATTTCACCTTTGGTGATGACACCTATCAATATTATGAAACCATCTGTTCCGGTGCCGGTGCCGGGCCGGGCTTTGATGGGGCTGATGCGGTGCAGACCCATATGACCAATTCACGGCTGACCGATCCAGAAGTTCTGGAATGGCGCTATCCGGTTTTGCTGGAAAGTTTTTCAATCCGCAAAGGATCAGGCGGGCAGGGGAAATATCATGGCGGCAACGGGGTGGTGCGCAGGATACGGTTTTTGGCACCGATGAAAGCAGCCCTTCTTGCCAATCGGCATCGGACCCAACCATTTGGGATCAACGGTGGGGAAGATGGCGCATCGGGTGCGGCCTGGGTGGAACGCATGGATGGCGGGATAGAAAAATTGGGCCCAACAGCAGAGGTTTCCATGGGCAAAGATGATGTGTTTGTGATCCTTACCCCCGGCGGCGGCGGGTATGGGTCTCCAGAAAGCGGTTCTGGAAATTAGAAAGCCATTAAAAAAACCGGTATTTAACTAGCCCAGTTTTGGGCCTTGATCGCTGTCAGGGGAACTTGGGGGATCAGACGGTTCCGGTGCAGATTCCCCTGAAGGGGCCATGTGCTTCGCATCCAGTTCTTTTTTTGCCGCCTCTATTTCCTGATGTTGGGCTTCGCGGTCGATTTTTGTCCGCCCAAATTTGGTGCGGTTTTCCTTAGCTTTGCGCTCTTTTTCGACGTGGGCGCGTTGCTTTCTGAACTGATTGAGATTAATGATGTCGCCCATTGATGATCACACCTTTTAAAAGCAAATTGGCAAGGAATGGCCTCCACCATTTTACCGCCACATTTTACCAATTAGATTAACGCAATTTTATGGTGGAATCGCAAGCCTTGGATCATTGGGAAATAAAAAAAATGGGGATAGGCGTGGCGCCTTGCGTGGTGAACTAAAGTGAAAAAATTTCTGATCAGTGTGGGCATTGCATTTTTAGTCCTGATTGCAGGTGCCTTGGTGGCGCCAAGTTTTGTGGACTGGAATGCGTATCGTGCCGAGATCACATCGCAAGTTCGCAAGGCAACGGGACGCCGCTTGGTCATTGAAGGCCATATCAAGCTGGCAGTTCTGCCGGCCCTGAAACTGTCTGTCACCAACGTCAGGCTTGCCAATCTTGATGGTGCCAAAACCGCAGATATGGCGAAACTGGCGGCCCTTGATGTTCATTTGGCATTATGGCCCTTGCTGGAAGGCAAGGTGGTGGCGCATTCAGTTGTCTTGCGCGGCGCAGAGATCGAGCTGGAACATTTGGCCGATGGCCGGGTGAATTGGGATTTCCCCGGGCTGACCGCTTCTTCGAATGAACCCCCAAATTTTCAAGGTGAAGGTTCGGGTGCCCCCGGGGGGGATGCCATTCGTTTGGACAGGGTGACCATCAAAGGCGGGCGGCTGACCTATCGCGATTCACGCAAACGGACTGTTGAGCGCATTGATGCCATCGATATCCAGATTGCCGCTGCCACCTTAACAGGCCCCTACACAGTAAAAGGGAGCGTGCGGTATCACGGGGTGCCGCTCGATTTTGATTTAAGCACCGGAAAATTTGTTGGTTCAAACCCGGTGGCAGCAACCCTTGCCATGGGCATCGGCAAATCAAAGGTAAAATTTTCTGGCTCCATTGCCGAGGTCCAGAAAAAAGCATCGGTTCGCGGCAAGCTTGAACTATCCGGTCCCGATTTTTCTGCACTTGTATCGAAACTGGCCCGAACGGGTGGGGGTGACTTTGACGGTCATCCTTTCATCGCCAGAAAGTTCACCCTTAATGCTGCCCTGACGGGGCGTGCTCATGAATTTTCCATCAACGACATGGCGCTTGATCTGGATGGTTTGCGGGTGACAGGGGCGGTTGCGGGGACCCTTGGGGCGGTGCCAAAATTTGATGTGACCCTAAACCTCAACCGGTTGGATGCAGCGCCCTGGTTTAAAACGGCGAGCAAGAAGGGCAATGCCAGTGCGGCCCCTAAATCGGGGGATCAACCCTCAAAGCCCTTTTCCCTGCCAGAAGGGTTCCGGGTTAATTTAGACGCGTTTGTTGCGGGGGTTTCCCTCAACAAAGGCGTGCTTCGTAATCTGAGCATCTCGGCCAGACTGAACCGGGGTGTTTTAACCCTTAAAAAGGCCAAGGCCCAAATGCCGGGAAGCACAACACTTTCGCTTTCGGGAAAGCTGTTTGCGGACCGGGATCAACCGCATTTTGAAGGCCGGGTTCGGGGTAAATCTGATGATTTCAGGGCCTTTGCGCGCTGGTTGGGCGGCGATCTTGGGGCGGTGGCACCGGGTCGATTGCGCCGGGTTAAGTACCGGTTTGATATCGGGGCCGCACCAAAACGGGTAGAGATTTACAACACTGATATTCGGTTTGATTCTTCCAGGCTCCGGGGCGGCATGGTTGTTGCCTTGCGCAAACGGATTGGCATTGGCACGCGTCTTGAACTGGATAAGCTTGATCTGGATGCATACATGGGCGGCAAACCCGGGCCGGGGAAAACAACACCTCCATCAGACCAGATTTCGCTTTGGCCCTTATCAAAGGGAAAATCAGGGCCGGGGGTTCTATCGGCCCTTGGTGGGATTGATGCCAATTTCAGGCTTCGTGCGCGGCGTCTGACTTACCGTGGCATGGGGCTTAAAAATGTTGTGTTCGATGGTGCCCTTGTTAAGGGGAACCTCAATATTTCAAAATTAAAGATTGCCAATGTTGCGGGTGCCACGGTTGCCATAAGTGGCGGCATTCAAAATTTGGACTCAAAGCCAGCCCCTGATGTCCGGTTCAAGATTTTGGCAAAAAAATCAGAACGGCTTCTTGATCTGGTGGGGATCAACTTGGCGTCATCGGCGAACCTGCTTTCACCGCTTTCTCTTAAAGGTACGGTGAAGGATGGATCTGAAAAAGATATGGCGTTTGATCTGGCCTTGGCTGCGGGGAAGATCAACATGGGGATGAAGGGCGCGGTTGATCGCTCTGGCATCTTGCCGCGTTTAGGCTTTGACCTGAATATGAACCATCCAGATTTCACCAATTTTGTCGGCCTGTTTGATCCGGGCTTTCTGCCCGCCAAACGTCCCAAAGGGCCATTTTCACTGACGGCCCGTGTTGACGGCGCCGGGCTTGATTTAAAACTGGCAAAGCTTTCCGCCCGTTTGGGTGAGGCACGGCTTCGGGGCAAGGGCAGCCTTGGCTTTATTGGCGGCCCCCGGTTGGTTGTTGATCTTTCGGCCGACGATCTTGTGGCCGATCACTTCTTGGCCCGTGATGAAACATCAGGTGCAACGGGGGATGCAAAAAAGAATTTCCCCGCTCGGCGTTCTAAAAATCCTTCGCGCTGGTCGCGCACGCCTTTGGAACTAGGCTTTCTGAAACAGCTTAATGCGGATATTCGCATTCAGGCCAAAAGTGTTTCCTGGCGTCATTGGCGGGTGGCGACACCGCGCATTGATGCCACCGTGGATAAGGGAACCTTTGATTTGCGGCGTCTTTCTGGAAAAATGGCTGGCGGTAATTTCCTCATGACGGCCTCCATTGCGGCCCCAGCCAAAAAGGGCGCAGCTACCACTGCGCGGCTGGATGTGGATATTTCCCCCATGAACATGAAACAGGCCATGTTTAAAATGACCGACCTTGATATCAAACGAGGCAAGGTTGGCTTTAAGCTGGGTTTAAAAAGCAAAGGCGCCACGGAGGCTGCCTTGATTGAGGGACTATCTGGGTCTGGCATTCTTGAAGCAAGGGATGGCGCATTGCAGGGGTTCAACCTTTCAAAGGTCAACGCGCAGCTTAAATCCCTTGATAAACCGCTGTCTTTTCTGGCCTTGGCATCGACCGCCATGGCTGGGGGCACCACGAAATTTTCCAGTTTAAAGGGGAATTTCAAAATCAAAAAAGGTGTCATTCGTTCCGATGATCTGACGCTGGTGGCCGATGGGGGCACCGGGCAGGGAAAAATGGTGCTTAATTTGCCGCTCTGGTGGATTGATACCAATGCCAATTTCCGGCTTTCGGGCAATGCCAAGGCCCCGCCTTTTGGCATTGCCATTCGGGGCAATCTGGATGCGCCCGCCCGAATTTTGAAAATGAACGCCCTTCAAAATTGGCTCAGTGCCCAGGGCGCCGCCAGCGTGCTGCGAAGCCTGCTGAAGGTTCGCAAAAAAACACAGCCCAAAACTGCCCCCCAAACACAGCCCGCAACCGGGACCCAGCCGGCGCCTCAGCCGCCCGCCACACAACCGGCACCAAAGGCCGATCCGCGCGATTTATTCTTGCGCGGCATTCTGGATATTTTGAAAAAACAGTAATCCCGCCGGGATGATCGCCCTGCGCGGTTTGGTTCAGGCGGATTTTAGCCGAGCCAGAACATAAAGCCTGAGCGCGCTGGATAGGTTGGGCGGCGGATCGTCTGATGGGGTGGCGGCCATTCGGGCCTGATCGATTTCTGTGACCAATTGCGCGATGGATTTTTTGTCATCGATCGCGGCGCGTTTGATCTCTGCCCAGAATTCATCTTCGATAGAAATCGATGTGTCATGGCCGTTGATGCGAATGCCGTGGCGACGCAAACCCATGGGCCTAGGCTTTTTTCTTTTTCCGGGCCACCCGGTCCAGAAATGCAACCATGACCTTGATGGCCTCAGTCAGGTTCTGTTCTTCGGTGCGCCCGGATAGTTTGCGTGGCTTGAATGAATGTTCGCCATCGCCCAGATAATGCAGTTTTATTTTACGGTCGAGCCCAAAGCCCTTGATCTCGTCGCGGGTGCCAAACGGGTCGCGCTCACCCTGGACAATCAGGGCAGGGGTTTTGATTTTTTTAAGATGATCGGTGCGCACGCGGTCGGGTTTTCCCGGCGCGTGAAACGGATAGCCAAGACAGATCAGCCCGCGCACGCCCAAATCATCGGCCCCCATAGATGCGATGCGCCCGCCCATGGATTTACCGCCGATCACCAGATTGTCTGGGCCCAGTTGTTTGGCCACGTCTTCGAAGGTCTGGATCAAGACAGGCGCGCGATCGGGGGGGCGTTTTTTGCCATCCACCCGGCGCTTTTGCATATAGGGGAATTCAAACCGGGCAACGCGGTAACCACCATCCCCAACGCCTTTGGCGATGGTGGTCATAAAGATGTGATCCATGGGCGCACCGGCACCATGGGCCAGCGCCAATGTCAGGGGGGCATCTTTCGGGCCGGTATACAGGAACTTCAACGAACTACGCCTTGCCGGTGACAGACAGGGCAGCAAAGAAATCATTGCCCTTGTCATCGACAACAATAAAGGCCGGGAAATCGACCACGTCAATTTTCCACACCGCTTCCATGCCCAATTCCGGATACTCCAGAACCTCTACCTTTTTAATGCAATCTTGTGCCAATCGTGCAGCGGGCCCGCCGGTCGATCCCAGATAAAACCCGTGATGGGTTTTGCAGGCGTTTGTCACCTGTGGTGATCGGTTGCCCTTGGCCAGCATGATCATAGAGCCACCATTTTTCTGGAATTGTTCGACATAGGAATCCATGCGCCCCGCCGTGGTTGGGCCAAACGCACCCGATGCCATGCCTTTGGGTGTTTTGGCAGGGCCTGCGTAATAGACCGGATGGTCTTTCATGTATTGCGGCATGGGATCGCCCGCATCTAGGCGTTCTTTAATTTTGGCATGGGCAATATCGCGCGCGACCACCAATGGCCCGCTCAGCGACAACCGGGTTTTGACCGGGTGTTTTGACAGTTCCGCCAAAATATCGGCCATGGGTGCGGCCAGGTCGATCTTCACCACGTCGCCCGAAAGCGTGCTTTCATCAATGTCTGGCATGAAGCGGGCGGGATCGGTTTCCAATTGTTCCAGAAACACGCCTTCTGCGGTGATACGGCCCAAAACCTGTCGGTCGGCAGAACAGCTGACGCCAATGCCCACCGGGCAGCTGGCCCCGTGGCGGGGCAGGCGGATGACGCGCACATCGTGGCAGAAATATTTGCCGCCAAATTGTGCGCCGATGCCGTTTTGCTGGGACAGTTTTAAAACCTGTTCTTCCAAATCCCGGTCCCGAAACGCGTGGCCGTCTTCGCTGCCCGTATCGGGCAACCCATCCAGATAATGGGTGGATGCCAGCTTCACCGTTTTCATGGTCAATTCTGCGGAAGTGCCGCCAATGACAATTGCCAGATGATAGGGCGGGCAGGCGGCAGTCCCCAATGTCTTCATCTTTTCGTCGATAAATTTCAACAGGCTTTCGGGGTTCAACAACGCCTTGGTTTCTTGATAGAGGAAACTTTTGTTGGCCGAACCACCGCCCTTGGCGACGAACAGGAAATCATAGGCATCACCCGTCGTCCCATACAGGTCGATCTGGGCGGGAAGGTTGGTGCCGGTATTGACCTCTTCATAC
>Ga0233439_10004011_pt1 | contig 14684 bp, 9 predicted proteins | sample SI_123_September_6_FD_182713 | JGI IMG/M metagenome (GOLD analysis project Ga0233439, IMG submission 182713) | Seawater microbial communities from Saanich Inlet, British Columbia, Canada - SI_123_September2016_100_MG | ecosystem: Environmental > Aquatic > Marine > Inlet | place: Canada: British... | reverse complement strand
CTGACCTCTGAGTCCAGGTTCTCTATTCTATTGCGTGAAAATAGTTGTCGATTGTCTCGGTCAAGTGCGAAAAGGGTAATAGCTTTACAACGCCAGACATTTTTTAATTCATCGATTATGTCTGGAATTACGGCGGCGATATTATCTGTGGTCTGCGCTAGAGCCAGTATTGTTCTCACTTTGGCGCCATTTTCCTCAACGGGATTGTTTAAGGTATTTTGAGTACTATTCATTATTTATTTGCTGAAAGGGTTAAAAGTTATTATCTTTTGCGCAGACTACACTATGCACACAGCAAGAACTTGTTTTAAATCACAGTCACCCTTAAATATTTTGTGAATTCCATCTTGCTTTAATGTTCTCATTCCATCCTTAATGGATTGCTTGCGTAAGTCTTCGACCATAGCTTTTTGCATGATTATACGTTTAATTTCATCTGTTCCATCCAGACATTCATGCAATCCTGTTCGCCCTGCATAACCTGTTTCATTGCACCTGGCACAACCTACGGGCTTTTTTATAGTCAGTTCAGCAGTATATTTAATTCCCAGTTCGAGAAAATCTTTCTCCCCATACTGTTGGACCAAGGTGTCAAATTCTTTCTGGGTAGGATGATAGTCTTCCTTGCAATTTTTACAAAGGGTACGTACCAGCCTTTGCGCGACAATGAGGAGCAGGGCATCGGCAAAGTTAAGTGGATTCATTCCCATATCCAAAAGCCGTGTAATGGTTTCAGGAGCAGAGTTTGTGTGCAGGGTGCTGAAGACCAGATGACCGGTGAGAGATGCTTCCAGACCAATGGCACAGGTTTCGGAATCCCGCATTTCACCCACCATGATGACATCCGGGTCACCGCGTAGAAAAGATTTCATGGCGCGGGCAAAGTCGAGTCCTATTTTATTGAGCATTTGAACCTGCCGAAGTCCGTCCTGGGTAATTTCCACCGGATCCTCTGCGGTCCAAATTTTTCGCTCAGGTTTATTGATGTAGCCGAGACAGGAATGCAGGGTGGTGGTTTTACCAGAACCTGTTGGCCCTACTACCAAAATTAAGCCATAAGGTTTGCTGGATTTTTCCTTGATAATTTCGAGGTTTCTATCCGAAAAATTCATTTGCTCCAGCGGCATAGGTTTACTTGCCGCTAGAATTCGTAGAACTGCGTCTTCGTTTCCTCCAACAGTGGGACAGGTGGCGACCCTGTATTCAATTTCTTTTCTGCCGTATTTCATTTTAATTTTTCCATCTTGAGGCATGCGTCTTTCTGCTATATCCAGTTTAGACATAATTTTGATGCGAGAAATAATAGCCTGCTTGTACAAAAAGGGAATTTCCTGATAAATTTGGCAAGCCCCATCCTTGCGAAATCTAACCCTCACTGGTTTTTTACCAGTCCCAGGCTCAATGTGAATGTCAGATATCCCTTGGTCGTAAGCGTCTGTCAAAACTTTATTAACCAATCGTACAATAGTGCTGTCTGTTTCGCTGATAGCATTGACTTCATCGTCCTCCTGCATGGACTCTACAACTTCTGTGCTTTCGTCGTGAAGCGTATCCAAAAGGCTGGACATTTCTTCCTTTTTGATTTCTTCTGCGGTACCAGATATCGCCTCATCTTCTGTCATTGCAGAAAGCAGGAATTCCCTAATATCTATTTTTAATCCGACTTTTATTTCCAGTTTCTTTTTTGGAAAGATCATTTGAATATTCTGGATCCTTATCTTATTAGTAGGGTCGTCCATTAAAATGACTGCGCTGTTTTCATCATTTTGAAGGGGAACCCAATAATTTTTTGCAAGATAGGTTTTGTTTAACCCGGAAAAGTTGGATTGAGGAAGTACTATGGAATCATTGAAACCTTGATAAGGAAGACTGTAATAAAGTTCAAGCGACTTTCCAAGGTCTTTGCGTTTGAGTTTTAAATCACTAAGGAGAACCGTTTCAATATCCAATCGGTTATTGCGTGACTTTGCAATGGCTTCATTCAACTCATCTTGGGAAATAATTCCACTTTCGACTAAAAAACCAAATTTAGTACGCTTTTGACGGTTGATTTTTTGCTGGTTGAAAAATGCCAGAGCAAGGGTCTGGGCAATGGTTTTAGCGTTCCGTTCATCGAAATCATTGAACCGGTCCCCATGGCTTTTGTTTACCAGTTGCATGACACCCATCAAGTCTTCGCCTTGAAGCAAGGGGTAAACCAGCATGGATTTTGTGCGGAGTCCGGTTTTTTTGTCCCAGGAGCTATCAAACTTTAAGCCGGGATGAATACTTTTGAACTCATCTGGGTTATAAACATCACCGATATTGGCCGGCTTTTTTATCAAGGCGACACAGCCGGAAATGCTTGTTTCCGAGATGGGCACCCTGATTTCATTTATCTGGTTACCAGATTTAACCTTGGAATAAATTTCATTCCTGATTTCATCGACTGCATAAATTGTGATCAACTGAGAGTCAAACAGTTGCAGGATCGGTTGCTGAAGTTCAAGAAGAATCTCATCGATGGTTCCCGCTGAATGAATGGCATGGGCGGTTTCCTGTATTCTGGACTCGATATCTTCTACTTCCAGTTTAGCCAGTGCATGTCCAAGTGTTGTGGATAATTCTTTTGCCTGGCGAACATAATCCTCGTCAAAACTTCCACCGGATTCGTGGTTCAGGCATTCGAGTACTCCCATCAAACGTTTGTTAAATGGGAGGGCTACTACCAATGCAGACTTGGTTCTGAATTTGATTTTTTCATCCCAAGTTTTGTTTAATTTTAAATCAGAATGGTACTGCTTGAGCTCATTTTCGTCGTAGGCATCGATTATGTTAAGCGTCTTTCCGGTTGCGGCCACGAATCCGGCAAGACTCTTCGTCGATAGTTCCAGCCGAATTTCATCAACGCCTTCAACTTTGAAGTTTCTCGAATATATTTGCCTTTTATCCCTGTCGACTGCATAAATCGTAACGGCCTCGCAGTCAAAGAGATTTTTCAATTCTTCAGTAAGGGAAAATATAATATGCCCCATACTTTGGCCAGACAAAATTTTGTTGATGATAGGGCGAGTTCGGTCACTGGATCTTCTACCTCGTTCATCCTCACTCTCGTGACTTGCATCCATTTCTCGCCTTTTAAGCGAGGAAGAATTATTGTCACTTGCAAGACTTGGGTCCTCGGAAAAATCCGGTTTATTTTCAAGCAGGCTTTCTGCCGGAGGGGATGTTTTTGTCAATTTTGAAAAAAGGGACACGTTCCTAATTTCCATTTAAGTAATTTTATGAGAGGTATAGAAATATCCTACTACCAAGGCATAAAAAACTCAAGTTGAATCAGGGATAGCGGAACTCAAAAAGTATTGAAAACATTAGATTTACTTCAGGGTTGGTTTGCTTTGGGAGTAGCGGGAGGGTGAGTTTTTAAGAAAGCGGGTTAAAAACCCTAAACGTCAAGATCCTGAACAAACTCAGCTTTTTCTTTGATGAAATTGTAGCGGGATTCCGCATTTTTCCCCATTAACTGGGAAACTGTTTTGCTGGCTTCTTCGGCAGAATTTAAGGTTACTCGAATCATTGAACGGGATTTTTTATTCATAGTCGTTTCCTTCAAGTCTGAGGCGGGCATTTCTCCTAATCCCTTAAATCGACCTATTTCATGGGAGGTTCCATTCAGTTTCTCGATGATTTTATCTTTCTCCTCATCGCTTAAAGCATAAAAGAGTTTTTTACCTGCATCGATTCGATATAAAGGGGGTTGGGCAATAAAAAGATGGCCCTTTTCGATGATTTCTGGGAGGCAACGATAGAAAAAGGTAAGGAGCAAAGTGCAGATATGAGCACCATCAACGTCGGCGTCCGTCATGATAATGATTTTTCCATAGCGAAGCTTGCTATAATCAAATTTATTTCCAATCCCGGTTCCACAAGCGGAAATGAGGTTTTGAATTTCAGTATTAGCTAAAATCTTTGCCAGGGTTGCGGTTTCAACATTGAGTATTTTACCGCGGATAGGAAGAATGGCCTGGGTTTTTCGATCTCTTGCTTGTTTGCTGGAACCTCCTGCGGAATCTCCTTCACAAATAAAGAGTTCAGCTTCATCCTTATCTGTTGTGGCACAATCTGAAAGCTTTCCTGGCAAATTGAGTCGATGCGAGATATTTGTTTTACGTTGAACCGCCTCTTTCGCTTGACGAGACGCGATCCGGGCCTGAGCCGAAAGGATGATGCGATTGGCAATGGTATTTCCCAGAGTTTGGTTTTCATTTAAATAATGTTCCAGGGTATGATTGACCACCGACTCCACCTGAGAAGTGATATCTGAATTTAACCTTCCCTTGGTTTGACCCTGAAACTCTACTTCACCTTGAAGATAAATATTAATAATGGCAATCAGACCTTCCCTGACATCATCGCCGGTAATTCCCGGTATCTCTTTGGGAAGCAGTTTGCGCCTGTCAATATAGGCCCGAACAGCTTTGGTGATACCATTTCGAAATCCGGTCTCGTGGGTTCCTCCGTCAATAGTCCTGATGGAGTTCGCAAAAGAAAGAATTTGAGTGTCTGTACTAGGAGTCCAGAGAAAAGCGGTCTCCAGTCTCAACAAGTTGTCTTCTTTTTCTACATAAAAAGGTTTTTCCATCAAAGTCGATTTCTGTCCGACAATTTTTTTTATGTAGTCTTGAATACCTTCGGGATAATGAAATGAATGTGAATTTTTATTTTCAGTGACGTTTATTTTGAGACCCTTATTGAGGAAGGCTTTTGACTCTGCACGTTCCAAGATAAGTTTGGGGTTGAATTCCGTTTTCGGGAAAATTTTTCCATCAGGTTTGAAATATACAGTGGTGCCATAAAGCCTTGCAGGTTTTCCTTTTTTAAGCTTTGTAATGGGCTTGCCCCGTGAATAAGTCTGGCTCCACTCAAACCCATCTCGACGGGAGGTTGCGACAAGGTTTTCGGAAAGGGCGCATACCACAGCCATACCAACACCATGAAGGCCTCCCGACACTTTATAGTTGTCTTGACCAAATTTTCCGCCTGAGTGCAGAGTGGTGAATAGTATTTCCATTGCACTCTTTTTAGTATTACGAAACGGGTCTACTGGAATACCGCGTCCATTATCTTTGATGGTTACACCATGATCCTTGTCTAAGATCACCTCAATGGTATCGCAATGTCCGTTGAGTGCTTCATCCACACAATTGTCGAGAATTTCCCAAAGCAAATGATGCAGGCCTGTGGAGGATGTTGAGCCAATGTACATTCCCGGTCGTTTACGAACCGGTTCGAGTCCTTCGAGAACCTGGATATCTTCAGATCTGTATTTTGACATGATGCTTATTTCACTTTTAGAATGTTTTTGCGTTTGGACACGATTACACCCTGACTTCCGCGGTTACAGAGGCGGACACTTTTTACGGTGATGACCTTGTCATTACCCGAGTCGAGTTCAAGGGTGATTTTGCTTTTTAAATCTACGAATTTAAACCCAGACACCTGGCTATCGCCCGGTTTCATAAGAATAACTCCTTTACCCGAACCTGTTAATTGGGTTACCTGGTCTGTGGCGATGACCACTGCTTTCCCTTTTACTGTGGCCAAAAAAACGTGCTTGTGCGTTACCGGGGCGAAACCGATCATTTGGTCGTTATCTTTTAAGCTCATGATCTTTCTTCCCGAACGTGTAGTCTCTGCTAGATTAGATAAAGGAAATCGAAATCCAAATCCATTAGCACTGACAACCATGAACTCTGAGGGGCCTCCCCCCGCTTTATTATTTTTAGCAAAGTCCATTAATATTTGACCCTCCGATTGCTCGGAAGGATTCATGCTTTCACTAGGAGGAGAAAGTGTAAGCATACCAATGACTTTTTCGCCATCACCAAAATTGAACAAGCTTTGAATAGGCTCACCAAACCCACTTCTTGTGTAGGGCAGGTTGTAGACTTTGGATACATAAACAATTCCAAATGAGGTGAAAAGAGCGAGTAGATTTCGCGTATTGGTTTGCAGGGAATCGAGTAATTGATCGTTTTCTTTAAATTTGAGTCCTGAAGGATCGTTCAGGTTTTTTAATTTTCGAATCCACCCGTTCTGGCTGAGAACTATATGAACATCTTCATGCTCGATAAAGTCTTCAGCGTTATATTCAATATTTTCGATGGTTTTTATCTGAGTAACACGTTTGTCACCGTGTTTGGCCTTGATTTCTTCGAGTTCTCCTCGCACCTCTTGCCAGATTTTTTTAGAAGACGCGAGAATAGATTGAATTCTTTTTTGTTCTTTGAGTTTTTCTTTTTGTTCCTGGAGAATCTTCTCCATTTCCATTGCTACCAGGCGATAGAGAGGGATCTCAAGAATCGCGTTCGTCTGCTCGTCATCAAGCTTGAACTGATTTTGCAGTTTTTCGTGAGCTTCTTTGCGGGATTTAGAAGATCGTATCAACTTCAATGCTTTCTCCAGGTCATTGAATACTGCCGCAAATCCCGCAAGAAGATGCAGGCGTCTTTCAATAAGTGCCAACTCATAATTTAAGCGACGCGTGATCACCTGCTTACGAAATTCCAGAAAAAACTGACAAATTTCCAAAAGGGACAGGCGCGCAGGTTCACCATTAGGTTTGAGGCAGGTGAAATTAAGCTGAAAATTACTTTCCAGATCCGTGTGCTTGAAAAGATAGCTCATCACCTTATTTTCATCCGCAGTACTTTTGATCTCAAGCACTACCCGAATGTTCTCATCACTTTCGTCTCTCACATCCGTCAGGGGAGGAAGTTTTTTAGCAATGATAATTTCAGCAATCTTTTCTATCATCCGGGCCTTATTGACGGCATAAGGGATCTCTTTGAGGATGATCTGCTTTTTGCCTCGCGGCAAAGATTCGACTTTCCAGATTCCCCTGATTTTTACTGCGCCTGATCCGGTCTCATAAGCTTTTCGTATTTCAGTTTTACTGTTAAGAATGATTCCGCCAGTGGGAAAATCTGGGCCCTTAATATATTTCATTAGATGGGCCACCGTTTGCTTGGGCGAGTCGATCAATGAAATCAAGGCCGCCATGACCTCCTGCAAGTTATGACTTGGAAATGAGCAAGCCATTCCCACAGCAATACCGGAAGCGCCGTTAATCAATAAATTAGGCACGCGGGAAGGCAGTACTACTGGCTCCTTCAGGGAGTTGTCGTAGTTGGGACGAAAATCTACGGTGTCTTTCTTTATGTCTTGCAATAAATATGAGGTGATCGGGGTCAAACGTCCCTCTGTATAACGGTAGGCCGCAGGGGAATCGCCATCCAGCGAACCAAAGTTTCCTTTTCCGTCCACAAGGGGATAGCGCATGGAAAAATCCTGCGCCATACGTACCATCGACTCATAGGTGGATGCATCTCCATGCGGGTGGTATTTACCAAGCACTTCACCAATAATTTTGGCAGATTTTACATGTTTGCTTGCGGCGTTCATTCCCATGCTATCCATGGCAAACAGGATTCGACGATGTATCGGTTTCAATCCATCCCTCACGTCTGGAAGAGATCGAGAGACAATGGTTGAAAGTGCGTAGGTCAGAAACCTTTTTTCGAGTTCGTCCTGTAAGTCGGAGGTTTTTTCCTGTCCCATTGGGTTTTACCGGTTTAGCGTTTAAGAAAAGATGAGTTGTTCAGCTTGACGTTTGTGGTTGGCGGTCTTATTTAGGTGCTAAGCCAGGAATGTGAGGTGCTGGCCGGATGTATCGAGTACAGATTGTAAAATCAATAGGTTAGAGCTAATTTCTTTTTTTAGTATTTTGTTTTCGCTATTTACAGATTCCCATATATTGTAGGCCTGAATTATTTGTATACAATATGCAGAGGTATAAAGCAAGTGAATTCAAATATTAACAAAGAAACCTCCAATCAGGTTTAGATTTTCTTAAAACAATTCATTTCAGTAGGTTGAAATCTTTTTTAAAAGGGTGCCATCCTATTATTGCCGACGGAATCTCCAGAGGCTTTTTCTTCTGTCCCATTATTATTAATATCCGGTAAATTTACCGATTAAGTATTTTTTTAGTTTAAGGAGTGATTCATGTCCGATCCTACACTGCAAGAGAGAATAATTGGTGCCCTGAAGACAGTTCAAGATCCTGACCTTCATAAAGACATTGTCAGTCTTGGATTTGTCAAGAACTTGAAAATAGATGGGGGCAACGTTAAATTCGATGTTGAACTGACTACTCCCGCCTGTCCTGTTAAAGAACAATTGCGCACGGAATGTGAAACAAAAGTCAAAGCTATTAAGGGGGTGGATCAGGTCGATGTCAATATGACAGCCGTAGTTAGGTCCACCGAGCATTCGCAACCCGTATTACCGGGTGTAAAAAATATCATTGCCGTGGCAAGCGGGAAGGGGGGCGTTGGCAAATCCACAGTCAGTACTAATTTGGCTATTGCATTATCCTTAACGGGAGCCCGTGTCGGATTAATGGATGCGGACATTTACGGCCCAAGCATACCGCAGATGATGGGTATTCCTATCACCTCACCTAAAGTGGGCGAGGAGAATAAATTTTTTCCACATGAAAAATATGGATTGAAAGTGGTTTCTGCCGCATTTTTGACCAAACAGGGCCAGCCGCTAATGCTCCGAGGACCTATACTGGGAGGTATCATTCAGCAGTTTCTGCAAAACGTTGAGTGGGGTGAACTGGATTATTTGATCATTGACCTGCCTCCAGGTACGGGGGATGTGCAGTTGACCTTGACCCAAAAAGCACCCCTTTCTGGCGCGGTGGTTGTTACCACTCCGCAAGAAGTCAGCCTGATCGATGCCGACAAGGGTGTGAAAATGTTTCAACAGGTCAAAGTTCCACTTCTCGGAATTGTTGAAAATATGAGCCACTTTATTTGCGATGGCTGTGATAAAAAACACTATATTTTTAGGCAAGGTGGAGGTAAAACCCTGGCAGATAACTTTAATATCCCATTGCTGGGAGAAGTGCCCATTATTCCTGAGGTCGCTGAAGGGGGAGACTCGGGTATTCCTATTGTCATGTCAAATCCGGAATCTCTGGCAAGTTTGGCGTACAAGGCCTTAGCCGGGCAGGTGGCGGCACAACTTAGTATCAATCAGGCCAATAGCGGGGAAAAAGTTTCAGCCGATTTTGAACTTGCCTGGGACTCAGATGCTAAATAGGCTCTGTCTCGAAGTAATGAGACACCGGCAAATATTTTTGAATATAAAAGGAATTAACAATCATGACAGCCCCCGCACCAAAGAGCATCAAGCAGGTAAACGCTTCTACTCTAGGCATATCCTGGAGCGATGGACACGACTCGGTTTACGCTGTTAAAAATTTACGGGAAAATTGTCCGTGTGCACATTGCATCGATGAATGGAGCGGAAAAAAGATGATCGCTCCAGGTGCCATAACAGAGGATATTCGTCCGCAAAACCTTAAGGCAGTTGGACTTTATGCCATTCAGTTTTATTGGAATGATGGGCATGACACCGGGCTTTATACACACGAACTCTTGCGGCAACTTTGCGAATGCGCGGCGTGTAAAAGTAAAGCTACTACAAATTAGGTTCTAACTCCTTGATTTTTGTGACAAATTTGGGACATCGTTGAGACGAGATTGCAATAAGGATTCTTCATAATGAGAATGGGTGGATGTCCCTCTGCCGTTACGTTCCCCCCCTCTCTTAAGGATGGCGGAGGGATCTCCAGACCCTCGGCGCCCACTACGTGGGAGGTAATGGTGGCGGACTCTAGTAAAAGATGAAATGGTGTCTGTCAGCTTAAAAATTTCACCGGTTATCAGAACGGTTACATTAAAAAAAAATTACGAGTGCTTGGGAATACAGGCTTAAGCGCTCCAACCCGAACGGGAGTAGCGGTCAAGCTGCTCCCGTTTTTTGTTGCCGTGAACCCAATAAGTCAGGCAGGTTTGCAGGGGTAATGATTACGGCATCACTTTTCAATTTTTCTCGATTTACCTTCCTGATCAATCGCGACGTAAGTGAAAACAGCTTCGGTCACGCAATATCGTTCATCCGCCAGTTCCTCCAGCACAGGTTTGACCCAAACCTCCAGCTTAAGGGTCATCGAAGAGTTTCCTATCCGCAGGCACTTTCCATAGCAACAAACCACATGGCCGACGTTAACCGGTTTATAGAATGTTATTCCATCCACTTTAACCGTGACCACACGACCTTTGGCAATTTCCTTTGCCAGAATGCCCCCGCCAATATCCATCTGCGACATGATCCAGCCCCCAAATATATCGCCGTTTGAGTTGGTGTCTGCGGGCATTGCCAGGGTACGTAATAAGAGATTGCCTTCGGGTTCTCGTTGGTCTTCTGCCATTAGTTTCTCCATCTGAGTCAAATAAAGGGTGAATTATACCTCTAAATGAAATCAAATTCTTTAACAGCCACTTGTAAACTATGCTTGCTAATAATAAATCCAAAACACCATCTTATAAAGGGGTCTACCCCTCCGGGGCACGAAAGTTTCGGAAGAGGGCACCACGAAGTCGCTACTTGAATATATAATATATAGGTTTTAAATTTGAAAGCATAATCCCTTAAAGCACGAAACCTTAGTGGGAACGGTGGGAACGATGGCAAATCACCCCAGCCCCTCTTTGAAAAAGAGGGGACTATAAGGTGTTGCGCTTGAGGGTATAGACCGCCATTCGGGTAATGCAGTGTGGGTGGCTCGCCACCTACATGCCGACTTTTTCGCGGACTTCATCCATCAGTTTGGCATCAATGGTAGTGACTCCTTTTTCCATAGCAAAATTGATCACTGTTTTTTTAGCCATGCCGCGGACAAAGAAGGGAACTTTTTTGATTCGTTGTTCTGCCTCTTCCGTCCAGATGAGATCGTCTTCCGGATTGGTAGCCTTCAGTTCTTCTTTAGCTTGCGCTAATGATGAACTGACAGCCGCCATAGGAGCCTTGCTGACATCGGTGGCACCTCCCATTTCGACACCCAGTTTGCTGACGAACTCCGTTTCAAATTTATTGGTGAGCATGGCGATGCTATGCCCGCATTTTTTGCATTTGAATTTCATGGCCAGGTTTTGTTTTTCTTCTGGCATGATGCCTTCGGTCTGCACTTCCATCTTGACATCACAAGGGATACAAAGGAATTTCATTACGTCTCCTGATTATTTGGTGGTGAATTTTTCAATATTGTCAACGGCTTCGGCAATGGCTTGGCCTGTAATAGAATCTTTGAACTCTTTATAAAAAAGGTTTCCGGATTGGCTCCGCGATACACGTGTATCAAACGGAATCTTGCCGATATAGGGAATATCCTTTCTTTCACTCAGTTTGTGCACATCTTCTCCATCGAACAGTTTTCCTTCTTTGTCGCAATGCGGGCAGACGTAGGTTGCCATATTCTCGATCAAGCCAATAATGGGCACTCCCATTTTATTGTTCTTGGTGATGGATTTCGTCACTATATGCTGAGAAAGCGGAGACGGAATGGTGATCTCTACCACTCCTTCGAGTTCAGGAATGAGCGAACGGATGTTATCTATGCGGTCACTGCCCGGTGGCATGTCGATGAGGAGATAATCCAACTCACCCCAGTTGGTATCTGCCAGCAGTTCCCGAATAGCGGTGGACTCCATAACGCTGACCCAGGATGCCGTGGCATCGTCTGCATCGGTCCACATGACGGGCGTATCGGCGGTTTTTAAAAGCATCTCCATCGACATGATGCGGATGCCCTGATGACCGATTCCTGCTTCCAGGCCATCATCTTTCATATTCAGTTGGACATCATTGCCAACACCTAACAGGTGACCAATGCTGGGTCCGTTCAGATCGGCATCCAAAATTCCTACCTTGTAACCCCGATCGGCAAGGCAGGAAGCGATGTTGGCTGTGATGGAACTTTTACCGACACCTCCTTTGCCACTCATTAATGCCACTTTATATTTAATTTTATCGAGACGGGAGCGTAACTTTTCGCCTAATTCGACCACCTGTCCGATTATATTGGATCCGCCATCTCCTTCCAGATCCTCATAAGTTTTCATGAAAAGCTCCTAAAATTTCCCCCGAAGGGTCGTTATGGTTGTTGTATTACGATGGTTCATAATAGAGTAAAAACCACTCGTTTTAAAGGTTTTCTTGGGTTTTCTAGAAGATAGTAGGTCGATCTAAAGATATTTTTATCCGATTTAGTGATTTTAGTTGACCCCTGAGGTTTGTCTCTATTACATTAGCAAGTTTAGCATTTGCACCGGTTTATTGATTTGATTTTGGGATGATGAAACATGGCTTTAACGGAAGAAGATAAGAAGCTGATTGAAGAGGAGGAGCAACTTCTCGAAAGAACCCTGGAGTCGTTATGCCGACAGCTTCCTAAAGCCCAGGCATCGAAAGTCAGTGCAAATCTGGCCGCCCGCGAGTTGACCCGTCAAGTAGTCAATGAGTGGAACGATGAAGAAAGGCAACCTCTGGTGTCGGATGAGGCGGTAGCTCACCGAATTTTTGATATCCGGAAAAACAGTGACAAGGCTCTGCTCGAATTAATTCAAGAACCTTATTTTGGCAGGGTTTGCACCAAAGAGGAAGACGGCAGTGAAGTGTCTTTCCTGATCGGAAAGAAAAGTAATATTGAAGCAGGGGTTGTGGACTGGAGGAATGGCCCCATCGCAGGGTTATATTTCAATTATAAACAAGATGAAGAGTTTTTTGAGGTCATAAACCAAAGGGAACGCAGTGGTTATATTCAATTGCGTCGATCCTACCGCATTGAAAACGGACATTTAGTACAGATAGATACTCCCGAAGGGTTGTTCCGGAAAACCGAGTCCGGCTGGGATAAGTTGGATGTCGAGGATGAAATCGCCGCGCATCGTTCAAGAAGTATTGGATCAAATGAAAAACGCCTACCAAATATTCTTTCCTTAATAACCAAGGATCAGTTTGAATTGATTACCAGTGATCCAGAACGGCCTGTCATCATCCAGGGCTCAGCGGGTTCTGGTAAAACTACGGTCGCTTTGCATCGACTGGCCTGGCTCCTGCATGAAGAAAATTCGTTTGCCCAGGCAAAAAATACTCAAGTACTGGTGATGAACCGGTCTTTGCAGATTTATGTTAGTGCTACTTTGCCTTCTATGGGGATAGAGGGGGTGGAAACCGCAACCTTCAATAGTTGGGCCATGTCGATAATTCGGAAAGTGGTTCGCGGACGCCCCTTTTTTAAATTCCACAACGTTCCGTCATTTGTTGAGGAAATAAAATTCTCAGAAGAAATTTTAAATGCTCTTGATGGCTGGGTGGAAAAGCAAAAACAGACGTTGGATAATGCAGTGAACGAGGTATTTAAAAAATGGCCTGGGCAATTAAAGGCATGGAAGAAAGCTGAGAACAAGGCCATATTGCCCCGTCTCAAGGACTTTGCTCATGATGTTAAAGAATCTAACCTTCCTAAATTTGACAAGGATAAATGCCTGGAGTTTTTAAAACGACAAATCATTGATCTGGAAGACTATGTTCAAGATGTTTACAAACTGTTAGCGGACATAGATCATTTGAAAAATTATCTTCCTCCTGACACCAAGCTCGATTCGCATCTGGATTACCTGAAAAGGTTGACGGAAAAAAATCAGGCTAAGAATAATCTGGATTATTTTGACATGTCGCTGATTCTTCGCCTCATTCAGCTTAAAAATGGTGGTCTGCCTGATGGGTCGGGGGGTGTGGTTTTGCTGGATCATTTGGTGATTGATGAGGCGCAGGATTTTGGTCCGGTTGAGTTTGCCATCATGATGTCTGCTGTCAGCGATAAACACCAGATGACCATTGTGGGTGATGTGGCCCAGAAGATTTTATCTGCAAGGAAATTCATTGGTTGGAATAGGGTAGTGAGTAACCTGGGAATGGAGGACGACTCTATCATTCGTCTTGAGGTTTCTTTCCGGTGTACGGTTCCCATTATGACTTTGGCGCACAAGGTGGCAGGAGACCCGAAAAAAGTCGAGGGCAGGGCCGGTGCTGAGCCAGAATGGTTCAAGGCGGATGATAGGGAAAGTCTGCTGGAAAATTTGGTCGATTGGGCCAATCGCCTGGTTACAGCTGACCCTCATAAACTTATCGCCATTATTTGTCGCTACCCGAAACAGGCAATGGAATTAAAGGAAGAATTGGAAGAATTCTTGGCGGGAGAAGTTCGTCTGGGGCACCGTGACCAGTTTTCTTTTGAGCCTGGAATCATGGTGACAAATATCCATCAAGTTAAAGGCCTGGAATTCGACTCGGTAGCTCTGATTGAGCCCGATGAAGACAATTATCCTATTAGAAGAGAAGAGAGCCGCAATATGATTTATGTGGGCATCACCCGGACTCAGGATGATTTGCTTTTGACAACGATCAAACCTTTTTCCAAGGTGTTTTTTTATAACTAATTATTATTATAAAAAGTTGCGAAACCAGGTGGGAGGGCTATATTGTTGTTGTAAGGGATTTGAGACCAACCTTAAACAAGGAGGTCTGTATAGAGGCTGAGAGTCCACCTAAACAGTTTAGTAAGACCAAATTGAGAGTTTGCATATAAATGTGAACGGCACCGCGAAGTTAGGAAAGCGGGCTAAAAAAAGAGAAAAAACGCGTTGAGCAGTTGCAACGCGTTTTTTATTTATTTGCGTAGAGCTGAATGAAGAAAAAATATTTGCTTCTAGTAGAATATGAAGGCA
>Ga0233439_10004008_pt1 | contig 14690 bp, 12 predicted proteins | sample SI_123_September_6_FD_182713 | JGI IMG/M metagenome (GOLD analysis project Ga0233439, IMG submission 182713) | Seawater microbial communities from Saanich Inlet, British Columbia, Canada - SI_123_September2016_100_MG | ecosystem: Environmental > Aquatic > Marine > Inlet | place: Canada: British... | reverse complement strand
CTTATTGTGGACACGCTCAAAGTTTTTTAATTCCTCAACATCCTTCTTTAGGACCCTAATCAAAAAGGTGTTGTCTATTATTTTTTGTATTTCACCACTTGTTTGCTGTGCGACCTTATATGCTCTATGCATGTATTCTCTTGATTTACTTACAAAGAACTTGATAGGGATATACAAAACTAAAGTGCCAATAACAAAAGTACCTAGTGTTTGAGGATTAGAAAGATATAAATATAAGACAAATCCAAAAGACTGGATAATGCTATTAGATAATGAAATCAGAGAAGTATAAAAAAAAGCTATATGACCTGTTACGTTGTCAATGTAGAAATAAGCATCAGCAGTGGAGTAATTTCTTTTTTCAAAGATTTCTTCTAAGATATGAAGCTTTAGGTTTTTTTGAATACTTAAAACCATAGTTTTTTCAATTACTGCCAGAAGGTAAATGCATAAATATCTTATCAATACTAAAACTGGTAGTACCCAATAATTATTGTTTAAAAAGTCTACATATAATAAAGTGAGTTCTCCGAATCTGTCATCATTTGTGATTATCGCTGTAAAGCTTACAATCAATAATATATCCATTAATGCTGTCGTGTTTGCAATTACTACTGCTGAAAAAATAGTTAATTTTTTTTTGTTTGTTCTAGTTAACTTAGAAACAAATATAATGTCATCAAATGATTTTTTTAAATTTTTTAGCATAAAGATAGTTTAAAAGCTTTTGATTAAAAGTCATTGTAAACTCAACATATATAAAGATTTAAAATATAAATGAAAAAAATTGCAGTAATAAGTATCAAAGGTGGATTTGGAAATCAACTATTTCAAGTAGTTTTTGTAAACCATTTAAAAAAGTTAGGATTTAAAGTCTCTATTGATACTTCTTTTTTTAAATTAAATGAAAATCACTTGAAACAGAATAATATAACCAAGAGAAGCCTCATTTTGCCATTGTCAGCATTTAATTTTCGTGAAACCAATAACTTAAATATAAGATTGATAAAATTTCTATTCAACTTGTTAAAGAGGTTTAATTTAAAATTTAACAATAGGATTGTAGCAAATAAATTTACAGGACATAGTTTTGATATTAATAAAACTGGTTTTATTAATATTTTTGATGGATATTGGAAGAATCCAGAAATTCTAGAATCAAATCTAACGTTTTTAGTGGAAAACCTGTCAAAAAATAAAAACTTCAGTAGGCAATTTAATAATATTCCCAATAAAAATACACTTCTAGTACATGTAAGAAGAACAGACTTTATTGAAAATGGCTGGGATTTGAGTGAAGATTATTACTCTAAGTCTATTAATTTCATATTTGAAAAAAAAGGTAAGCAAAAAATTGATGTATTTACTGATGATGAGAGCTGGGTGAAAGACTCTACTTTTTACAAAACTTTTGAAATAAATAATATTTATAAAGAAAATAAGGAAGAATCCCCTTTTGAAGATTTCATCAAAATGCTAAATTATGAAAACTTTATAATTGGTAATTCAACTTTTGCATTCTTTCCTGCTTATCTTAAAGCTAAAGAAAACAGCATTGTAATAGTTCCAGATCCATGGTTTAAAAATGGAAGTCACCCGAATATAGCTAAATCTGAGTGGATTAAAATAAAAAACATTTAAAATATCGCCAACATTAATAAACTTTATGAACAAACATAATTATCATGAGATTGAAGGAAATATAATATAAAAAATTTAATTACTGTAGGTATTCCTACTTTTAACTCTTCAAAATATTTAGAGTCTTGCATTAAAAGTGTTGTTTACAAAAAAACTGTAGGAGAAATCTTAATTTCTGATGACTGCTCTAGAAATTCTGAATTAATTGAAATTAACAATATTGTTGAAAAGTTCAAAAATAAAAAAAATATTCGATTAATTAAAAATGAAAAAAATAGAGGGGCATTTGAAAATAAACTCAAATTAATTAAAAATTCTAATCATGATTTTGTTTATATCTTAGATTCAGACAATTTATCAGGTAAAAATCTTGACAATATTGTTGTAAATCTATTCAGCAATAAAGATTTAAATGAAAATTATTTAATACAACCAAACACATTGTATCAATTTTGGGAATATCCAAAGCTTGCAAAAATATTTAGTAATTTCAATAAAAAGTATATTGTAGAATTTTATAAAAATGATAAAGTTTTGAGTTCTAAAGAAGTTAAAAATTCTCTGCTCTTTAATTCAGGAGATTACAATCTAAAAGAATTTAGTAGTGTAGGAGAAATTGATTCAAGAAATATTGATAATAACGATTCTTTAAAAGATAAATGGATATTCTGGGTACTAAATTGCGGAAATTTTATTGTGAACAAGAATGTTATGAGTCAAGTAGCAAAAAGTGGCTTAGAATTTGATAGATCAATTAGATCAGTAGATGCAGTAGCATTTTCATATCTATGGCTTGAGTCAGGTAGAGAAATAAAGATAACTAAAAAATTTTTCCACCATCATAGAAAAAGAGATGATAGTGTATCATTTACTGAAAAGAAAGACTCAAAAAAAGGAATAAGATTTTTTATAAAGAAAATTCTTATGAACTTTTAAAACATTAGAAGTCACCCAACTTAGTTTTATGTTAGTTTATGATTTTTAGAATAAATATATGTTTGTAAATTTTCTATATTTTTTGGATAAATTCTTTTTTTATTTAACAACTTTGCAATAAGCAGGTTTTCATACGGTTTTTCGCTAAAGCTGCTATCTATATTTTTAATTTGCCATACTGAGTCTTTTGAAATTATATACCCAGATCCCCCCCCTCGACACCAGTGAACGAATTCGCCTTCATTTGGTGATTTTGTATAGGTGTAATGAAAAAGTATAAGATTTTTTTTTCAATCTAAAAATGTATATTAATAATCATATGTAAAATTGTATATATATTATGAAAAATAAAAACTTTTTTTAATAACTGTATGGGCAGTAAAGTGGTTACCAGTTATGTTAAATAATATTTTAAATAAGTACAACTGTGAAATTCATGGAATCATACAAGTTGGAGCTAATAACGGACAAGAATTAAACCTTCTCGTTAAACATAGCGATAACATATATTTATTTGAGCCACTGAAGTCTGCTTATTCAATCCTTTTAGCTAAAAGTGCAAATTATAAAACAGTCAAGACTTACAACTTTGCTTTAGGTGACAGTCATGGAGTTGAAGCATTAAATGTTACAGAAACTAATAATGGTGCTTCTTCATCTATACTAAAACCAACACTTCATAAAGACTACTTTCCAGAGATACAATTTAACGCAGTAGAAGAAGTCGCAGTTAAAAGATTTGATGAAATTGATGAAAACATAGATGCAAATTTTCTCATCATAGATGTCCAAGGGTTTGAGTTAAAAGTTTTAAAAGGTTTTGGCAATAAATTAAAAAATATAGATTTTATTTTCACCGAATATTCCCTAAAGCCTCTATATGAAAATAGTGTACTAATTTATGATTTAGATGATTTTCTAAAAAACTTTGGCTACATAAGGTTTAAAACTTTTCCTACTAGCAATAAACCACAGGGGGATGCACTTTATGTAAAGAAAGAAGAAAAGAATATCTTCATGTACTTTGTATATAATCTAAATTCTAAATTTCAAATTTCAAAATTATATTTGTTCTTTTTTTTATTAAAAGATACGAAGAAATTAAAATTTTTGTTTAAAAAATTTATTAAAAAAAATTTAAATTTATAAGTTACTATTTTTTCTACTTAAAAAGCTACCTAATATTTTTCTAATCTCTAAGTAGAAAAAATTTAAAGAAAATATTGGATGTTTGAAAATGTATAGTATTTTATTCTTTTCCAGAGAATTTTTAACTGCAACTAAAAATTCATCAGGATACTTTATCATAATTTTCCTTGAAAAATGCAGCCTATATATTGCTTTTCTCCACCTAGTTGAGTCTGAAACTGTCGCAGATGTAAATTGAAATCTTTTTATTCTCTTAATTGAACTTCCTAAATTTTGAAATTTCAAATGTTCTAAAAATATTGATTCTGGAGCTATTTCTTTATTATTCATTTCATTGTTTGCTTCTCTTGTATCTAAAAATTCAGATATGGAAAAATATTTATCAATATACTTATTTGGGACTATCGCATGACGATCACAAATTCCAAAATAGTCTTCACCTTCGGGAATCCATATATTATCTCCTTCAAGTTTTGGATGATAGTCTGTATAAAATTGATCGAATCTGCTGTGAATTACATACTTATAATCTAAGATTTCATTTAGATAATTGTTATAAGCGATAATTTTAAAACCAGTAACTATTGCGCCAGACCCTGTATGGTTATCAATTCCACCTGCCATTCCTAGTTCTTGGCCTTTTAATAAAAAATCTAATGCATTTGAACTTTTAAAATTATCTTCATAAAAATGTCTCCAATTCTTAGGTTCTTCAAATTTCCAATTGAACTTTGTATGCTTAAGTAGAAATTCAGGAATTTCGAATATATCACCATATAATAATGCCAAATCAGCATCTAGTGGCTTTTTGACATATTTTACAAGAGACTTCCATGTTGGCAAACCTCCTCTGGGTGATCCGGAAAGTAGAATTAAATAGTCGTTCAATTTTGTTTAATTATTTGTTTTTCAATCCACAAATAAGTCTCTTTAATACCTTCTTCAAGATTAAATTTATAATCCCAGTCTAATATTTCTTTTATTAACTCGTTATCAGAGTTTCTCCCTCTAACACCTAGTGGACCATCAATATGCTTGATAGATATTTTTTTGTTTGCTATTTTTGAAACTATTTCTACTAATTGATTTATAGAAACCATTTCTTCAGAACCAATATTAATTGGACTATGATAATCAGAATTCATTAATCTTCTTGTAGCTTCTATGCAATCTTCAATAAATAAAAAAGACCTAGTTTGTTTTCCATCACCCCAGATTTCTATTTCATCAACCATATCGGAGCTGGCCACTTTTCTACAAACAGCAGCTGGTACCTTTTCCTTTCCCCCGTCCCATGTACCTAGAGGTCCGTAAATATTATGAAATCTGGCAATTCTTACCTTTAAACCAAAATTTTTATAATAAGTTAGGAAAAGTCTCTCCGAAAACAGCTTTTCCCAACCATATTCTGAATCAGGGTTTGCTGGATAAGCAAAGTCTTCTTTTAAACCTAGATTGTTAGTTGTTTCTTGTATTTGCTGAGGGTAAATACATGCTGAACTAGAGTAAAAAACTTTCAACTTTTCTAATGATTCATAATTTGCTTCTAACAAAGAAAGTAAATTCAAATTTATTGACACTGAGCTATGCATAATCTGCGCATCGTTATCGCCAGTAAAAATAAAGCCAGCGCCCCCCATATCAGCAGCATATTGATAAATTTCATCAAAGTGTTGTTCGGTAGAGAAAATCTTATCAAATTCTAATTTGTCGGTAAGGTCACATACATAGAAATTATCTGCTTCTGTTGTACTAAATTCAGGCAATTTGATATCAGCACCTACCACATAATAGTCTTCGGTTTTTAACCTTTTTACCATATGGCTGCCGATAAAACCACCTGCGCCTAAAACCAATGCTTTCTTCATAATATTTAATATTAACGTCTTTTAATCATTTATAAAAAAGTTAAGGTAAAATTTAGAAATAATTTATTAAAATTGAATAATTTTTTTTATTGTTTTTATTTTAAATTTGATAAACCTGACGAATTTATAGAAAAGTATGTTTTTATACAAAAAAATCTTTAAAAAAGATTTTAAAATTAATAATTTAGAAATATTATTTTTTTTCATGTAAAAGCCATCTCCCCAGACACACTCTTTACCCCAGTATGAAGTAACAACTCTAATAAAATTATGGGTTCGTAAATATTTATCTATATCTCCCTCTAAAGGAGAATTTTCGTATAGTAATTCTCTATTGATTTCGACAATAAGATAGTCAATATTAGCTAAATTTTCTGCTGCGCCTTTTAAGACTTCAAGCTCATACCCCTGTGTGTCAATACTCATCAGATTTATATTTTTGAGATCAAGTGAATCAAATTTCCTTAGCTCTACAGCTTCTTTTTTATCAAAGATAACTTCTGGATAATAATCTTTGTGTAATTTTGGCTCAAGTAAAGAAGATGTGTTTGGAAAATCAGTTGAAGTAACTAATATTTTTTGCTGATTGCTACTACCTAGTGCCAGGTTATACAGCTCTACGTTACTTTCATTATTAAATTTATATTTCAATTTTTGAAAAGATGATTTGTTAGGCTCGAATAAGTAAATTTTTGAATGTGGAAATAACTTCTTATAAACTTGAACTTCTTTACCGTTATGCGCTCCAATGTGAGCAATGTTTGTAACTTGAAGGTTAAAATCAGTTTTAAGTGTTCTTAGATTAAGCATTTTTTTCAATATTAATAGCCATAAAGATACTCTAGCTAAATAAAGTGTATTTTAGCCAGTACAGAATAAATCTACCAACCTCTTGTTTTCAAAACGACACTTTATTTAGTAAATAATGTTATTGGGTTAGTTTTGTCGATATTTAAGTCTTTTTCTATTATTTTAAATCCGGCCTCAATGCACAATTCCGTAAACTTACTTATACCCAGCCAGTACCACCTGCCTTCAGATGGCACCCCATCACTATCCTGTATTGAATCATTAATCAGCTTTTTATTTGAAAATTTATAAATAAACTTCTTTTCTGGTAAATATCTATACACATGAAACCTGTTCTCAGGTTCACTTTTTAAATATTTTTCAGGATCTGCATACATAATCATAAGCTGACTTCCCGTTTTACACTTTTTATACAACGAAGATATATAGCTTTTAGCTCCCGATAGAGAAATATGACAAAATACGTCATAACTAAATACAAAATCTAAAGAATTATCTTCAATAAATTCTAATTTGAAGTTGTTTACCTGTTCATATTGAATTACTGATTTTGAAGAGGTTCCAATATGATCCCAAAAATTGTTGTGTTTTGCTGATAATGCATCAACACAATACATTTTATTAAAGATATTAAGATCTAATATAAATTTACTCCATTGACCTCCTCCACACCCTATCTCAAGGAAAGTGGAGCCTTCCAAGTTGCCTAGTAGGTAATTTTCAAGGCCTTTCTGATTTCTTTTGGGTGAATAACCTGTGAAGTAACCACCTTTCCAAATATTTTGAAAACTTTCGAGTTCTTTATTTAATTTTTCTTGATTCATTTAATTAAGATAGTAACAGCGAGTTCTAAAACTTCTAAGGTAAGATTGTTAAACATTAAGTGATCATTTCTTCCAATATCTTTAACAATAATAACTATGAATCTAAAAAATAATGAGTCTTTAAATTTTTTATATGTTGTAGAAGGTTGCTTTTATTTTTTATTAAAGTTTTATTTCATCAAACTAACTAACTCTGTCTTTGACCAGTTGATTTATTTATTTTGTAAAGTATAAATTTTTACTTACTTTTTGTAATGCGCAATTACCAAATTAAATATTTATCAAATCTTTATTATCTAAACAATAGTTAAAATTTGCTTTAATTATTATTAAGTTATGTCATCTATTGTATATTTTTTATCAAGTCTCTTTTTTTATAATGTTTACTTAAATTATGAACAAGAAAGAAATAAAGACGCTGCTTTAGAAAATCTTGCTAATTTTTCAAATGATTTAGTAAGTATAAGCTTTCCATATGAGGTAGATCTAAACTATACCTTTGTATCAATAACAATTTCAGTTTTAATTGTAGTGTTAATGTCTTTGTCATTAAATTCAAAAAAGTACTCCTCCTTCCCAAAAGGAATTAGTGAATTTATAAATTACTTTTTTATCAATTGCGGAATCCTTTTTGCAACTTTATATTTGTTAAGATTTTTTAATTTTTCCAGATTATATTTAATCATTAACATCACTATATTCCCCTTTTATATGTTGTTTATAAATTTCGTGCAGAGTAGAAGAAAAATAATATCTATTTTGCTTTCTTTACTTTTGATAACTTCTAATTTTTTATTTCTCAGATCAACCTCCAATAGTGATTCGATAAATGTTCAAATTAACAATGACACAGAAATACTGATTTCAGAAAATATAGTTGGTTTTCTATATGAAGATGAAGGAAGCTGTAATAATTGGATTGGTTCCGATAATTATAATGGATGTAGCACCGGTACAAAATATTCTGTGCTAGATTCACTAACTAAGAGAGCTTCTAATCTTCTGATGAAAGACGGAGATTTATTTGTCCTAACAAGTGTTGGAGAAGTTTATATTTATAAATTTTCAAATTCCACATATGAAAAAGAATTATTTCTAGATTTAAGCGACAAAGTTTTTTATGATGAAAAATTTTTTGAAAGCGGCTTATTTAGTATGGCTTTTCATCCAAATGAAGATTATTTCTTAATTTCTTATAGCAATAAAGAAAATAACTTAGCAGTTGAAAAATTTTTATACAATAATACCAAAGTTGATTTAAATTCCTCTAAATACTTATTAAAAATACCCTCAAATGACTGCTGTCACTATTCTGGAAATATAATTTGGTCTGAATATTTTCAAGATTTTTTAATTTCTGTTGGTGATATGGGAAATCAATTTAACTCTACAGACACAACGAGCCCTAAAGGGAAAATTTTATTGTTGAATAAATCTAACTTTATAAACAACACACCGTTAATTTCAGATGATAACGACAACAAAGTTATAGAAAATATAATTGCATTTGGTTTAAGAAATCCATGGAAAACATATGAATATAATGGAAAGTTGTTTATTCCAGATATTGGATTTAATGATGTTGAGGAGCTTAATATAATTGACTTAGATAAAATTAATTCTCCACCATTTTTAGGATGGCCTATTTATGAAGGAAATTACGATCGGGGTGAAGAGTTTTTTCCTCAATTTTATTTTGATAACGGAAATGGAATAAACCTTAAAGTTTATGCCGAGGAATTTGCCTATTCGCCTTCAGTTTTTTATGATCACAATACAGAAAGTGTTTATCGGGGGGCATTAATTGGTGGCGGTGTAGTTAGTGATACAAGCAGCAGATATCATAACAACTACATTTTTGCGGACTACGTTAGTAAAGAACTCTTTGCGTACGACTTTATAAATGACTCCCTTATCTTGCTTCCTTTACCTGATGAATTTAATTCCTATATATCTTCATTAATAGTCAATCCAAATAAATCAAATACTATTTTAGTCACAACCGGAGTTGGAGACATTGTAGAGATAGAACTGCCCTAATTATCCCTATTTCAGATTTATATAATTACAATGCTAAAATTTTTGAAGGTATTGAATAAATGAATTTAAAAGTCACTTTATATAAAAAATCGATATACCTTATTTCAATATTTTTAATTGTCCTGTCAATTTTAAAATTTCAAAATACTCAGTACAGTGTGGAGAACTTTACTGAACAGAAAAATTTTGAATCATGCACAGTAGATTTACTTAAATTTAAAAACTCATTACCTAACGTCACACAGGTTGAAGTAATAAATAAACCAGTAAGTATTATTCCTGAATTAAAAAATATTTACTGTTTGGGCACACTAAACAGTTTTGAAATAAAGGATAATCGCATTTCTATAGAAACTAGTTCAAGTAAAAGGTTCGAAGTTGCAATAAACTTTCTAGTTTATTTTTCACTTTTTTTCTATCTAAAAATTAACAATAATCGTAATTTCTTAATATTTCTTACTTTCAATTCCTTTTTAATTAATTTTCTGTTTGATTATAACTTGTTTACGCTTGAAGGAGTTTTTTGGTTATTTTTGAAAATTGCTTTGTTCTACTTACTTTATAATCCTGAAGTCTTGAAAAGAAATAAAAAAGAGTATTTATTCTATTTTTTTATAGTGACAATTACTGCAGATTTATTAAATAAAGATCTTACTTTTGGAGAATTAACTTATTTTGGCCATGCACTTAACGAAAATGGTATTAATTCATCATACATTGGAGATTCACATCTGTATTTGTTTAATTTTATAATAAAAACATCTAATAATTTATTTCCTGAGTATTTTAAAGTATTGATTGAATTATTTTTATGTATATGGTTTGTTACTTTATTTATAAAATATAAAACTTTTTTTAACTTAAACCACTTGAGTGTAACTCTATTTATATTTTTATTTTTAAGTCAGCAGTCTATTTTAAGTGGTGAATTTTATTTTGGCGCAGTTGAGGGTAAAACATTTGCTTATCTGTCATTACTAACTTCATTTATTTATTCATTTGAGAAACAGATTAATAAATCTTGCTTTTTCTACATTTTAACTTTGTATTTTCATGCCTCAGTTGCTGTTGTTACTTTTCCAGTCTATTTTTATCTTCAGCTCAAATATATTAAAGTGGAAAAAGTTTTTAAATCAAACTTTATTTCCTTTTTGCTAACCCTTCCATTAATCATAAGTTTAATAAGTCAAAATTTATTTAGTGAAATGGATAAAAATAGTGATCTTATTAGGTCGAACCTCATAAATATGATTGTTGAAAGAGCTCCTCACCACCTATATCCATTTAACAGACTGGAAATGAAATACTTTGAAATAAATACTCAGTGGAAATTTGGATTTATTTTAATGTTGATACTAACTATACTTTTATTTTTTTTGAAATATTATCAGAAGTATCAAGATGAGGTTTTAGATGTAGTAATTTTTTTAACGTATGTTTTTTGGATTTATTCTGTTTTAGTATTTTTGTATCCATTTAGTCAATTTACAATGCTTTTTCCATTTAGAATTGGGTCAGTTTTTTTAATTTTTATTTATCTGTTTTTTAGTAAATTTGTGAGTAATTTACACAACAATTCTATAAATATTGGGGTCATTGTTATTATAACTATTTTGCTTTCTCAATTATTTGTATATAGGCAAAATGACTATTATTTCGATGAACTTAAATATAACAAGAACCCTGAGTTGGTTGATTTTATTGTTACTGCTCAACCCAGCCTTTTGATATTACCTTTATATGAAAGTAGCTCTATGCGAAGCAGCCTTAACTTCCTTGAATTAGAAACTAGTGTACCTACGTATGTTACTTGGAAATTTAATGCGTATAACATTCGTGATATTTCTGTTTGGAGAGATAGGTTAATTTCTGTAGAAAAGTTTTATGATGAAAATTGTGATGAATTTATAGAATATGGGGAAGTTTATTTCATAGATTATAATCAAGAAAGCAAATGTGGTGAGATAGTTTTTAAATCAGATAACATTTATGTATTCAAATTATTGAAGTAACTTAAAGTTTCTAAAACCTATCTTAGAAGTTGTTTTTATTCCATCTAATATTACACGATAAGACATCTTTGATTCTCCAAATTTTCTATCATTAAATGTTATTGGAACCTCTTTTATTAGTGAATTACTTCTTAATATTTTATCTAACACCTCGACTAAAAATCCATACCCTTCTGAGCTAATGTCTAATAAATTTAGTTGCTTTAAAGTAGTTGATTTATAAATCCTAAATCCACTGGTTAAGTCTTTTATTTTTGAACGAGTCATTAGCCTTGCAAAAATATTAGCGTATTTTGACAAATTGGTTCTAAATAATCCCCAACCAAGAGTTTTTCCTCCTTTTGTATACCTGCTTCCAATAACTAAGTCATAATTATTGGAAAATGGAATCATTTTTTCTAAGTCAGACACGGAATGTGAAAAATCAGCATCCATTTGTATAATGTAATCGTATCCTTTATCTAACCCATACGTGAAACCTTCTAAACATGCTGTTGCATATCCTTTCTTGGATTCACGATTAATTAAAAATACTTTTGAATTATAAAAATTACTCTTTGATATTAAATCAGCTGTATTGTCGGGTGAACCATCGTCTATAAACAGACAATCTAGTTCTGCATTTACCAATTGTTTAATGAGATTTTTTATATTTTCTGACTCATTATAAGTTGGGACAATTACTAGGTATTGCAAAATTATTTTTTCTTTAAAACTATGAAAAGGGAATATCCAAAAAAATTAAAAAATATTTTTGCAAATAGACGGTCTAAAAAAATTCCAAGTTTGGTGCTTAATATAGAAAAAAATATTCCAAAGTTAATATATTTAATAACTTCAACCTCATAATTGGAAAACTGATTGAGAACTCTTTTTTTAGTGTATCTATTAATATGTTGATACTTGTAATTTACTGGGCCTACAATTGATACAATTTTTTCTAGTATTAACCATATACCATTGTAATTTGGAGTGGTTAATATTAATCTTCCTTGCTCATTTAATTTTGCATATAGAGATTCTACTAAATATTTTACTTCTACCGGATTAAAGTGCTCAATCAGCTCTAAAACTGTAATTACATCGTAAGTATAAATATCGTCATTTTTGTTTCTTATATCAGCTTGTTTAAAATTATTACTAAAGTTTTCATAATTTATTTTTGCAAACTCAATCTGTTTTTCTGATATATCAATTCCAGTAGATCTAAGGTCCAAGTAATTGCCGATCAGAGTTCCTGGGCCACATGGAACATCTAGATGTGAATTATAACTTTTGAGATAGTTTTTTACAGTTAAAAATTTATAGTGATGCCAAGTAGCTTGAAGACCCCTACCTTTTTCTAATCCTTCTTTTAAAACTTGGTCGTAATAACCAACAGGTATATCTTCATAATCAAAATTCATATTTGTATTATAAATTAAGTAATCTTACAAGGAGTTCAAAAATCCTGATTTTATGTTGAATCAGAAGTTATTAAAAATTAGTAAAATTGTGCGAATTTCTTCAATGCTGTCAACAAATTTTTTAGAGTATGAGAAATCTTGCCACCCTCTATCTGGAATAATCGTAAATAAGGTCATAAAGACGAAAAACTTAAATGTTAATGTATTTCTTGATTCAGAAAAACTGCTAAAATTTTGGTTACTGTCGTATATTAAATATAAAAGTAAAATATAGAAAATAGTATTTAGTAACCTGCCCCAATCAAAAATAAAGAAGAAAAGAAATGAAACTGTTAAAAAATAATATTCACCTTTAAATTTGCTTATTAAGTAAGTTTTAAAATTAAATAAACTTCCTTTAGAAAAAAGTAAAGAGTAGAAAGACATATAGTAAAATACTATAAATAGCCATTTGAAAACATCGCCACGATCAAATAAAATTATTCCGTTGTAATTATTATATATAAAATACCGAAAATCATATCCTATAAAACTTATTGCCGATGAGGAGAATCCGTCGAGAAAAGATTTATCAAGCTCACTTAAATTAGTCCAAATTTTAAGTGCGTCTTCAAAATTTCCTTGTGCCAAAATTTGAAATATAAATAAAAGCATGCAAAAAATAAAATATAATTTATGAAATTTATCTCTTTTATTTTTTAATACTTTATAAACAAATGGTGTAACAACAAGCAGATATCCTTCATGAATTAAAGCTACTGGAATAATAAATAAAATTAGATATATATTCACTATTTTTGAATTTACCTTATTTTGATCTTCTAAATAAATTAGGATTATAAAAAAAATAAAATAGTTTAAATAAAACATGTCTTTTCGGAAGTAAAAATTTCCATAAAAGTAAAATTGCACAAAACCCATTGAGCTTAGTAACAACAAAGTTAAGAAGTTGATCTCAATTTTAAATTTTTTAAAAAGCAAATATATTGAAAGTAAAAATAAAGCATTGACTAAAAAAACAGTTAAATTCAAACCCTGGAGTAATGGTTCATTTCTATAAATAATTTCCAATACTTCACCCCAAAAACCTCTTCTGATAAATTTATCTGGATAGGAAATTAAATATTCTGAGTAAGAATAAGTATTCCATTTAAGTGTGTTTGAAAGTATGGTATTTCGAGCAAGCAAACTAATTGATACTAAATATATCGCTAGATTTAAAACAACTGATAATCTTAATTTTTTATTTTTCATTAGATTCTAACTCAATAATTGTTTACTAATTTTGGCTTTCATTTCACTACAAACCTTATGACCTCGTATAAGTTTAACTTATTTAATTTGAATTTACGCTAGTTCTAAATAGTTTTGATATCAATATGGGTAATAGAAAACAGATGTTTTTATAGGGTACATTAATTCAATTCAACAAATGATACATAATTATAATTAAACATTCTTTCTGGTGACTCCGTTTCAAATTTTTCAAACTCTGTTGAGAATTTAGAATCTTTTATTTCTGCAAACAATGGTTAAAGTGTTTGATATTTACCATCCCATCCACTTACTCCCCATTTTTGATTTTTATATAAATATATCGGCTGGATTTCGTAATAATTTTTAACAATTTTTCTTAATAAAACTTTGTCGACTGAATTTGGTTTTCTTAATTTATTTTGTACATGGTGATAATGGGTTAGAAAATAAGGCCAGGTTGTATTTGCTATTGTTAATCTATTTTGTAAGTTTTTTGGTAAGAATTTAAAATTTTCAAACTTATTTTTATATTTGTAACCTGACACCATATCGGTAATGGGTTGTCCGTAGTCTGAAAGAATTTTTCTTATAGAGTAAGAATCGCCATGTCCAGGAGGGTAATTATCTTCAAAAATAGCATATTTAATACCCCAAGCATGCAAAAACTTGAGTCTATGCATAACATTCGTATGGTCATCAAAAAATACTATGGTTTTGCTGGTATCTAAATCCTCGAAAGAAATATCT
>Ga0233439_10004007_pt1 | contig 14691 bp, 10 predicted proteins | sample SI_123_September_6_FD_182713 | JGI IMG/M metagenome (GOLD analysis project Ga0233439, IMG submission 182713) | Seawater microbial communities from Saanich Inlet, British Columbia, Canada - SI_123_September2016_100_MG | ecosystem: Environmental > Aquatic > Marine > Inlet | place: Canada: British... | reverse complement strand
GTTGGCGAAGTATCACGTCAATCTGCCGCGCGCCTGGATCCAAACAGCGGAATATGATCCCCTGCGCGACGAAGGCCGGGCCTATGCGGAAACCCTGGCCAAAGCGGGCGTGGCGGTGGAATACAAATGCTATAAAGGCATGCTGCACGGCTTTGCCCGCATGGGCGGCAAGGTTGATGAAGGCATCGTAGCCCTGGATCATGCGGCTGCCGCCCTGCGATCGGCCTTTGAAACTCCATGACGCAGCACGCTCTCAAAACTCTCAACCGGCGTTTTTGTGTCGCGCCCATGATGGAATATACCGACCGGCACGAGCGCTATTTCCTGCGCCAGATTTCCCGCCATGCCTTGCTGTATACGGAAATGGTCACGGCCGAGGCCGTCATACACGGCGATAAAGAGCGCCTGTTGGGTTTCTCGGATGCAGAACATCCCATCGCACTACAGTTGGGCGGCTCCGACCCAGCGCGTATGACAATGGCGGCGGAGATTGGCCAGAGTTTCGGTTATGACGAGGTCAATATCAATGTCGGCTGCCCCAGCGACCGGGTGCAATCAGGCCGCTTCGGTGCCTGCCTGATGGCGGAGCCTGAACTGGTTGCCGCCTCGGTTAAAGCCATGACGGCGGCGACGGATCTACCCATTACAGTAAAATCCCGGATCGGGATCGATGATCAGGATAGTTATGATTTTTTGCGTCAGTTCGTCGAGACAGTGGCCGCAGCGGGATGCACGACATTTATCGTGCACGCGCGCAAGGCCATCCTGTCAGGGTTGAGCCCAAAGCAGAACCGTGAGGTCCCGCCCTTGGATTATGACCGGGTCTATCGCTTGAAGTCGGATTATCCCCAGCTTGAAATCATCATAAACGGCGGCATCGAGAACCTGGAACAATGCCAGACACACCTGGCCCACCTTGACGGCGTCATGGTCGGGCGGGCGGCTTATCAATCGCCTTATATGATGGCACCTGTAGATCGTGATCTATACGGGGATAGCGCAGCCCTGCCCTCCCGTTCGGACTTGGTACACGCCATGCTGCCCTATATCGCCGCACAGATGGCCAGGGGCGTGCGCCTGAACGCGATCAGTCGCCATATGCTGGGACTATATTACGGCCAACCGGGTGCCAGAACCTGGCGTCGTTATATCAGCGAACGCAGCCACCTCGGCGGCGCCGCCCCCGGCCTGTTGGAAGATGCGCTGGCGCAAATGCCCATCGCTGCTTAGCTCTCACTTAAGGAATTTTGTCGGATGACAGAGCAAACAACATACGAAACCATCACCTACACCGCCCCTCTGCCCGGCGTTGCCCAGATCACCCTGAACAGGCCCAAGGCGCGCAATGCCCAGGATCTGCAGATGACCTATGATCTGAATGCCGCCTTTGACCGCGCCGCAGGGGATGACGAGGTCAAGGTGATTATCCTGGCCGGATCAGACCCGCATTTTTGCGCCGGCCACGATTTATCAGGCGACAGCGGCAAAACCTGGCAGGATTTTCCCCAGGTCACCACCTGGGGCAGTTTTGATCCCCCCGGTGCCGAAGGCCGCTATGCCCGCGAAAGCGAAATCTATCTTGGCATGACCGAACGCTGGCGCAATATCCCGAAACCCACAATTGCCGCCGTTCAGGGCAAATGCATCGCCGGTGGCCTGATGCTGGCCTGGGCCTGTGATATCATTATTGCGGCGGAGGATGCGGAATTCCGCGACCCGGTGGTGGAAATGGGCGTCTGCGGCGTCGAATTCTTTGCCCATCCATGGGAGGTTGGCGTCCGCAAAGCCAAAGAATTACTGTTCACAGCGGATTGGCTCCGCGCGGAGGAGGCGAAACAGCTGGGCATGGTCAATCAGGTGGTGCCACGGGACGAACTGCTACCCACGGCCCTGGCCATGGCGGAACGGATCGCACAAAAACCGCTGTTTGCCCTGAAATTGACCAAGGAGGCGGTCAATCAAACGCAGGACACCATGGGCCGCCCAACGGCCATGGCACAGGTGTTTTCCCTGCATCAGCTTTGCCACAGCCACAATGTTCAGGTTCATGGCATCCCCGTTGATCCAGGCGGCCTGCCCGAGAGCATGCGGGGTCGATTTGTTAAGAAAACTGACCACAAAGGCGAGGCAGCGGAATAGTTTTCCACCTAAGCGGCAATAGGGCGATTTTTCCTAGCCGACGCAACCAACGCTAGGCAAAAATGGCCGAAAGCCGGATTTCCGCCGAAAATCGGCTGAAAAACTTGGCATGGTTTCTGCATATCTATGAACAGAGGGCAGTTTGTTTGTATTTTTGGAGACCTGTATAAATGTCACTACACAGTTTAGATCATACTGCTGAACCAGCCTCTTATAGCTCTACAGAGCCCCTCGACACCAATGAAAGCACGGATGAGCGTCGCGCCACCACACGCGCCGGTACCGTCTGGCACGATGCCCGCGGCGCGGAGGATCACCCAACCCTGGCGAACCTGAGTGTTAGCGGAGATATGAAAGAATGGCACGACCGTTTCCTAATTCGCAGTGATCGTCATATGCCCCGTTCCGTCTTTATCGCCTGTGGCGAAGGTGTTCAGTCGAATTGGCAAATGGAGCGTTTGGGCTGTACCCTTGAAGATATCCTGCCCGGCGAACTGTGTGATCGTTTCACGGACGGTTGCAGCGAATCCCTGGCAACGGGATCACCCGTACCAATCGAAGGCAAGTATCACGACGATGAAAGCCGCGAAGTCCTGTTTCGTTGCATCCTGATGCCAGTACGCGCCATGAACGATAAGATCGATTTCATCTATGGTGCCTATTCACATAAAGTCGTCCATTAACTTCCAGAAACGTTGACCAGCGTGTCCTGTGGGCCTAGCTTCACTGCTTCCAAAAGAGCAGTAAGCGGCACGCAGGACCATGCCTTCATCAAAATCAGAGCCAGACCAGCAGGCGCATAAGCAAAGCGCCATTCCTTCATTGGATCGGTTGTTGCGGGAACCGGCAATGCAGCAACTGTTGGGCCGAACCGGCCGCGATTTGGTCGTAGAAGAAACCCGCGCCGAGATCACGCAAACCCGTCAGCGTCTTATTCAGAATAAGAACGTCGATGTCACCCTGGATGCCCTGGCCCAGCGGATTGAAGCGCGGGTCGCCAGTGCCCTGGCCATGTCATTGCAACCGGTTTTCAATCTGACCGGCACCACCCTTCACACTAATCTGGGCCGTGCGCCTTTGGCGGAAGAAGCTATCGAGGCAATGTCAGCCGTGGCCCGTGGCGCCACCAACTTAGAGTTTGATCTGGACAAGGGCCGTCGGGGCGACCGGGACGATCATGTGGAAGACTGGCTGTGCCGCCTGACCGGGGCGGAGGCTGCTACGGTAGTCAACAACAACGCGGCCGCGGTTTTGTTAATGCTGAACACTCTGGCGAACCGCAGGGAGGTCCCTGTGTCGCGCGGAGAATTGATCGAGATCGGCGGTGCCTTTCGCATACCCGAGATCATGCGCCGGGCCGGTTGCCGCCTGGTGGAGGTCGGGACCACCAACCGCACCCATTTGAAGGACTTCACAGAGGCTCTGTCACCGAAAACCGGAACCTTGATGAAGGTTCATACCTCCAACTACGTGGTGCAAGGTTTCACGGCTGAGGTTTCCGACGAGGATCTGTCCGCCTTGGCCCATCAACACGACATTCCCTACATCGTTGATCTCGGTGCAGGTTCCCTGATTGATATGGCCGCCCTTGGTCTGCCCCACGAGACGACGGTGACCGAGACCCTGGCGAAAGGCGCGGATCTGGTGAGTTTTTCCGGCGACAAACTATTGGGCGGCCCGCAAGCCGGTCTCATCGCCGGCCGGGCTGACCTTGTTGCCAAGATCAAGAAAAATCCCATGAAACGCGCCCTGCGGGTCGACAAGGTAACCATGGCCGCCCTGGCCGCCACCCTGCGTCTGTATGCCCAGCCGGAAACCTTGCAGGCCAAACTGCCAACCCTGCGCCTGCTGACACGGCCCGTTGCTGAAATCCAGGCCATGGCGGAGCGCCTGCGCCCGGCCTTACAGGCCGCCATGGGGGATGCCGCGCAGGTGGAGATTTCGCCCTGCACCGGACAAATCGGCAGCGGCTCCCTGCCGGTGGAGAGCCTGGACAGCGTTGCTTTGAGCATCCGCCCCAATACACACGGCAAGGGTGGCCGCAGCAAAAGTGGGGGCAAAGGCAGGGGCACGGGCGGGGCCTTGAAACGCCTGGCCACAGCATTTCGCGGCCTGCCCATCCCGGTTCTGGGCCGGATTTCCGATGACAGCCTGCATTTCGACCTCCGCTGCCTGGAGGATGAGGCGGCATGGCTAGGGCAATTGACGGATTTACGGGTACAATAGGCCATGATTATTGCGACAGCCGGCCATGTAGATCATGGCAAGACAACCCTGGTAAGGGCCCTGACGGGGGTCGATACGGATCGGCTGCCCGAAGAAAAGAAGCGCGGCCTGACCATAGACATCGGCTTCGCCTACGAGGAGGTTGAGCCTGGCGTCATCATGGGCTTTGTCGATGTACCGGGCCACGAACGTTTTGTAAAAAATATGCTGGCCGGCGTCGCGACCATAGATTTCGCCCTATTGGTGGTGGCTGCCGATGACGGCGTGATGCCGCAAACGGAGGAGCATCTGGCGATCCTGGGCCTGTTGGGCATTCCCCAAGGCGCTGTCGCGATCTCTAAAATCGATCGGGTTGATCCCGAAAGAGTGGCAGAGGTGGCAGCGCAAGTCAGTGCCCTTTTGGCCAAAACGCCCCTGGCCGGCGCGCCGCTGTTTCCTGTATCAGGCGAAACCGGTAGCGGTATGGCCGCCCTGAAAACGCATTTGCAGGACGCCGCCCGTCATCATGCCGACCGCGCCGTAGAGGGCCGGTTTCGCCTGTCCATTGATCGCGCCTTCACAGTGCCGGGCGCAGGCCTGATCGTAACGGGTGCGGTATTTTCCGGCCAGGTCGCTGTAGGTGACCGCCTAATACTGTCCAGCCAGGACAAAGGCGAAGGCATCGAAGCAAGGGTCCGCGGCCTGCGGGCCCTGGACCGTGACGCCGACGTCGGCCGGGCAGGCCAGCGCTGTGCCATTAATATTGCCGGTGGGGATTTGCATCAAACCCTGGTCAGCCGGGGTGATTGGCTGCAGGGAGAGGACGTTTTACCGCCCGTTCGCAAATTTGACGCCCGTGTCCGGGTGTTGGAAAGCGAGGCGAAGCCGCTGGCCCATTGGACGCCGGTGCATCTGCATCTTGCCGCAGGCGATGTCACGGGACGGATCGCCGTTCTGGGAGACCGCCGCATTCCCAGCGGTGAAGACGCCCTGGCACAGTTGGTTCTGGATGCGCCAATCGGTGCCCTGTTTGGTGATCGTTTTATCCTGCGGGATCAATCCGCCCAACGGACCTTGGCCGGCGGTACGGTGATAGACCCCTTCCCGCCCCATCGTGGCCGGGCCAAGCCGGAACGTCTGAAAATGTTAGCTGCTATGGAGGCCACGGACCCTGCGGCGGCCCTTTCGGCAATGGTCAAAGTCGCCGACAATGGCGTGAATTTCCAACAATTCTGCCAGACCCGAAATTTTCTAGCGTCAGAGACGGCAGGCCTACGTCAACTAGACGGGCAAGTCATTCTGAGCGGTAACGACGGCGATCTGATGTTGTCACAGGATCGATGGAGCCGCATCGAACAGGCTGTTCTTGAGGCCCTGGCGGCCATACACAAAAAACAACCGGACACAGTCGGGCCCAACGACAACAGCTTGCGAAGCGCCCTGGAAACCCCACCTGCGCCTAAGTTATTGGCAGCGGCAATCGCGGCTATGATAGAGCAACGCAGCATTATTCGTGATGGCATCTCGTTACGTCTGCCCAGCCACAGCCCGCGCCCCTCTGATGCGGATCTGGAACTTTGGAAACAGGTTTCCCTGATTCTGGAGGAGGGCGGCATTCGTCCACCAAGGGTCCGCGAAGTCGCGGAAGAGTTAAGAGTAGAACCAAAGCGTATGGAAGCCTTCATGATGCGCTGTGCGCGGCAGGGACGCCTTATGGCCGTGGCCCCCAACCGCTTCTTTCCCCCCGCCGCTGTGTGGGAATTGGCCGCTGTGGTAGAGGCACTGTGCGCCGATGCGCCCGAAGACGGATTTTCCGCCGCCGATTTCAAGAACAAAACAGGTATTGGACGTAATGTGGCGATCGAAGTGCTGGAGTTTTTCGACACCTCTGGATTGACCCGACGTAACGGCAACAGCCGCTCACTTCGACGCCCCGCAGCCGAGGTCTTCGGCGATGGCTGATTTCTCACATTTCGGAATATGATTCGAAATTAATGCACTGATTTCCCGATTTTAACCTGTGCCTAAATTTTGTGCAGATAAGTTCACCGAAGACATCGCGATTATAGGCCTGCATTTACGCGATTTTGAGAACCGCTGAAATCAGCCAATACTTTCAAAAAATGGATCGATCTGTAAACATCTTGGTAATACTCGTTGCCAAATTGAAAGATATGTTAACCATTTGTTAACTAAACACCGTCATATTATAGTCACCGGATGTGAATAACTCTGTGAATAACCCTGTTAATAAGGCTGTGAAAAAGCAATGGATAAGTTAAATCGAAGAGGTCCCGTTAGCCCTTATCTAGAAAGGCCGCTGCGATCTCTTGATGAAGCCCGGAAAGATCAGGCTGAAACCATGCGCCAGGAAGAAAAGAAGCCGCTTCAAACGCTAAACCAACAGATGACAGAGAATTGGACGCGGATAAAATCTGCCGGTTGATTGGAAATAATACCAAGACGCGATGACAAGGTCTTAAATTTGCCTGCCTGCCCGTTCCCAGTACGGTTGGCGCAATTTTCTTTTAAATATCTTGCCCGTGTCTTCACGGGGCATGGCATCGTGAAAGGTAACCTCGCGCGGGACTTTATAAGCAGAGATATGGTCGCGCAGATAGTCCTTCACCGCATCCGGTGTCAGGGACACCCCAGGCTGGCTTTCAATAGCAGCGGCGATTGATTCACCGAATTCGTCATGCGGAATACCGAACACGGCACAGTCCTGTACACCCGGCATACCTTGTAACGCGGCCTCAATCTCTGCCGGATAGATATTGACACCACCCGAGATTATCATGTCCCGCTTTCGATCATTCAGAAACAGGTAGCCGTCCGGGTCCAGATAGCCAACATCGCCGTTGGTCACCAGCCCCTCCCGCTCAATCTCAACCCGCTTGTCATCCTTGTTGTGATAGGTGAAGTCGGAGAGGTCATTCATATTCATATAGATCTCGCCACTTTCCCCGTCGGGCAGGACTTTGCCATCATCGTCATAGATGCGGACAATCGTACCATCCAGGGGCCGGCCGACAGTTCCCGGTTTGATCAAGGCATCGGCAGAGGTGGCTATGGAGACGATGCCGGCCTCGGTTGAGCCATAATATTCAAAGATCACATCCCCCCACCATTCGATCATGCCAGCCTTGGCATCCGGTGGGCAGGGCGCGGCCCCATGGATGACATGGACCAACGAGGACAAATCATATTTCGCCTTAACTTCCTCAGGCAGACGCAACATGCGCACAAACATGGTTGGCACCACATGCATGTGGCTCAATTTATGGATTTCGATGGCCTGCAACAGCTCTTCAGGGTCAAACCGGGGCAATAAATGGATATCATTGCCCAGCGCCATGGCAAGGCGGGCATAGGCGTTCGGCGCGGAATGATACATAGGACCCGTCATGGCGGCAACGCCACCCGCCCCGATACCAAAGGCGCGCATGGCCAATTCACCAATCCTGGCCTGACGTTCGGGTGTTGTCGGCTCCCGCCGCACACCTTTTGGGTTGCCGGTGGTGCCGGAGGTATAGATCATGCTGCCCCGCTCCAGGGGTGGTGCCTCAGTCCAGGGCGGAAAGCTGTCCCGCCATTCTTCGTAATCCGTGGCACCTTCGGGCACCTCACACAGCGCCGGTGGGACGCCATAGGCAGCGGCGATTTCGGGTGCTGTCGCCACCACCAGCACAGGCACGCCATCGGGCATATGGCTGGCGATGCCCGGCATCAGATCCGCATGAACAACAATCGCCTTGGCCCCTGAATCCGTCAGCATATAGCCCGCTTCTTCACCCGTGGCATGCCAATTCACCGGCACCGCGTAGGCCCCGATCAGGTTGCCCGCGACCATGGTTTCCAACATGGCGATATCATTGCGCATCACGGTGGCGAAGCTGTCGCCATCTCCCACGCCTATGGATTTCAAACCGGCGGCCAACTTTGCACCGTTCAAGGCAACTTCGCTCAACGCCACTTTGCGCGGGCCGCTATAGACGTGATATGTCATGAAAATCCAACCGTGATCATTTGTTCGGGAGCATGAGTGTGGCAAAGCGGGAGCGCCACCGCAATCCCTCAAACCGGCAGTGCTATTTTTTTAGCTGATCGACAAATATTGCCACGGTTTCCGCCAATGTACGCTCGCCATCGATGGTTTCACGGGTTTCCGCCGCCAGGGGCGTCGCCGCCATCAACTGCAGGATCCAGGAAGCCCCGCGGTGGAAATCGCCGGTAACACCGGCTGCCTCCATGGTCGCGGCAATCTCGTCCATTTCCGGCCACCAGCGTTCTGAATCCGCTGGCAGGCGGGAGATACCACCTTGCATATAGTTCCAGGTATCCTTCTGGCTGAACGCCAGTTCCTCGCCAAACGCATCCAGCAGGCCCATGGCCTCGGCCGCTGTGGCCATGGTGGCGAACAATGAAAAGCGGCCTTTGTTCAGGCCCGCATAGAGCATCTTCAGGGCGGAGGCCTGGCCGATCTCCGCCCCCGCAGATTTGACCATGATGCCGTCTACGGCCAATACATCGCTTGGAACCAGATCAGGGCCCGAGACATAGAACCGTGTCGGCTGCGGCCCCTTGCCCGGTGCCCAGCCGATGATGCCGCAATCGATATAGGCCAGTCCCGCACCAATTATGATGTCACCGACCTGTTTTGTGGTGTCAGGAGAGATCGCATTGCAATCCATATAGACCGGCCCGACCTCTGTCCGTTCAGCCCCTGTCCTTGCAACGGCAGCGGCAACATCGCGGGCCAAATCAATGGCATTGGCGGGCGGCAGAATTGATAGAACCAGCGATGCCTCCTGAACAACCGCGTCCAGGTCCGGCAAGGCCCGAAAGCCAACCCGTTCGGCCCGGGCCCTGCTTTCATCACTGCGCCCGACCAGGGTCGTGACAACGTCATGGCCGGCCTTGATCAAGGCCTCTCCAACCCCGCCCCCCATATCACCGGGTGCGATGATGGCAATGATTTGATCTGGCATGGCTTTAAACGGCTTTGCCGCCGCGCAGCATCTGGCCCGGCAGAGCCTCACCAGGGCTGACCGCGTCCTTATTGTCTTCACGGATGACGGTGCCGTTGACAATGACCGCCTGGATACCCTTGGCCTGGGCCACCAGTCGATCCTGGCCTGCGGGTTGGTCGTAGACCCTTGTCAGGCCCGTGGCACCCACGACCTCAGGGTCAAACAGGACCACATCCGCCGGGCGTCCCTGGGCCAGCAGGCCGCGATCCGTGATACCCATTAAGTCGGCGGGCTTTTGCGTCAGCATATGGACGGCTTTTTCCATTTCCATTGCGCCCTCATCCCGGCTCCAATGGCCCAGCAGATGGGTGGAATAGCAGGCATCGCACAGCTGCGAGGCGTGCGCGCCCGCGTCCGACAGGGCCACCACAGTGTTGTCATCACCCAGCAATTCCCGCACCTCTTCATGGTCAAAATTCACCAGGGGCACCCGGAAGCGGGCGGCGAAATCACTGTCGATAGACATATCCAATGCCAGATCGATGGGATCCTTGCCTTGCTCCGCCGCCACGTCGACCAGGGAACGTTCTTCCAAACTGTGATCCGATGGCGCAGCAGAAATCACCGCCCGTTGCGCCCAACCGGCCAGCATGTTCTTGGCGGATGGATCCGTATCGGCACGGAAATTCTGGCGAAAGCTATCGTCCGCATAAATCGCCTTTTTGCCGTGTTGATCCGTCTGCATGGTTTCTTTGAAAATCGGGCGCATTTCGAACGGGAAAGGCTCGCCGAAATCAAAATCGAACATAATTGGTCGGCAGGCCACTTGCGGGACAATGTGTAGCCCCTCGGCCCGTTCTTCCGCCGTCCGTTTAAGATGTTTTTTGTGGGAACCGGGGCCGGACAGACCTGCCAGCAATGCGGTCCAGGTCACGGGAACATTATGGCGGCGGGCCAGCTCGCTCATCTCATCATGGAACAAGGTCTTGCCGATGGTGCATTGCATGATACCCCGGCCACTCTCGGCCATGGCACCAACCAGGGCATCCAGTTCCGAAAACGATGCCAGGCGTGATGGAATGGGCCGGCCATCAAAGGCATTATGGGTGGCAGCCTGCGAAGTGGAGAAACCAATGGCACCCGCCGCCATGGCCTCACGCACGATCTGCGCCATGGCCTCAACTTCTGCGCCCGTTGCCTCCCGCTCCATGGCATCGTCGCCCATGACATAGATGCGCAGGGGCGTGTGGCCGATAAAGGCCGCCATGTTGATGGCCGTACCGCCTTGCTGGACCACGTCCATATATTCGGGGAAGCTTTCAAACGGCCAATCCAGGCCCAAGCCCGCCTCCAACGCCGCATAGCTCATCCCTTCGACCTTTTCCAGGGTCTTCATGATGTCCTGCCGGTCGGCGGGGCGCATAGGTGCGACACCAAAGCCGCAATTGCCCATAACGGCGGTGGTGACGCCATGCCAGGGCGATATCGTCAGCATCTGGTCCCACAGAACCTGGGCATCGTAATGGGTATGGATATCGACGAAGCCGGGGCAGACCACAAGGCCCCCTGCATCAATGGTGCGCCCGGCCTCTCCCTTGGCCTCTCCCAAGGCGACAACCCGTCCACCCTGAATTCCAAGGTCGCCGCGATAACCCTGGTTGCCTGTGCCGTCCATTATGGTACCGCCGACAATTTTTACATCGTAATCCATAATAATTAATCCCCATACAAATGCGCAAAACCCTATTCTAGAGTGTTCGCCTTGATTGGTGAAGAGGGCCCCGCCCGTATTCGCTCAGGACAAATTGATGCCAAACAGGCGTTCCTTGCCTGATTATCCGATACCAATGAAGCGCGCCGCGTTGCCGTGGCGTATTAAATCGGCCACGGCGGGATCGATCGGCTTTAAATGCTCTTCCAACTCAGCCACCGCGCCTGGAAAGGTGCAGTCGAAATGGGGGTAATCCGCGCCCCAAAAGACGCAATGTTCAAGGCCCATTTCCTTAATTTTCGGCAGGCGGTGCGCCTCGTCCGCCTCTATCGAGATGAAGCATTGTTCCCGGAATAATTCCGACGGCCGGCGGGTCAACCAAGGGACTTCAGCGCCCATGACCTCAAAATGCTCATCCATACGCCCCAGCCAATATTCCAGCCAGCCCAGGCCGGATTCCAAAAATGCCACGCGTAGATCCGGATGCCGCTGCAACACACCGCCGCAAACCATATCCAGGCAGGCGGCCATCTGTTCGAACGGATGGCAGACCATATGGGTGAAGAAACGATTGGTATAGCGGCTGTTGGCAAAGCTGGGCATTTGAATGCCAAAGCTGCCATGCACACCGGCAAACAAACCATGCTCACTGACCGCATTCCAGAACGGGATCAGGGCCTCATCATAAAGGGCTAAACCATTGTAGCGTTCCGGGCGAAAGGCAACGCCTTTCAAGCCCAATTGTGCAATGTGGGTGACTTCTTTCGCGGCTGCCTCCGCGCTTTGCAGGGGCACCAAGCCGACAGCGTCCAGACGGCCCTTGCCGTCCTTACACATATCGGCGATCCATTCGTTGTAACCATAGGCGGCAGCGGCGGCAACATCCGGGTCGGTGATATCACCGCAACGCAAATAGATGGAGGGGAACAGCAAGGCATGCTCAATACCCTCTTCATCCATCACGCCCACACGGGCGGCGCCATCGTAGGATCCTGGGATAATATCATCCCAGGATGGCGGATTGTCCGGATCATCCATGCCCCAGGGCAAACAGGCCCGGGCGGAATGCACATTCTCGGTGCCAACGCCATTGATCCAGAAACGGTCCAGGCCATTATCGCCTTTGTCCATGCGGATGGTTCGGTCTCGATAGGCGGCGGGAATATATTCCTCCCACAGCTCCTTGGTTTCACAAATATGGCCGTCTGCGTCGATAATCCGATGTGTCACTTCTCTGACCCCATTATAAATTTTGGCGCACGCCCCTCCTGCTGGGCCGCAACGCCTTCCCGATAATCCGCGCTGCGCATCAATTCGCCGATCAAGTGTTTCGAATGATCCACCGCCGCGCCTGGATCATGCTGCATAATTTCCCCGTAAAGCTGTCGCTTGGTCGTGGTCGCGGCCAGGGGAGAGACCTGTTCCGCCATATATTTCGCAGTGGCGGCGACTTCAGCATGGAAATCTTCCGATGCGTAAACCGCATTCAAAAATCCCATCTCTTTCATTTCCCCAGCCATAATGATGCGCCCGCTCAACAGCACATCGGCGGCATAAGTGAGACCGATCATACGGGGCAACAACCAGGCCAGGCCGTATTCGGCCGGCAAACCCAGGCGAGGCGCTGCTGTGGTGTACTTGGTATCCGCCATGCCATATCGCAGATCACAGAACCCCGCCAAAGCCATGGCGACACCGGCGCAGGCCCCGTTGATGGCGGCAATCACCGGCGTGCGCAATCCCCAATGCCAGGCCATATCGGCATCGAATTCCGGGCGCACCCCATGGCCCGGTTCCGCCATGCTGTCATCAGTCAGGGAGGTGACGTAATCGTCCTTGCCGTTCTTGTAGTGATCCAAGGCATCGAAATCGGCCCCCACACAGAACTGCCGCCCCGTGCCCGTGACCACAATTACGCGGACATCGGGGTTATCGTCCATCTGCGCCATCAGCCAGCGGTACTCCACATTCATCCGCTTGCTCCAGGAATTGCCCCGGCCCGGACGATGCAGGAACACCGTGCCCACACCGTCGGCAATTTCGCTTCTGGTGACTTTCAGATCCATCGATATTTAAACCACCATGTCGCGGAGTTCCCGACGCAAAACCTTGCCAACGGGGGATTTTGGGATGTCATCGATGAATTTGATGTGCTTGGGCACCTTGTAATTGGTCAATGCCTCGCGGCAGGCGGCGGTTACGGCTTCCTCCGTCAAATCATTATTTTTGACGATGAAGGCCATGGGTGTTTCCGAGGATTTTTCGTCCGGGATACCGACCACACCGACCTCAACCACACCGGGGATCTTGGCGATTACGTCCTCAATCTCGTTCGGAGAGACGTTGAAGCCGGAGACCAGGATCATGTCCTTTTTGCGATCAACGATTTCCAAAAAGCCGTCCTCGTCCATTATCGCGATATCGCCCGAATGCAGCCAACCATCCACAATCGTTTCAGCCGTTGCCTCCGGCCGACCGAAATAACCTTTCATGATGGTCGGGCCTTTGAACAACAATTCGCCCGGCGAGCCGATGGGTTGTTCGACGCCATCGTCATCGATGATTTTCACCGCCAACCCAGGTACGGGGATGCCGACCGAGCCGAGGCGATTGTCCCCAACCGGGTTCAGGCTCATCACACCACAGCATTCCGTCATGCCATAACCCTGATAGATCTCTATGCCCGTGGCGTCCTCCCAACGTTGGGCCACGCCGGTTTGCTGCGCTGCCCCGCCCGAGCCGCAAAAATTAACTGATTTAAACAGGCTTTTGTCGAACCAAGGTTCCTCCATCAGGGCGGCGAAAAGGGTGTTGATGCCGGTGAAAATGGTGACTTCAAAATTCTCGAACGCCGATTGCAGGTTCGACGGCGGCCTGGGCGATGGCACAAGGACAAGATGATCGCCCGCACCCATCCCGACCACGAAAATCAAAGCAAATGCGGTAATGTGGTAAAGCGGCAGGATCACCAACGTGGTATCGCCCTCGGACAAACGCAGATGTCCGATCAGGGTATTGGCCTGATGGGCATTGGCCAGGATGCCTTGGTGGCTTAATTCAGCCCCCTTGCTGCGCCCCGTGGTGCCGGAGGTATATTGGAACAGTGCCGTATCGGTGCCCTGCAGACCTTCGGTATAGGCAGCGATATCGCCGCCCTTCCTAGCACTTGAGCCAGAGGCCAAGGCATCGGCAAATTTCGTATGTGCGTGGCGCAAGTCCGGAATAACCTTTTTCACCCGTTTCAGAACAAAACCGATGATCAGTTTTTTCAAAGTGGGAAAGAATTCCAGCAACGAGATCGTCACCACCTGGCGGACGCCCGTATTGGCAACGACCTCATCCACTTTGTCGCCGAACATATCGATGATCACCAGCACCTTGGCCTTGGAATCGTTCAGCTGATGTTCCATTTCAGGCGCGGTATAGAGGGGGTTGATATTGGTACACACGGCACCGGCCAAAAATGCGCCGCAGGATGCAATGTTGAAATCGATGCAATTGGGCGTCATCAACGCCACTGTTTCACCCCGTTGCAGACCCGCCGTTTCGCGCAAATATGCCGCAAAATCGTTGGCATAGCTCAACAGTTCGGCATACGTGATAGTCGCTGTCGCACCATTGGGAAGGATTGTCGTCGCAGCCGAACGATTAGCAAACTCTGCC
>Ga0233439_10004006_pt1 | contig 14692 bp, 18 predicted proteins | sample SI_123_September_6_FD_182713 | JGI IMG/M metagenome (GOLD analysis project Ga0233439, IMG submission 182713) | Seawater microbial communities from Saanich Inlet, British Columbia, Canada - SI_123_September2016_100_MG | ecosystem: Environmental > Aquatic > Marine > Inlet | place: Canada: British... | reverse complement strand
ACCTTGTAGAGTTTGCAGAAAGCAACGGTGGCTCACTTGACATTGAAATTGCTGATACTATGGCAGACTCTGAATATATTAGTTTTGTCAAACCTGATGCCGAAGCCATGGATTTCGTTTTCTTAGATGGCACTATGGCTACTTGTAATAAAGATGATGATTTGAATACTTTTGTCGTTGCTTACGAAGGAGAAACTTTTGAGGCTATGGCAAGTCATGACCCATCTGGGGATGACAGAGATGATGCTAAAGCACAGTTTAAAATGACTTATCCCGGATTTACTATGAGTAATTCTTCTCTTCAATATCTTATTTATCAATCTGGCTCAAGCAATAAGTATCATATGTTTTGGTTGGCTCAAGACAAATCTGGCGGTTGGTATGCTTTTAGCGGCTATGGTCGTATTGGATACGCTGCTCGTATGGTTCGTATTACTGGGCCAACTACTCAAGAAACGGCTATGCGTGCCATGCAAAGTAAAATCAATAAGAAAGTCGGAAAAGGCTACACTAATGTTAGTCGAGATTTCGGCATGAATGCAGAAGAATCTGGAAAGTTTATGACCTTTGGAGAAATTAGTTATCAATATGAATATGAAGACCCATCTGATGGTCCTTTGGATTCTTATGATGTCCAAAGCATACAAAGAGCAGTTGAAGGCTATATTTCCGACGATGGAGGGCGTGATGGAGAGGGTGTGTTCGCTCATTACGCTTCCGATAATGATATAGTTATATCTGTATCATGGACGCATAAATATAGTGGTATCAATTCTGCCGAAGAAGTGCAAGCAGGACTTCCAGTTATTCCAGATTCCTACGGCACTAATTCAGCCTTAAGTTCTGGACAAGGAGTTCCACAATGGTATGGCTCTGCTGAACATCACATGACTTTATCCGATTTGAGTGATACTCCCTTTGGAGCATTTGTTAAACCAGATGGCACAGTAATTATGGTAATCAGTGATAAAAGTGTCAAAGGAAAAGAACAAGAAGCAATAGATTGGGGATTAAATCATTTTGGAAAGCAGTATGAGGGCGTTAAGTTTGTTAGATATGGTGGCTGGAGAGGAATGGCTGAGGATATAGACTGGGACAGAACTGAATACGAATACAAAGAATTAGAAATCGCTAAACCCTTCCGAACTGCATTTATGGCTTCGCTCGGTTTCGTTGTTGCTCCGTTGGCCTTGCTTGCGGGGTTAGCATTTGCATTTGGAGATGAGTAATATGGATATGAAACAAGCAGTTACAATTGGAGCCGTCATCGGAGGGTTATACCTCGCCTACAAAAACCGAGATATGTGGATGTCTGAAACTTTTAATGCTCATGTATCACCAAGTCAAGACCAATTCGTCGCACGCAATTGGGGAACTATTGAAAGAGTTTCTACTGAGCGTAACATTATGGCAGGTCAAGCCGTCGGCCAGACTATTAACTACAATGGCATGGGTATTACACCTGCTACCGTTGGTGCAACTAATGGCATAGGCCAAGTTATGGATTTAAGTGTCTACGCTGCTACTATGCGAAGCACAGACCCTCTCTGGGGTCAGAACTATCCGGGCCGTGCAATAGGACAAGAGTAACCAAAACCTTTAATAACTATGAACCCCTACAAGAAAGTGAGAGTGATTAAATATGAGTATGCCAAAATCTATGACAAACTGCGCTGGAATGACCCAAAGAGGCTATTGTGGCCGAAAACCATTGAAAGACTATGGATATTGTCGTCAGCATCTTAACGAAGCCATGAACTCTATGAAACCACAACCAGAAGTCGGTTGGTTGATTGCTAATGCTGGTTGCGACCCTCGATTCCGAAATGATGTTAATACAGAATTAGTGCAAGATTATGTTAAGACTCTTCCTACTGTTGAGCAATCCTTCTTTGCACTACGAGGATTTTCAACACCGGGAGTAATTATGGCCGCACTTTTGCGATTTGAAAACTTCGGTGTGCATCACGGACGACCTAAAGCGGCTACGGAGGCTTGGGATTCAATGATTGATGACGCTGCTGGGTATGATTACAAAGTTCCTATGGCTGCCTTAATTTCAATGGCTAATACGAGTTATCGCAACATTATGCTACAAGGCGTATCAGCATACAAACACACTTTTGAAGAATCAGAAAAAAGAGCCAATCATTGGATAAATATCCTAACTGAACTCGGCACACCTGCTGGATTTACATGGATTACTAAGGCTCAATACGCTGCTATGGTGGCCAAGCAAACTAAGTATGACACAGATTTGGCAGCATATCAAGCGGCCAACAGTCTGAATGAGTCCAAACTAAACAAGTATGTGAGTGCTCAAAGGAAGAAGTGGGCAAAAGCCAACACCTATCCACAACGCCCGACCTTTTGAAGAGTAATCTTTAAGTAGTCGGCCAACGCCAGTTATATTGAGGTTAGCCTATATGCTCGATTTTGCAGAACTCCGTAACCGTATTCTGATGGGAGAAGGAGAAGTTCCAGAGGAAGTTCAAGAATCCCCAATTACTAAAGAGTTTCTACGCCCTGCTACGGGTTTCCCGATTTTATTTGGTGGGTTGTCTGTCGCATTAGTTATCGCAGACAAAATGAAACTTGAAATGTTGTCTAAAGAAGGTGAATACAATTACCGACCTTTAGTTTTATCCATCTTTGGGTTTTTACCTCTTGGTTTTGGACTGGGTGAGTTAGTTCGTGGATTAACAGCCCAAACTCAATTTTCTCGATATGAAAAATTAGTTGAAGCCGCAGAAGAAGAAGTTACTCGTCTAACCGAAGAGGGTGAAGAGCAAGCCCAACAAGATAATACTAACGAAGGCAATTATTACGAGGCTGAACCAGTTTTCAATCTCGGATTAGGAGCAGAAACTGGAGTTTTCGGAGGACCCTTGATTGGCCAGACTATGCCAACTATTGGACCAGCCCAAACTTATGAACAAAGAACCTTTGGATGGTAAGTATTAAGTAGTCGTAAGGAGTATGAAAAAACATGACAGAGAAGTTTTATTGTGTAGGATGCAAAGAGCATTACCAACTCCCCGTTACAGAAGCAGTAAAGAAGCCCTCCAAAGGAGATTCATTCCGTCATTCGGTTGTTTCATCTTGTCCTAAAGGTCATAAAACTACTAAAATCTGTAATAAAGACGATTACGATAAATATAGTTCTTCCAAATCAGCCGAGTCTCCACTAACTTCTGGACCATCCCCGGCTGGAGGACCAGCCGATATTACACCCGCCGGTCCATCTACTACACCTCTCGAAAGAACAGATGCAGGAGTTCCTTCGGATTTTGAAGCCGAGGAATCCATCAAAGGTGATGATTGCTATCAATGTGGCAAGTGTTATACTGCCTTTGAAGATAAAGATGTGGCAGATAATTGTTGCACCGCTTGTTATAATTGCGGCTATGCCACCCATGTAGGTTTTGAACGAGCGCAAAAGTGTTGTCCTTGTAACTGTGGTGAAGATGGAGGAGGACCCAACGGAACTTGCCAAGAAATGTTCTCTGCCGAAACAGTTGTCGGAACTATGAGTCCGGGTGCAGGAATCAATGCTGCCCTTGAACCACTTCAAGGTGGATTAGAAAATGGTGATGAACCTTCTCTTGTTCCAGCAGATAGTTTCCAACCAAATGGTAATGGCCATGTCATCGGACAAGAAACTGATTCTTATAATACTACACCTATGCACGCTGAAGATGATTTTGAACCATACTTTGAGTTGTGTATTGTTTCCAACGGCACAATTGGCGATATTGTCGGAGATTACGATGAGCCTGAATCCGAAAAGGCATTTAAGGAATGGGAAGATGCTGTCAATGATGGTGGACCCCATGTTCTAATCTTTTACGATACTGCCTCCAATGGTGGTGTCATTGTAGCAGGTGATGATTTTATGGATAATTATGATTCTGAATCAGAGTCTACTGGTAATCGTAAAGCAATTATGGCTACTGCTGCCGCAGCATTAGTCCTTGGATTAGTCTGGTATCGTAGTTCACGCAATTAGTAATCTTTAAGTATCAGAATGACTAATGATTAGTCATGGCTGGCTATGATACTACTTGTGACCCCGGTGCTTTAGGTAGCCGAAAGTGCTATGTTAATGTTCACACTCCTTCAGGTTGTGTCGCAGGTGCGCCCGGATGCGTAATTACTAAACAAGAGATTATTGGTTATCAAGGGTGGAATCCTGTTTCTAAAGCACCTACTACTGCCGCAGGCACAGCATGGCAACCCTCTTTAACAGTTTTAGACCAATCGGGAACTGCTTATCAACCATTTGGTAGCGGTGGAATCCCATGGACAATGGGCGGCGGTCTGGCAGGACTTGGCTCTATTATGCCCTCTGGAGGTGCAGACCCACAAGATTGGAAGTATATTACTGAAAATGCTCCGGGTGCTCAAGCCAGAATTGCTTATGAAAATCGTATTTGTAATCCGTTGTGGCCTACTTTTGGCTGCAAGACTGGAGAAACTAACCCAACTGGTGTCACAACTGGCCCAACGGGACAACCAAACGCAGGAACTTTGGATTGGCTCAAAGAATACTTCGGATTTTGGAATGCAGAACAAGATTATGAAAAGAAAACCGCCGATAATAAAATTATGTCATGGTGGCACAATCTTCTTGGGTCGTGAGTAACTTGGCTCAGGCAGAAAAGGATAAGATTGCTCAAGGTTTTGCAGATAAGCAAGAAGAGCAAACTTTAGCGGCTCGTCAGGCATGGCGCAGATTGTTAGTTCCTGCCGTCGGTTCTGCAGCGTTTTTTGCATCAGCCGTAGTTGGTTTTATTAAAACTTATAAAAAATATGGTTTTCCCAAAGATGCTTTCAAACCTTTTGACTATGGTTTAATGAGTATTCCATTTGTGATTGTTGGTATGGCGTTTTTGTATCAAGCCGAAGAAGAGGCAATCGCTAACGGAGAGGCGGAGGTCTAATTATGCCGTTCAAATCTCGTGCTCAAAAAGAGTATCTAAGAATCAACGAACCTGAAATCTATGAACGCTGGATGCGTGATTATGATGCTGAAGATTTTGAAATGGTGTGCCGCCAATGTAAAATTGGCAATTATGAAAGTTGCTTGTATGGTGAAACTGTGGATACTGGAGGATTTTGGCTCAGTAATTGTGTTCCAGACCCATCAATGAATGCAGAAACTTTTGAGGCTCATGCTTGCGATTGTTCTAATTCTTATCGGTATCGTTTTGACCGGGATTTAACTGCCGTAGAATGTGATAGGTGTGGAGGTTATTTGGATGCCCACAAATACAAAGTCCCAAGTGCTGGTGTAGTCAAATATGCAGAAACTTTTGAATCTCCCGTTTCCTGTAAAATCTGTGGTAAAACTTTTGATAGTTTCCGAGGATTAAATGGGCACATGAATGCTCATCTTCCTTCTCATCGTAAGCGTGCTGAAGAAGAAGAATTAAATAAATACATGGTTAGTGTTCCTGTTTTACATCATTATACTGTTGGCCCTGTGGAAGCCTACGATGAAGAAGAAGCCGCCGAGGATGTGCGAGAAAATTGGAGTGAATGGCGAAGAACTATTGATAATAATGGTGATTGGGGAGGTCCTATGTGGCGTTATCTTCCTTGGTATGATGCTGACCCAGAAGCCTATGAGGTTTTCGATTCCGAAACTTTTGGAGATGTAGACTCTGATGGACAATTGGCTCAAGCCTTAGTCCGTGCTCGTGCCAAGTCACAAGAGCCTCGCCGTCCTTTGAAAATAACAAAACTTCCTCATCGAGACCAGACCTCATTAAAAGATTTTGAAGCAGAATCAAACACTCCATTATTTACCAAAGAATCAAAAGTTTTCGCTATTGGATTAGCCAGTGGTATAGTAGCCACAATTTTTGGAAACTTATTATCTGAGTTCGTTATTGACCGTTATCGTGAAGACCCAGAATTATTAGACACTGAACAGAACGCTTAAGTAGGTGCATCAGTATATTATCTTTGATGGATGCGGATAGTTATTGGCAAGGTTATTTAGCAGCCCGTTATGAACGCTTCAGCAACGAGAAAAAGATACTTATTGGACCTGAATATAATTCTAATCCTACTTATTGGGATGATATTATTTTACAAGAGTGGAACATTATGAAATCAAGATTACAAACTGGATTTGACATTTCCCCGATAATCAAAGCAGAACTTGGCCTTGATTTTTTCCAACCAAATCTTGATGAAATCCGTCAAACAGAAGTAGCGCAATTTACATTACCATCTGGTGAAGAACTTCCTTTGTATCTTTACGAAGATTTTGTTTTACTAAGCAACCAAGGAATCTTTCGAGAAACGGATTTTATTTTAGACCGAGAACGCCGATGGCAACCTAAAGTCGAAGAACTTTGTAGGAATCATGGCTATAAAAGAGTAGATGTATTTTGGGAAGGGGGTGTTTCATATCTTAGATTCAAAAACGAATAAGTGGGATGAAGTATCACAGCAGGATTTTATTACTGCTGGTATTATGATTAAGATTTTAGTTACGATGACACTGCTAATCCAGATACCTTTTGTTTATATGGCACACACTTGGGAATTAGAAACTTTTACTTTTATGTGGTGGATGTTACAATTCTTCGGTTTCGTTATGGCTACTAATCTGGGTGCTGTGGTATTAGCCATTATTGCTCAAGATTCGGCTACCAAAATTGGAGAAAAACAATCGCAGGCTTTTACAGCAGAGTTTATGCAAGGTATTGATACTTTAACTAAAATCTTAACAGTATTTAACAATACGGCGCAAAAAGAGGGAGAATCATTAGACTCTCAAATTGAAGAGTTCGCCCCGCAGTTTTATCTGTTGGGACTTCAATACTTACGCACCCACGCCCTTCCTTCAGAAGAGCCACCCTCGCTTGACGCTTTGGGTGTTTCACCGCCGGTTTCTTACAATTCTGATGAAGAATTATTTGATGCAAAAATACTAAACACTTAAATAGTAGCAAACGAGTATGTTAAGTATGGGAAGGCTGACTCAAATCTGGGCTGCTTCTTTATTGATGCTTTTTATATCGTGTGTTTATTACACCTATTTATTCATTCAAGTCGGAACTTTAGACCCCACTGTAATTCAAGGAGAGATGACTAAAAGTTTAGGTAGTTATGGCATCTGGGCTTTCGGATTAGATTTACTTTTTTTAATTGTATTAGGGTTTTTCATTAAGCGTAGAATCAAAAAAAAAAGCCTATTGATAACATCTGGGCAGTCTCTGATGGATTCGGACCAATCCTGAATGATTTAGAAACAGTGTATTTACCCCCACCACCATCGCCACAAGATTTAGAGTTAATGGGCATACTCCAAGATAAGAACCTTTAAGTATCAGAAGCATCTTATCTAACACATGGCTAATCAAGACCCACAACCTGAAGTTTATACTACTACGCACGCCTTTGCTGGTGGTGCTGCAACAGGAACTTCCAATGTAATTTCCATCTTTACGAACCAAGCCAACAACGAAGAAGTTAGACTCTACGCTGTTGGAGTTGAAATGCTGGACGCTACTACTGGTGCCGCACTCGCCGCAGCACTCGATTATTCAGTTTCAATTCAGGTAGGACCAAACAATGTTCCATCTAATGCTTTCTCTGCTGGATTCATCTTTAGTAAGAACGACAGAACTCTTGCTTTGAGCACACCAATTCTTTGTCTATTTCAACAACCACTTTCAATTACTGTGACAACTAACCAAGCCGTTGGTGTTAATGGTTCTAACATTAAGATTACACTCATTGGAGAACTCGCTATCCAAAAGATTGCGGTTCACGCTGGAAACTGGGAACACCAGATGAACAGCATGGGTCCACAAGGCCGACAACGCTAAGTAGATAGAATGCTTTAAGTAGCAGACCACTTATAGTATTACTATGAGTTTGCGCCGTCAAGCCTATGAGTGGCGAAACATCACCACAGGAACATCTATTGTTTCAAATATAGGACATCCGATTTTAACTTATGATGCTTTAGGTGTAGTTCAAGCAACAGCAAGACAAGTCCTTGCGAATACCCCCACAGATATTATGATTGGTGGGATTGGTAATAACTTAGAAATGCCTGCTTCTAACCGAGCACACCAGTTTGTTGTCATTGATAACATCGGGAGTTTTCCTTCTACTGCTGCCTTGAACATTAGAATTGAAACAACTCGATATTTTCAAAGTCCAGATGGAGTCCCAAGTGAAGGGATGCCAGCACTTGCTATGCCTTTTCAACCATCAACTATTACTGGAAACCAAGAAATTATACCTTTTTATGCTAAACTTATGCCTACTGTTTATATTTTGCCCGGTCAAACATGGGGAATTGAATATACAACGACGGCAGTTCTGAATGCTGGTGGAACTATACCACTTACGGATAATTCTATTGCCAGAGCCTTTGTTGCATATCTTTTAGTTGATGGACCAGACCAGTTAATCGCTATGAGGCTTTTGTCCCAAGAGATACCCGTCAATCCTGAAAACATTCAATGGTATAAGCAACAATTGATTCGTAACCGATTGCGTGCAGACCTCGGCATGGAGAAAACTTTAGAAGAAACTTTTGGCTCTAAAGACAGGAGGTTTATTTGATGTCGATTACAATTCAAAACTATGAGTGGAGTTTAACTGGTGCTGGTGACTTTATTCCATTTAATGCTAACAGTTATCCTGCTGCTGGGAATGATACCAGCATTTTTACAGGTGGTTTTGGTAATAACATTGAAATCCCTCCATTTGTTACGGAAACTCAATTTGTAGTCATTGATAAGTTTGGTAGCACTCCCGGTGTTTTGTGTCAGACTAATTTAACTAATAACTTAACTGATACCACAGGAACAATAACTTCTGTTGGCACAGCCGTTACAGGAATTGGCACAGCATTTACAGTAGATATGTTGGGAGGCACAATAACTTCGGGTGGCCAAACCAGAAACATCGTTGGATTTACCAATGCCACCAGCATTACTATTGATGTGGCCTTTGTTCCAGACATAGGCGTAGCAGCAGCATTTAGTATAAGTTTTGGTGTAGGTAGAACCACTACAAAAGCCAGAGTCTTCCAGAATGCAGCATTTACTACGGCTGGAACTACTGTTACAGGTGGAGCAGGAGCCGCATTTACAAATGACATGATAGGTGGCACTATAACTATAAACGGAATTGTTGGGACAATTACGGCTATACCAACTCCTACGACTTTGACTATCGCAGTAGCAGTATTTGGAGTAATTGTAATACCCTCATTTGGAACTATAAATTATACAGTAACTGAAATAGATTTGACATCATGGATTCCTAATGGATTCGTGCAAATAGTTGTCAATACTACTGGATACTATCAAGACCCACAAAACACTTGGCAAAATGGTATTAGTGGCGACGCAGCACCTTATCCAGCCAGTCTTAATGATGTTCCCGGTGCGTATGCACTGAAACCTTCAATTTATATCCTTCCAGAGCAAACTTGGGATTTTAGATACACAATGATGAATGATTTATCTGGATATGTGGCTGCTCGAACAGCATTTACACCAAGTTTATCAACAACAATTCCCATCACAACCACTTTAGCCCAATGTTATGTTCAATACTATCTTTTTGATGGAGCAGATAGCCTAATTTGCCAACAACTTTTAGAATTGGGTATCGTTATCACTGTTGAGAATGTAGAATGGTATAAAAAGATGCTTCTTAAAGAGCGTGGCCTTGACACAGATACATGGGAACATTATTTACAAGTTTCTTTGGCTTATCGTGAGCGTGAATTAAAGAACGATAAGTTGTATGGTAGGACCCGTAAGGGCTAAACTTTAAGTAGTCGTGCATAGTAAGTATTACCATGGCAGATACTGATTCTGGTTCTTACGGAGAAAATATCCGTAATATCAAGAGACCTTACCGCAAGCAAGCATTCCAGACGGGTTATTCTCAAAAAGGAGATGCTGTCCAGAGTAATCCACTACCACCTCATACTTATTCTACTACCTCGGTGCAACAAACAGAAGCAATTCGCCCCGGAGTTGATGCACACACCTTTCGTCGCCCAGTCCGTCCAACCGTCGAATCCATTGATGGTGGGACTCCTATTGCTTTCGCTTTCTACCCTTGGCATACTGTCCCTAAGCCAGAATCGGCGAACTTGATTCAACGCCAGCGTGTAAGTTTAGTTACAACACCTATGGCTGATGATACTTTTATGGATGCTGTCGTAATCAATGTAGCCAACGCCTCTGGTGCTGGTTCATGGGTTGCTGGTATTCCTACTGCTGTTGCCTTTGCTCCCGGCGGAACTCCACCCGTTCCAACACTTCCGAGTGTCACAGGTGTTCAAACTGCTACGCAAGGTGCTCCAAATAGCCCTACACAGGCCAAGGTTGTAAATGTTAATACTAATACTACCTCTCCTCAAGCATCTGGCGGAACAACTTTCATTCCCAATGTTGCTACTATTACACCCGGTTCAAACGCTGAGATTTATCGTGTAGCAAGTTTCGGTCATACTGAAACCATAGGTGCAGCAGCAGGAGTAACTTATGAAATATGGGTAGACGGAAGATTATTCATGCAGTGGGCAGACTTCCAATGGTCTGCAATTACACCTAAAGCATTTCAATGGGATTTTGAAAACCCAATTGTTGTAGAACGCCAAATAGTTTATCGAGTAATTAACCGAACTGGCAACCCAATAAATACTAATTTTGCCGAAGCGTGTTTCAACGGTTGGGTAGAACAACGCTATGGATACAATGATGTAGGATATACTCAACTTCAGTCGTGATGGTGATGCAAAGTGGCACAAATATATACAGGAACAGATAATGGAAGCGGTTTGCTTAAAATTACTGAGCAAGATGGCACACCATTTGTCGGAAATGTCAATGAAATTAAAGTTTCTAATGGAGATTTGACTGATGATGGAGGAGGCACAGTCAGCATCGACACAAGTGGTGGAGGCGGTGGCGGAGTAACTACCTTTGCAGGTGGCACTACTGGTTTAACCCCCGCAGCAGCCACAGCAGGAGCCGTTAGTTTGGCCGGAACTTTGGTTGTAGCAAATGGTGGAACAGGTGCAATTACATTAGCCGATGGAGGAATACTTCTTGGTTCAGGAATAGGTGCAGTTACCGCTACGGCACAACCTACAAATGGACAATTAGTTATTGGTTCAACAGGGGCAGACCCCGTTTTAGCCACACTTGCATCAGCAGGTGCAACAGTTACAATTACTAATTCAGCAGGTGGAATCAATCTTGAAGCCGCCGCAAGTGTAACAGGTGCTAATCCAACGGCTTCTGTCGGTCCTGCTGCTATCAATGGTGTTGCCGCTACTTTCATGCGTAGTGACGGTGCTCCGGCTTTAGCCAATACTGCCGTTGTCGCAGGTGCTTATACTACTGCTGACATTACCGTAGATGCACAAGGAAGGATTACGGCTGCTGCCAATGGAGCAGGCGGTGGAGGAGTCATTACAGGCACAGCCAATGGAGTAGATAATCGAGTTACTACATATAGTGCTGCTACAACTTTGAACGGTGAAGCAAACTTAACTTTCACAGGTAGTCTATTAACTCTTGCAGGTGCATTGGCTCAAAGTGGAGGAAATGTAGGTTTCTTTGGTGGTGGTGCGGGACAACAAGGCCCAATTACCGCACCTCCGCCCAACCCGGCTCCGCCCGACCCCGGCCTTAACCGAACTGCAATAACTGAAATAATAACTGCATTACAAGCATATGGATTACTTGCTTGATGAGAAAGTTTTAAATAGATAGAACCAGATAATAAATCATGGACAAAATAGCCATTGAATTACCGATACAAGATTATCAAACTTTACTGAATCTTTTGGAAGCCACAAGTTTTCAAGGCAAAGAAGGTGCAGTTCAATATCTTAGAATCTATCATGCTTTAGAATCCGCCCTCGCAGATAAGGATGAATAAGTTTAAGTATCAGTGACACTGAAGTATCTTTATGGGTCAAGAGCGATTGTGGACTTGGTTATCTTTAGGTTTTGCTACCTTGGCTATGATGACAAGTTTATTTGCTTTAGCAACGGACCCTACTTATGATATACTTTCTGGTAAAAAATCAGAAGTAGACTATTTAGACCAAACTCCAGATGAAGCCGTTCTGGACGACATGAGAGGATTAGGTATTTCTTCTGCAGACAACTAATCCATAAACTTAAATAGTCGTTTTATGAACTATATTTTATGTCTGATGTAGTTACAACCGGCCGCATGACTGTTACTAAATTAGGAAAGCGTGTTGAAGAACTTTCCGAGGTTATGGACATTATTCACAATGATGTAGGCGAATTAAAAGAACTTCTCAAAACTTTAATTGAACTTCAAATAGTCAAAACTCCAGAAATCGCAGTTGATGAAGCATGGGTCAGCAGGATGTATGGTTAATCCCAAAGGGTTTGCTGCTTACCAAGTTCCTTGCTTTCAAAAGTTTCGGCGACCCATTTACTCACTTGACTATAAAGTCCAGCAATATATTCATTACAGCCATATTTTTCAATTAAAGTTTGCATGAGTCCGTCGTATTTACTGACTCCTCCTTCAGTTACTGTTAAAATAAGTCTGCCGGGGCATAAAGTTTCAATTTCATTCCCCGTAAATGGGTCAGTCTTTTTATCCATAATAGTTCTACATTTTCCACTAACAGGCACACGACGATAACTGGCACTACATTTAGGACAACGAACTTTTTGTTGCCCATAAGCCCTTAAGTTTCCTCTCATATCTCTAATAAGATGTCGGTCTATCAATTTACTGGCTTGTTCTTTATTATTCATACTATGTAAGATTTCTCCTAATGAAAATTGTTCCATTGTCTTACGACGCATACCTTCTAAAGTATTATAGGGATTATTACGAGGTCCTCCAGCACAATCAGAAGTTTCATGAGTATAACCTATTTGACCTACGGCCATTTCACCCTCATCAATAAAACTTTCCACAATTCGAATACCATGTTTCAAAGCAGTTTTCGGAGTCGGAGGCACTTCACTTTGCGTGAGTTCATAAAAACTGGTCGGATATTTCCACAAAACATCAACATTTAATGCTTCTTTGTCTATTTCCGTCGCTAATATGCGAGTTGTTAGCGTTAAAGGGGCATCCATACGACCTCCACGACTCTTAGGTAAGAACATACGGCTAAAGTTAATCAAGCCCTCTGTGAGCAGTAATATGCAGTCTATGTCTCCATCGCAGTTTCTTCGCTTTGCAGCGTGATAAAACGGATGTCCGTAATGGCCTTTGATACCAGCCACACCAATAATTCTTGCCAGAACTGCTCCACTTGTATGCGGAGCCAATCCCATAATTAACTGTCCTACTAAAACTTCTGCACCAGCGTCATCGGCTATATCATAAAAAGCAGGCAAGTCATACATAGTTTTCAACATATCATCGGTGAATCTCATGGCTTGTAGCAAACCTTTGACACAATTTTCTGCAACTACTACATCTTGAGGCATCAATTCAATAACTTGGTCTTCAGCCACAACAGGTTGTCCTCGACAATCTACATCATAGCCTAAGTCTACGGCTTGACTCGCCGTAATCCCGATTTCATCTGGTCTAAAATGAGTCATGGTAATATCTACCATGTCAAAACGAATTGTGCCATCACGAAATGCACTTGTTTGATTCCTATGTCTTAACACCGATTTTAGCATATCTTCGGGCATCTTTTCTGCACTACGCAATCCTTTGCTTCCTTTAACTTCTGGTTCAGTCGCTTGATGAGTAATTTCTAAACTTTCTTTCCATAAGTCATTTGTCTTCAAATCTTGTTTAATGACTCCTACAAAGTTAGTTTCCATCGCCTTGTGCGGTTTGGCTTCGCCTTCACCTCCCAAACAAACACCCCGCCAAGTTTGTGTATTACAAAATGGACAGACACGAATACCAACTGCTACGGATTCTCCTTTGCGAGCAGCATCACGAATACGGCGTTGCGGACCTATATTAAATCCTACTGGCCATAGACCATGAATAGGTGGGTTCATTTCACGATGTTTAGAACCTTCTGGTTTTCCCATGCGAGCACCTATGCGAATTGTAGTTCTGGGTCGGATTTCATACTCGGCCAAAGTATTTAGCCATTCTAAAGCATTATCATAAACTTCTAAGTTAATTTTTATAGATGCCTTAAGTTTCGGCAGAAGATTAAGAACTAACAAACTTTCATTTCCTTGTAGTGCTCCCAAATTATCAATGTCTAAGTTTATTCGATAGGCCAACTCTTTGTGAGTTTCTGGAACTAAAACTTTTTTACCATCAATACTCAAAGTAATGCTATTCATAAAATCATAACCTTCGGAGGCTGTCAAATCTTGCCAGCCTACTGCCACATATTTTGGGTCTAATGGAATATCATAAATCTTAGATTGTTCTACGGCATCCGTAAAAGTTTTAGGAATCTCTATTCCTTTGTCGTATAAAACTCCATCGTGCCATTCTTGAACATAGGGACTTGGACAAAGCGGATGGTTATTTTCTAAGAACTCACCAACTGGCACAAGTAATTCTCCTAAATCCCAGATTTTCTTAATAGGCCATTCGGGTTGTGTAGGTAACACCGACCAATCTTCTTCTGGGTCGAGACCTGCTAAAACTTTTAGTTCCCTTCCGTCGCCAAATCTTTTGGCAGAGCCGTCGTGTAATTGAAGAT
>Ga0233439_10004005_pt1 | contig 14696 bp, 12 predicted proteins | sample SI_123_September_6_FD_182713 | JGI IMG/M metagenome (GOLD analysis project Ga0233439, IMG submission 182713) | Seawater microbial communities from Saanich Inlet, British Columbia, Canada - SI_123_September2016_100_MG | ecosystem: Environmental > Aquatic > Marine > Inlet | place: Canada: British... | reverse complement strand
ACCAACTACACCGATTTTAAATGATATTGTTTATGAACCCGTGAATAGTGTGTTCAAAATATCTTGGGGACAGAATACTGACGATGATTTTAACTCATATATCCTTTATGAAAGAGAGACTGAAGGGTCAAGTGGTAACGACCCGATAAAATTCACTTCTACTGACAATTCTGTCACAAGTCTCGATGTGAATATAGATAGAGACCTTATTAGATATTACTATTTAGATGTTGAAGACAAATGGGGTTTACGATCACGAAGTTCTCAGAAAATTGGTGATTCAAAAAACATGTTTATAATGACTTATGGTGGAAGTGAAGGAAAAACGGTTCGACAGACTACAGATGGTGGGTATATTATTACTGGAAATAAAAATGGTGGTATAGGATTAATAAAGACTGATTTTAATGGAACTGAAGAATGGAATAAATCTTTTATAGATGGTTGGTTATATGGAGGAGGAACTAAAGTTCAACAAACTATAGACGGAGGATTTATTATTGTAGGATTTAAATATGTTGATTCTCACGGTGAGGATATATTGTTAATTAAAACTGATTCAAATGGAACTGAGGAATGGAATAAAACTATTGGAGGGAGTGACCCTGATCTTGGTTATTCTGTTCAACAGACTACAGATGGTGGATATATTATTACTGGTCATACAAGTTCTTTTGGAAATGGTAAAAGTGATGTCTGGTTAGTAAAAACCGATTCCGATGGAACTGAAGAATGGAATAAAACTTTTGGTGGAAGTGATGATGATGTGGGTTATTCAGTTAAACAGACTACAGATGGAGGATATATTATTACTGGAGAAACTACAATATGGAGGTATCAGGGTAGTAGTAAACAAGAAATATTATTAATTAAGACAGACTCACAAGGAACTGAAGAATGGAGTAAAACTTTTGGTGGTAATCATCGGGACAGTGGTCATTCAGTTCAACAAACCATAGATGGTGGATATATTATAACGGGACAGATAACTAATCAACCCTCACAACACACACAGTCGTCAGAAAATGTGGGACTGATTAAAACTAACTCACAAGGTGATGAAGAATGGAGTAAATACTTTGGTGGTAATCATTATGATGGTGGTAAATCAGTTCAACAAACAACTGATGGTGGGTTTATTATTACGGGATTTAATCAATCTTATGGTTTAGGGGGTGTATTTTTAGTTAAAACTGATTCTAATGGTAACGAAGAATGGAATACAACATTAGGGAATAATAACTTTGATATAGGATATTCAGTTCAACAAACAACTGATGGTGGATATATTATTACGGGTAAGGTAGAATCTCAAATTGGATTAATCAAAACTAATTCAAAAGGTGAAATGACAAAGTAATTATTTAATATCCAAAAAATGACAATCCACTCAGAAATATACGGACTCACTCTACTTCTAACCCTCTCTCCACTCAACCCTAAAATTCCCATACCCATCCATAATTGATTGGTGATAAAACTCATCTCTCTTTTTCATTTATACGAAGAAACAAATATAATACTTGACTTTGTCGTTAGTATATATGTAAATTACGGTGTTAATTAAATGAGTTAAATATGAGTTTAAAAATGAATAAAGGTTATGGGATTTGTCGTGTGAGTTCTGTCTCACAATCAGACAATACATCTCTGAAAAATCAGAAGAATAAAATCAAACAATATTGTGACTTGAATGATGTGGAATTAGTTGAAATCATTGAAGAAATATATAGTGGAACTACATCAAATAGAGACTCACTTAATCATATCAAAGAACTTGTTGAAAAAGGTGAGTGTGATACGGTTGTAGTTTACAAATTAGATAGGTTGATGAGGAACTTTACTGAGGGTGTTGTTTTCTTAAAGTATCTACTTGATAACGAAGTAAAAATAATGTCTGTATCCGAACAGATTGACACTTCTTCAATTAGTGGACGGTTTTTAATTAACATACTTTTGAGTATGAGTGAGATGGAAAAAGACACGATTGTCCAAAGATTGAGAAATGGTAAAATTGAGAAATTTCAAGACTTCAAAAAAGTGAATGGAAGAATCTGTTATGGGTATAAAAAACATAATGGAGAGATTGTTATCAATGAAGAAGAATCAAAGATTGTTAAATATATATTCAAAAAATACAATCAGTTAAAGAGTCGTGGTTTAACTAAAATCAAACGAATGAAACAACTCAAGAAGTTGTTAGAAATGAATGGTTATAAATACAGAGGTAAAGAGTTTGATTGTCAGAATATTAAATACATTATGAATAATAAATTTTATGTTGGTGAGATGACATTTGGTGAACAAATGAATTTCCATAACTATGGTAGTATTGTTTCTAAAAGATTATTTAATCAAGTGAGTAACTAATGAAAGATGTACTCCACATTTATTGTCGTGTGAGTTCTGGAATCCAAGAAAAAGGTAATAGTTTAGAAGAACAAGAACAGAGTGGAATCAGACTCTCAAAACAACTTGGTTTTAATCATATGACTTGGAATGAAGAAAGTCAAACATCAAAACTTGATACTCTTCACAATCGTCCACAAATGTTAGGTTTGTTAGATGAAATTGATAAAGGAAAAGTTAAACATCTATATGTCATTTCATTAGATAGACTATCAAGAAACGAATCTACATCTTTCAACATCAAATATAAATTGATTCACAATAAAGTCACTCTTTATACAAGTACAGGAAAATATGACTTTGACAATTATATGGACAGATTTATCTACAACACATTATCAAACTCAAGTGTTTTAGAAAATGAAATGAGAAGAGATAAAAGTGTTCGTGGAAAAATTCGTGGAATGAAAAAAGGACATTGGAAAGGTGGAGATATTAACTTTGGTTACAAGTTAGTAGATAAGAAACTTCAGATAATTAAAGATGAATCGGTTCACATTAAGAAATTATTTAAAATGTATGACAATGGTAAATCAACAAAAGACTTACAAGATTATCTTTTATCTGAAGGATTAAAAACGAGAAGAAATAATTCTGTATTTCCACTTCAATCAATTACAAATATTTTAAAGAATACGATTTACATTGGTTACAAAGATATGAAGATTACAGATTTTAAATATCGTTTTGAATGTCCACCAATTGTTGATGAAAGTTTGTTTCATAAAGTACAAATGAGAATGAAAGATATTCTTGAAAGAAAGAATCAAATCAACAGAACTCAACACGAGTATCTATTAAGAGATTATCTTTATTGTAATGAATGTAAAAATGGGATGAGTGGATTATGGAGAGAAAAACTCAATCAGTTCAACTATTTTTGTTCAAATAGAACTCGAGTTTGGAAAGGATATAAAAACGGAAAAGAGAAGTGTACAATGAGACGAAGTCTCAGTATTAAACAAACTGATTTCTTGGTATGGGAAACGATTTGTGATACTTTAGAAAATAGTTCAACATTGAAAGAAAGTTTTAAGAATACTCAACTTGATACAAAGTTTAAATCTGATAAAGAAGTCAAGAATGAAGTGAGAAGAGTCAGACACAATATTCAAAGAATTTCAAGAGAAATAAATGATTTGAATGAGAATATTTTATTGATTGAAAAACAAAAGTGGACGAATAAAATGGATGAGAAGACTTACAAAGAGGTAAAGTCTTCAATTATAGATAATATTCAAGAGTTAGAATCACAACGAGATTCAAAAGAGTTAACGATTACAGATACTCTTATTCAAAAGAAGTGGTTGAATTGGATTGATAGATATTCTAAAAAAATAGATAAGTACAGAGATACAAAAGACAAAGAATTAATGAAAGAAGTCTTTGGAGAAGTACTACAAAAGATTTTTGTTGATTGGGATGTAGATACAAAAGAACATATTTTAGATATCAGATTGAAACTTCCACTATTCAATGATAAAATTGAATATATTGATAAATCTAATAAGTCACTTGGTTATAAATTGAAAGATGGAAAAAAGTCAAAAGAATTACGATACAAAAAGACTAACAATGTTAAAAGGTTCATTGAGAGTAAAAAAAAAATATAAATTTCATTTATACGAACCACGAACATCGGTTACGGTCGAGTAATCTGTGGAGGGTGAGGTGGTCACCTTTATAGAATTGTATTTTATAAATTTTAAAATGTATATTGAAGAAAGTTGGGAACAAATCAAAGGAACAAAGGGCGTTGTCAAGGTTAGAATAGGACAAATTCAATAAAATGAATGGCCTACATTTCGAATACCGAATGTGATTTGCTGGGGAAAAGATTGCCGACCATTAGAAATCACAAAAAAAGATGAGGTATTTCATTTTAATTTCGATGCCAATCCTAACGTATCTGGGTTCGTTGATCCTGACGGTTGGGTGTTAAAGGGAATATCAAATTCTAAATGAAAAAGTTTAAATCCATATTATTACTTATCTTGGTTTATCCATGCATAGGTCAAAATTGGTTCCAATCCCAGTTGATAGAACGGCAGTTTAATCAGGCAAAGGATCAATATAACGAAGGCCGATTTGCCATAAGCGAATCAATCTTAAACAAAATATTGGCGGATGAATCGGGTGTTTACAATGAGCCATCTCTATTATTATTGATTAAATCTCAGATTGGATTAAACCGTTCTGAATCTGCAAAAGAATCTTCTCGTCGATTTTTCGAAAATTTTCCCGAAAGTATTTACATGAAAAATGTAATGGAAAGTTTGGGGGATTTATACGTGAACGAAGGAAATTATTCTTCGGCATATCGGATGTATCATCGTTCAAAGAAACTTTCAATAAATATTGATTACATCAATAAAATTGATTTGAAAATACACCGTTTAATCCAATTCCAACTTCCATATAGACTTTTAGATGAATTACTCACACTAGAAGTTGACCCTTCGATTAGAAATATTCATCTCATGGCTAAGGCGAACTCTCAGATATCAGATGGAGAACCGGATGATGCAGCACTGACTTTGAATCTAGTAGATCTAAACAGGTTGGAAGATTCCTACTTTCCTTTTTACGAAACGCTTTTACGCGCCTCTTATGAGCCACCACAGTCAGTAACCATGGTAGGAATTATTCTGCCATTATCTGGTGCAGAATCGAAAAAGGGACAGGCATTTTTATCTGGATTTTATGATGGAGAAAACCCAAATGGCTCAACAAATAGAAGATTGTCTATACTTGTACAGGATAACAGGAGTAATGATCTTGAATCTATAAAGGTGGCTAAAAACATGACGCAGCACGAAAAAATAGCGGCACTAATTTGTCCATTGGATGACGAAGCCTCTTTAGTCGTGGCGAGTGCGTTAGTATCAACGGATATACCCATTATTCTCACTAATCTTCAGCAAAATGATTTGAGTGAAATTAATGAACAAATATTTCAAATTTATTCAACGGTATCCATGCAAGGAAAAGCTGCGGCTGATTATGCCGTAAATGTTTTAAAACTTGATAGTTTGGCTGTTATTGCACCTGCAGATCCTTATGGTGAATCCCAAACGGATGCGTTTATAAAAGAAGTTGATCGATTAGGTGGGACTGTGGTTGCGACTGAATGGTATTCAGATCCACCCAAAAACCTGAGAAGACAATTCAAAAATTTACGAAACGTTGCTTTCAGTCTTTTGCCGAAAGAAGAAACTTATGACGAAGCATTGGGAATGGAAATTGATAGTTTAGATGCGCTATTTGATGTATCTGCAGAAGACTTTTTTGGTTTACCAAAACTGGAGAAAAAAAAGATATCCTCATCAGATTCAATTAAAATTGTATTAAATACAATTCAAGGAATATATTTACCAATTAATAAAAATGATTTGGAATATATTGGGCCCCAACTACCCATGTATAATTTAAATGCAAAAATTATTGGAAATGAGAATTGGCAAAATAAACAAATATTACAAAAGGAAAATATTGGCCCTCATTTGAAGAGGTTATCTATAATCACCAATTACTTTACGTCAACAATGGATACCACAAAATTGGAAATTGATGAATTAGACGCATATAACCATGGATATAATACAGCCCAATTACTGACGCAACTTTCCGTTGATTCCCCGTCCCGAAAATCCATGACCCAATCCTTGAAATCTGTAGAATTTTATTCGGGAGAGGGGTTTTACTATTCACCTGACCATTTGAATCCCCATGTAAATGCCGCTTTTCAGGTCATACATTTTAATGGGAATGATTTTATACCTGAGGGCGTATTATATGATGACTCTCTGCACACAGTGTTATCTCAAAATCCTTAGAAATTCATTTGAATTATACAGATTATTCCAATTGGTTCGGCATGGAAGGATTTTCCGCTTATTTTGTTCAAAAACATGGAGATATATCCGCTTCCGATAATAGGGAAGCATTGGTGGAATCATTTGGTTATGATTCGACTCATTTGGCTTATCCTGTCCAAATTCATTCAAATAAAGTAGAAGTAGTTGAAGAACCAGGCATTATACAAAATATTGATGGGGTTATATCGGATAAAAAAGATATTGTGTTGAGTATCCAAGTTGCGGATTGTATTCCCTTATTTTTAGCAGATGGACAAACAGGGAATTTTGGATTGGTTCATTCAGGATGGCGTGGTACTGCAAGCAACATTTCAAAACGAGCCATTGATAACATGAAAAAAGCAGGATGCGATGTGAATACTATTCGAGCATTAATTGGGCCCGCGATTAATCAATGTTGTTTCGAGGTTGGTCCTGATGTGAGTGATCAATTCGATTCTGTTTTTTCTATAAATGGCGTAGGTGATCGCCAGATGTTGGATTTGAAAAGTGTATTAAAACATCAACTTGTTAAAACGGGAATAAAACCAGAAAATATAAAAGTCGAAAATGCCTGTACATGCTGTCAAGACGATTTATATCATTCTTACAGAAGAAATGGGGAGAAATCTGGCAGAATGATTGCAATCGCAGGTTGGAAATAGCTTTCCTTTTTATTCTATATTCTTCCTGATATATTCTTCCACGATATTTAATAATTATGACTATTTATGATGCAATATTACTCGGTGTTATTCAAGGGATAACTGAATTTCTACCTATTAGTAGTTCAGGACATTTGGTTCTTGTACAAGCAATATTGGGCGTGAATACTCCTGGGAATGTTTTTGAAGTGGTCACTCATTTGGGTACCCTTCTTAGTGTTATTATTGTTTTTTGGAAAGATTTGTCATTGATACTTAATTCTATCCAGAAAAATGAAACGCAAAAATATATTATATATTTAGTCTTAGGTACCTTGCCCGCAGTAATTATCGGTTTAACTGGAAAGAATTATATTTCGGGTTTATTTGATTCAATACCCATGGTTGCCGGATCATTAATCTTTACCGGTATTGTTTTATTATTGTCTCAGAAGTTCAATGAAAAAGATAAACCATTAAATTGGAAAAAAAGTATTGTAATAGGATTGACCCAAGCGATTGCAATGATACCAGGAATTTCTCGTTCTGGTATGACCATTAGTACAGGGTTGGGTTTAGGCATATCGGGGAAAAATGCAGCTAAGTTTTCATTCTTATTAGCAATCCCAGCCATCGCCGGCGCTGGGTTGGTAACAGCATTGGATATTCAACCGGGCAATATTTCAATCCCAACTTTTCAGCTATTACTTGCTTTTTTCAGTGCATTGATTGTGGGTGTTTTTTCCTTGAAATGGTTATTGGGGTTATTGGAAAGTGGTAAATTTCATCGTTTTGGTTACTACTGCGTCGCTGTGGGCCTAATTACATACTTAGTGATTTAATATGGCACGATTTAAAATCGAAACAACCCCGATTAAAAATGCCATTCAGGCATTGGATAAGGGAGCTATTCAATCGTTATATTATTTAATGGGGGAAGATCAATATCTCCAGCAGGCATTTTCGAAAAAACTTGAGACAGTATTGTTTGAAAATGATTCAATTCAAAAGACGGTTTTAATTCCGGATGAAATGAGTTCCAAAGAAATATTGGATCACCTGACTTCATCGGATCTTTTCAGTTCAAAAAAACTTTTTTTACTTCGTAATCCAAATGCACTCAAAGGCAAAGCACGGGACGAATTTATAGATTATATAAATCATCCCATCGAAGGACATACATTAGTTATAATGCAAGATGAGTATGGGGCAAAAAATAAATTTTTAGAATCCTTAGTGAAAGGCATAAAGCCCATCTCTTGCTCTACACCTTTCGAACGTGATATGATTCAATGGGCTCATACATTTTTCAATGAAAATAAAATTCAAAATGTATCTCAAGAAATTATTAAAACACTTATTGAAATTGCAGGTGATTCACTCAACCATTTAAAAAATGAAATTGATAAATTAGCTATTTCTATTGATTCAGACCATGAGATACGGCAAAATGATATTAAACAATTTTCTGGGTGGAAGAGAAAATTTCGACAATACGAATTTTTTAATTATTTAGGACAAAGAAAATTAAAAGAATCGATGGAACTTGGTCTTTCATTGATTTCACAGGATACATCCATGATTAATCTTCTATATCCTTTAACTGAATTTTTTCAAGAATTATTATTTCACAAAATTTCCCGTGGAACAAATGGCATTAAAATGGGTTATACACGCTTATCACCCAGTGTGAATAAACAATTACCCCAGTATGCAAACCGATATACAAGTAAAGAGATCACCCTTGCGCTCAAGCGATTGACGCAAATTGATCAAAAGTTAAAAACATCAAGAATAAAAGATGAATCAGCCATCACCGAATTTATCTACGCCACCCTTTCTAATGGATAATCAAATACGTTATACTGATGAAGAATTGATTGCCCGTTTTCAAAAGGGAGATGAGCAGGCTTATACCGAGTTGGTCATTCGATATCGGGATAAACTCATGACTTTTGTTTTTCGATTTGTGAATGATATGGAACAAGCTGAAGATATTATTCAAGACACAATGTTAAAATTATATACTCATAAACATTACTATCGAAATATTGCCAAATTTTCTACGTGGATATACACAATTGCAGGGAATTTAGCTAAAACTGAATTACGAAAGAAAAAAACCCGAAAAGTAACCAATATAAGTCAAATGGGTCCCGAGGATCGTGATTATGAGTTGCCTTCCGTGGCACCGGAAACGGATGAAGTTGTTCAAAGTGAATATATTGAGAAAAAAATTCAAGCCGCCATTCAGAATTTACCCCTTCATTTTAGAACTGTTACCATCTTGAGAGATATTCAGGAACTTTCTTATGAAGAGATTAGTAAGATAGTCGAAGTTCCATTGGGGACTGTAAAATCCCGGATTAATCGGGCAAGATTACAATTACAAAACGAATTAAAAGATTTAAAATAGGAGACTTTAATTTGATGGATCGTTACCAATTTGAGGATGCCATTTCAGCTTATTTAGATAATGAGTTAACTCTTTCTGAACGGAAAGCTTTTGAAGATTTCATGAATGTAAATTCCGAAGGTAAACACCTTGTGGATTCCATTCGAGCGAATATGACATCGATTAAAAATTTATCAGATATAAAGGCATCAAACAGTTTCATGCCAAATCTTCACAAAAGAATCGAATTTGAAAAAAAACGGCCATCAAAGAAAATTGTGAATCGGCCGTCAAAAACATTATTTGGATTTACACCTTTATATGCGAGTATAATGACGGTGTTAATTATTTCGTTTGTTACTGTTGGTGTAAATCTTTGGCCTGGTGCTCAAGCGCCAGCGAATACGATACCGGCCTACACTGGAAATATCTCTGGGGCACCGAACAAGACTCTCGACCATCCGACAATTGATGCCAATCAGGATGCCATTTTAGCTGAAGCAGAAACTGATTCAGCCGATACGACTATTCAAAAAAAGAAAAACTTCAAGTTAGGTAATCAAGTAAAATTTGTAAAAGATCAGCGTTAATTATCCATTATAAAGTTTTTTCAAAATAATCCCTGTAGTTGGTGTATTTCAACGCAGGGATTTATATTTTGTGGTATGATATTTTACCGACAAATTGCCGTCATTGCTCTCTTTTTCTTAATTTTGTTTCTATTTATATATCCAGCACATGATGGTTTGGTATTTTTAATCTTAAAAGGAGTAGCCATGGGTGGGCTTGTGGTTACCCTTATTTCATACGCGTTTCCGCAATATTTTAACCGTGAACCCTTGGATGGAGATGAAACCGAATCAAGTAAAAATAATATCAATGATCCATCATTCTCTACTGCGGTCAAATCCCATTATAAAAGATTATTACAGCAAGTACTTAATTTAGTTAAAACCGTGAACCCGGAATATTCAGCAGCTATCTATATGGTAGACTCTGAGAATAAAGGGTTTACATGTCAGGAACAAACTATTTCGGATTTTTCAGAATTTATAGAAAATGACAATGAACTTATTTCTGCAATAATTAAAACGAATAACCCTTCGATTTTTAAAAAGAATAAAAAAAATGAAGGCTGGGAAGGTATCATTGGGTCTAAGACTTGGCGGGGAAGTGAAACTTTAATCGGTTTTCCCATTTTATATTCCGGGAATGTGGTAGGGTTTTTACTCGTTTTCATGACTCATTTTTCATCAATTCAAGACAGAGATCAGGAAGTGATTGAAAAACTCAGCAAATTTATTACCCATGGGATGGAAGATTTGGAACAGATGGAATCCCTCATGGTTGATAATTACTTTAATTCCAGAATTGCAAATTTATTCGATCAATTGGAAGTTAAATCGGATGAATCAGAATTATTTCAATCTATCAGAGGATTGTGCCGTGCCTTTTTTCAATATGATAAACTGACGATTGTTTTAACCACCGAAGAGAAGAAAAAAGGCATGATTAAACTGGTGGATGGGCTTCATGATGATATTGATGAAGGAGAAGAATTTCTTATTCAAAATACACTCCACGGCTTATCCATACAAGATGGTAAAACGATATGTTCAAACGCATGGTTTGAAAATTATCCCGAAATGAACCGATTTAAACCGGGGGATAATCGGGACTTTAACTTTATGTCTGTATTAAGTGTTCCGCTAAAATTCAACGATGAATCTATCGGTGCGGTGACAATGGAGCGATTAAAATCGAGGATTTATTCAGAGTCTGACATTCGGTTACTCGAATTATTATGTGGTACTGTAAGTTCGATCTTAAATTGGCAGCAGGAATATAAAAAAGTACATCTTACTTCGATACATGATGGTTTAACTGGACTACTCAATCATAAGGCATTTTTAGATCGTTTTGAAGAAGAAATCAGCCGTGCAGGCCGATTTAATCATATGTTGGGGCTGGTCGTTTTGGATTTAGATAAATTTAAATCAGTCAACGATGATTATGGCCATCTATATGGTGATTATGTTCTCAGAGAAGTTTCTGACATTATTGCTGATAATGTACGTGCGATTGATGTCGTCGGTCGGTATGGGGGAGAAGAATTCGCCGTTTTGCTTGTCAATACAAACATTAAGCAATGTTTACCACTCGCCCAAAGAATTGTAAAATCTATCGCTGATAAAACGTTCTTAGAGGGGGGTATTGCTGTGAATATAACCATCAGCGCCGGTTTGGCAGGGTTCCCTCAACATGCAGAAGAAGTACGGAGTCTGATATCAAAGGCAGATAAGGCTATGTATGATACAAAAGCCAACGGTGGTAATGACGTTACTATTGCTTCGGAATTATAATATACGCCACTCATTTTCGGAACATTTTAGCCAGTTTAATGTTTAGATTCACGAGAAGAAAATTCCATGAAAATAATTAATTTACACATAGCGCTATTTATAACCCTGACTCTATTCGGTTGCGGGACAACTGTATCAAATTTGCCCAATCTCCAAGAACAGGTACAAGTGGATGCTGTAGAAGATAAAGTACCCAATCCAGAGGGGCTTCGCCATTTTATGGATGGCCAAATGATGATGAATCAAGGTGACTTTGCTATGGCAATCTTGGAATTTCAACAAGCCTTGGAACTAGACCCTGGTGTTGGCGCGATTCATACATCTATTGCAGAATCCTATTGGAATTTGGGTAAACCTGACTTGGCTGAAAAACATCTGAAAATTGCAATAAAATTAGATTCAACAGATGAACAGGCACTCCAGATGTTAGCGGACCAGTACATTCTTCAAAAAAAATATGAAGCGGCACACAATCCATTTACTCAATTACATGAATTAAAACCGGATAACATTAAATATATTATTGCGTTAGCAGAACTTGAGAAGGTAAAACAAAATATTCCAGGTGCGATTAAACTATATTTAAAAGCATTTAATATAGAACCTTCTCGGTTAGAACTTTTAGAGAATAGCGGTCGATTGGCACTTCAAATTAATGATTTTGATCAAGCGCAATCTATTTTTAAACGATTATCCTTTCTGGATCCTGAGCAAACCAAATACTTGGCTATGTTCATTGATTTAATTATGAATTCAAAAAATTATGAAGAGGGGATCAATGTTTTAAAATCAATGAATGCTGAATTCGGTGATTCTCCCGATCGGTTAGCTCAACTGGGATTATTAATGTATAGAGCAGGTCAAAAAGAAGAAGCTCTGGGATTACTTGAAATTGCGATAGAAGCTACACCTGAAAACCCAAACTATTATTTCCCACTTTTTGACTTGTATATGGATGAAAATAACCATGAAAAAGCATCAAAGGTGGCGGATAAGTTGGTCTCTAATTTTCCAGAAGATTGGCGTGGGTATTATAGTCGGTCATTGGTGTATATGAATGATAAACAGCCAGAAAAAGTTATTATGATTCTTGAACCGGTATCAGATACATTTAATAAAATATTTTCTATTCAGTATTTACTGGGATTAAGCCATAACCAATTGAAACAATTTGATATCGCGCAAAAATATTTTTCAAAGGCACTTACAATTCGGCCCGACTCACCCAATGTTCTTCACTCAATGGCGATCCTATATGATGAAGTGAATGCATGGGAAAAGTCGGACGAAATATATCTTCGTCTCATCGAAACAGACAGTACAGATGCGCAAGCATTTAATAATTTCGCTTACAGTCTTGTGGAAAGAAATCAAGAATTAAAGAAAGCACTTTCATTAGCTAAAAAAGCAATTGAACTGGAGCCTGAAAATGCATCTTATCTTGATACTATTGGATGGATTTATTTCAAATTGGACAATCCTAAAAAAGCACAGGCATATATTGAATCATCAATAAACATTAATGGCGAAAATGCGATTGTACTCGAACACCTTGGAGATGTTTTAATGAAAATTCAAAAGTCCGATGATGCAATAGATTACTACAAACGTGCACTTAGTTTGGATAAAAATAATCCACGGTTAATGAAAAAGGTTTCTCCTGAATAAAATCCATTTTATTATGTTTGCTTGTATAATAGGGTGCACACACATTCCTGTTGTTAACCCGGGTGAATCCATTGATCAAAGTATAGATTTCCCAAAATTACATGATAAAACATTTTGTCGAGGGAAGGGCTATATTCTTTCTGAAGGTGATATTCAAGGACGATTGAATTTTACTTTTACAGCATCAAGAGATACAGCTTTTATACAATTTAAAGATTTGATTGGTAGAAAAACACTATTTCTCATTTTGGAGAATGAAACAATTGATGCCTGGGATATGTTACATAACCGAAGATATGATCAAGCATCTGTTCTTATTTCATTGCCATTTTTTGAAATGATTCGCCCAAACGATTTAAGAACTTTCCTTTGGGGAGAAATCCCATCTATTTTTAGCGATCCGGAAAAAATAAAGAACCAATCCGAAGTAATTTCTGGCGGTATCCAATTTAGATCTAATCAAACAGAACATGGCCCCTTGGTTGATCATGTTACTTTCAATATGAAGGATGAAAAACAAAAAATTGAATTAATCATGATGGACCGGGAATATGATGTACAATACCCCCATCTAATTCGAAGAATTCCAGAATCCATCCCGACAATAAAGGTAAATTCATGAAAATATCCGTCGTAATTCCCGTATATAATGAAGTCGATTCACTGAGGGAACTTCACCATCAATTAACCCAATCCTTATCACCATTCGAATCATATGAAATTCTGTTTATTGATGATGGTTCAAGTGATGGTTCTGTAGATCTTATAAAGAGAATGAGTGAGACAGATGATCATATTAATCTCATTCAGTTTCACCGAAATTATGGAAAATCTGCGGCGTTGGCGGAAGGTTTTAAATATGCGGAAGGTGACTATATTGTTACCATGGATGCAGATTTACAGGATGATCCGGCGGAAATTCCAAACTTTGTCCGAAAGCTGGAGGAGGGTTTTGACCTTGTATCAGGATGGAAAAAAGACCGAAAAGATCCAATCTCAAAAACAGTTCCGTCTAAGTTATTTAATTTTGTAACCCGGATATTTACAGGTGTTAAAATTCATGACTTTAATTGTGGATTAAAAATCTATAGAAAAGCGGTGGTAAAAACGATCGATATTTATGGTGGGAGACATCGCTATATACCTGCCCTTGCTGGACAGAAGAAATTTAAAGTAACAGAAATTGTAGTCCATCATCGACCAAGACTTCATGGTGTGACAAAATATGGTGGCGCACGATTATTTCACGGATTCTTTGATTTAATCTCTATTCTATTTTTATCAAAATACACTCAAAGCCCAATTTACTTTTTTGGCCAAATCGGCCTGTTTACTTTCCTCATTGGCTTAGGTATTGAAT
>Ga0233439_10004003_pt1 | contig 14709 bp, 20 predicted proteins | sample SI_123_September_6_FD_182713 | JGI IMG/M metagenome (GOLD analysis project Ga0233439, IMG submission 182713) | Seawater microbial communities from Saanich Inlet, British Columbia, Canada - SI_123_September2016_100_MG | ecosystem: Environmental > Aquatic > Marine > Inlet | place: Canada: British... | reverse complement strand
ATTTTACAAGGGCCTGGCCACCGGTCATGCGGGTCATGGAACACTCCAAAAATTTACCTAAGGTGCATACAGCCTAACACGGCGAACATTTGTCGCAATGGCGGTGTCAATCGCAGGGTTCGATCAATCGCCCCGATAACAGAACATCCATGGCGGCGGTCAAATCCTGGTCGATGGCCCCGGGCAGGGTATCGGGAAACGCCTCGGCAAACAGAACCTGCAGATCCTCTTTGCTGGCGGGTTGTTCCAGGGCGCGCCAGATCGACATGGCCAGTTGGTCAAGGTGATAAATATGGCCGCTATTGCCGGCGATCAGGAATAATTCGTCCTCAACCGGTGTTTCATTGATCCCCGGGCGGCGTCTATATCGGGTCATGCTTCTTGGTCCCTGCCCGCGCCGTCGGCGAAATGTGACAGCAACATATCGGCGGCCGAAAAGGCGGAGTGATAGCGTAATTGCCAGCTATCAACACTGCCCGCCAATGCGACACAAGCGGCTAATTCCCCCTGCTGGTTCAGGTGCGGTGCGGACAGCTGCTCCAATAGGATGCGCACCATAGGGGGCTGTCGCATCGCGGTTAAGGTTGCTTGATCGGCACTATTATCGCGATCCAGATGGACCAGGGCCTTGATGGGTAGACGTTCACCAAAATCTGCCGCTCGGTCCGGGCCTGGACGCAATACCGCCATTCCGGGCTGGACCAGGATGCTGTATTGATCGACAAATTCGCCATAAACCGCCGTGGCTTCTTCGGGCAGGGGCAGTCGCACTTTAGGGGCAATCGCCAACGACAGCCCGTTAGGAACATCACCTTGTAGGTCCAGGATCAATCGGTCATCGGCGAAACAACGTTGCCCCATGGCCGCCAGCAATGTGGCAAATGTGCTTTTACCGCTGCCATTGTCGCCCAACAGCAGAACCAGGCCATCGCCGACCCGCACCGCACCGGCATGAATTGAAACCAGGTTTTCGCCCTGGGCCACATAGGCCGCAATCAAGGCCCCTATCAGTGCGTTGGCGAGCGTATAGCCGCCACGAAGGTCATAGCGGGACGGGGCCAAATGGGGTGAAGAAATGCGCCATCGGTCAGCGGATTTTTCGATCCTGATGGGGCACAGATTTTCGGATGCGGGCGTATCCTGCGACCGCAATAGCGGCCATTGCGGGATCAAATCAAACAGGAATGACGAAATGTCTTCAGCGCCCGTAACCCTGATGCCGTGGCGCGGGCCCGCCAGGATAAATTCTTTGCCATGGGTGCTAAGGGCCATATTCCGAATTTGCGGCTGGCGTTCTGGCTGGCGTTCTATCGGCCCTAGCCTTTGCCGTCTTTACCGTCGCTACTATCTTTGCCGCCGCCACCGTTTTTGCCGCCGCCGTTTTTGCCGCCAGGGAAGGTCGATGGCCGCGACTTTCGTGTGGCCAGGGCTTCGCCATCAATGTGCGTAATGGTCGGGGCCGCATAGACAGCAGCCGTGGCCAATCCCAAACGGGCCAGCGCCTTGCGACGGCTTAGTTCTGATTTATCTTTGTTTTCTGCCATTTTAACCTGCCTTGGCATTGTCCACTGCATGGCGGATGTAAGAATCAGCCATGCTCATCTAAAAATCGTCTCTAACAGGTCAAACTTCAAGGATTATTCTTAAGAATTCGGTAATTCAGCCAGACCTGCCGCCAACAACGCCTGGCCCAGTTTGACGTCATCGGCGGTTTCCAGGTCAAATCCTTGGGCAAAGGGGATTTCAATGGGGATGGAGGGGGTCGGAAATATGGTCTGTTGCTCCAACGCCGCCTGGCTGCGCATGACAACGAAGTTACCGAATGCGTAATGCCTGGCCTGTGCATCCAGGTTGGCGGTCAGCGTATTGAATTCGGGAAGGTTAAAATGTACTTCGCCGTTCATAATCTGTCTTTGCGCGTTGGCGTGATGGTGTCGCGGACAGGGCACCACGGTCTGGGCGGAGGCGGCATTGCCGTCAGCCAATAAGGCGTTAATGGCCCAGCGGATATGTTCGGGCAGGACAAAGGGCGATGTGGGGTGCAGGATGGCGATATATTCCGCGACGGCGCCTTCCTGGGCCTGCAGATCATGCATTAGATCCTCTACCACCGCTATGACAGGCGTGTTGTCGCTGCCCAGGTTTATCGGCCGGGAATGCACCTCCAATCGTAACGTGGCGCAACGATCGGCAATTTCCTGATTATCCGTGCTGCATAACAGCCGGCTGAATTCACCATAGCCATTGGCTGCCAATACCTGAAAATCTATCAGGGGACGGCCGACAAATGGCGTCAGGTTTTTCATCGGAATGGATTTGGAGCCGCCCCGCGCCGGGATCAGGCCCCAAACCGCGTTAGGGATTATTTTCATAACTGACAGCCTTCTGCTCGATGATGGACCCGGAACTTGTACACCAGGACACTAGTCACCACCCATGATTTTCTTGATACCCAAGCCAATGAAAGCCAACATGATCAAAAGGCTGAAAAATGCGCCAAATGGGTTCCAAAAGGGCACCACGTCGGCGATATGACACCACCAAAACCAAAGCCCATGCAGTAATTTGATGCCCAAATCAAACATCGGACGAACCTCAAACAATCCCTGAACAATTCTCGAACGATTCTTTTCTGGGCCCTAGAGCATGTTTCTTTTAAACCTGCCCAAGGCGCTGGAATCCTTAAGAATCGAGCAACTGAACCAATCACTTGGATCGCGCCAATTGAGCAACGGGGGCGATTCCAATTAATTGAAGATTGCTCTAAAAGATAGTTAGGATAGGGATTTATAAAAGTGATCGCGCTCACAATGGATTTTCACGGGCGCTCAATTAATGGTGATCGAATGGCTGATGCTCTGGGCGCATATATTACCCACGATACGGTGGCGTTGGAGGCAACGGGAGTAGGCTCTCTGTCGGGGTTAAGTTTCGCCACCAAGGATCTCTACGATATTGCAGGCCACGTTACCGGTGCCGGCAGCCCGGACTGGCTGGCCAGCCACGTTCCCGCAGAGCTGACCGCATCATCCGTCGCCAAGCTGTTGGCGGCAGGGGCCCATATGGTGGCAAAGGCGCAGACGGACGAAATGGCCTTTTCCATCACCGGCCAGAACGCCCACTACGGCACCCCGGTCAACGTCAATGCACCGGGGCGCATACCAGGCGGCTCTTCTTCCGGCTCCGCCGCGGCGGTAGCAGGTGGTTTGGTGGACTTTGCCCTGGGCTCTGATACCGGTGGCTCCGTGCGCATGCCGGCGGGTTTTTGCGGCATTCACGGCATTCGAACGACCCAGGATCGTATCCCCGTCGATGGCATTCACCCTCTTGCTCCCTGTTTTGATACCGTCGGCTGGTTCACCCGCAACGGCGATATGATGCAAAAAGTGGGGCAAGTGTTGCTGCCTGACTATGATCTTGGTGCCGCACCAAAGACCTTGTATGTGGCCCGGGATTGTTTCGACCTGCTGCCTAACGATGCGGCAGCGGTTTTGGCCGCTGCCGTTGAACAGATCGCCGGGCAGTTTCCGGAACGCAGCGAAGTCTCCATCAGCCCGCATGGGCCCGACAAATGGATGCCCCATTTCCGAACTTTGCAGATGGCTGATATCTGGCGTACCCACGGCGATTGGATTGAACAGACCAAGCCTGATTTCGGCCCGGGCGTTGTCGATCGGTTCGCTATGTCGGCGACCATAACCGATGCCATGGTGGCCGAAAGCTCAGTCGTGCGCGATCAGGTGCGCCAGCGCCTGGACGACTTATTGGGCGCCGACGGCATCCTTTGCCTGCCCACTGCGCCGGGCATCGCGCCCTTGTGTGAAACACCGGAAAGCGCCCTGGATGACTTCCGCTGGCGTAGCATGGGGCTGACCTGTGTGGCCGGGTTGTCGGGCTGTCCGCAAATAAATCTGCCACTATCCAGTCTTGATGGCTGCCCGCTGGGATTGGGCCTTATTGCGGGTCGGGGGCGGGATGAGGCGTTGTTGCGGTTGGCGGCCATGATTGCGCCATGATCGTGCACAATCGCAACGACCCGGCTTCTGCTGTTGAGGAAGCGCATCCGGCCATGGGCCGGGTCAGGGTGCGGACGCTATTGACGATTAGATGGCTGGCCATCGTCGGGCAATTGACGGCCCTGTTGGTGGTGGACGAGATTCTGCAGTTCGACTTGGCCATGATCCCAGCCATGGTGACCATCGGCATCTCCGTCGCCATCAATTTGTGGATATTGACGCGCTATAGTTCCAACGAATGGCATAACGATAGGGGCGCGGCCGCCTACCTGGCTTTTGACATCGTCCAATTGGCGGTGATGTTGTATCTGACCGGCGGGTTGGATAATCCTTTCGCATTGCTGTTTCTGGTTCCCGTGACCATATCGGCCACTATTCTTAGTCTTCGCAGTGCCTTGTATCTGGGTGTTCTGGCCGTGTTTTGTGTCAGCTTTCTTGCTGTCTACCATGTGCCCTTGCCATGGCCCGCGCCGGGATTCGAGCTGCCGCGGATTTATGCTGCGGCGATTTGGATTTCGTTGGTCCTGGGCACCGTCTTTTTGATGTTTTATGCCTGGCGCGTGGCCGAGGAAACCCGGCGCATGTCAGATGCCCTGGCGGCGACACAGACGTATCTGTCCCAGGAACGGGAATTATCCGCCCTGGGCAGTTTGGCCGCCGCCGCCGCGCACGAGCTGGGTACTCCCCTGGGCACCATCACCTTGGTTGTTAAGGAACTGCTGCACGGACAGCCCGAGGGTGGAGAGGTTCACGCGGACCTGGAACTGCTGAATGGTGAGGTTGCCCGTTGCCGCACCATTCTGGCCAGCCTGGCCCGGAACCCTTCAGCTGGCGTCGATCCAGCAGTATCTCAATTGAGATTTGATGCCCTGATCAATGACATCAGTGGAGGCTATGGTGACGATGAGACAGTGGTTGCCGTGCACGCTCATGTAACGACGCCCGCGCCTTTGATCAGGCGCAGCCCGGAATTGTTGCAGGGGCTGGGTAACCTGATCGAAAATGCAACGGAGTTTGCCCGGTCCCAGGTTGATTTGGAATACACCTGGGATGATGACCAGGTAGAGCTGACCATCAGCGATGACGGCCCGGGTTTTGCCGCTAATATCATCGGCCTGTTGGGGGATCCGTATATTTCCACCCGCCCGGACAGCGGACGCATGGGCTTGGGTGTATTTATCTCCAAAACCTTGTTGGAACGGACCGGCGCAGCTCTACATTTCTTTAATCAGGGGCGCGGCCTCGGCGCAACTGTTGTCATTCGCTGGCCAAGGCACATAATAGACCTCACAATGGCCGAAGATGGGTCCGCTGAAGGGGATGCGGTGTCTAATCCGTTGGGTCACGAATTACAAAACCTGCGATCATGGGAGCATTCAAATGAGCGGTGATGAGGCCAATAGCGATACCGGAGCAGGCGCGGGGAGATCATTGCTTTTGGTTGACGATGATCAGGTTTGGCTGCAACGCCTGGCGGTGGCCATGGAACGACGCGGCTTTGCTGTGACGACGGCCGGTTCCGTGAAGGACGCTATCGACGTGGCGAAAAGGGAGACCCCGGATTACGCGGTAATTGACCTGCGGCTGGATGACGGCAGCGGATTGGATGTGGTTGGTGTTTTGCGGGACGTGCGCCCGGACGGTCGCATTATTATGCTGACCGGCTATGGCAACATCGCAACGGCGGTGGCCGCCGTGAAATTGGGCGCGGTCGACTATCTGTCGAAACCGGCGGATGCCGATGCGATTGAGGCTGCGTTGCTGGCGGAAAAGGGCGATGTCCCGGCCCCTCCCGAACGGCCCATGTCGGCTGACCGGGTGCGTTGGGAACATATTCAACGGGTTTACGAGATGTGCAATCGCAACGTCTCGGAGACGGCCCGACAGCTGAACATGCATCGCCGTACTCTGCAACGTATTCTGGCTAAACGGTCGCCCAAGGAATAGGAAGTTTCTCTGTATGCCTGCCCTGGATGGTATCAACGTTGTGGAGATTGGTGAAGGCGTCGCCCTGGGATATTGCGGGGCATTGTTGGCGGCTTGTGGTGCTGATGTCATCAAGATTGAGACGCCGGGCCAGGGTGATGCGGTGCGCCGCCTGCCGCCCTTTGCCCCCGATGTTCCCGCCCCCGAAGCCAGCGGTTTGCACGCCTTCCTCAGCGCCGGAAAATCCAGCGTCGCCATTAACCTGGATAGCCCGGACGGGGCCGCCCTGGTCCAGCGCCTGGCGGGAAAGGCGGATATTGTTCTGGATGCCATGCGGCCGGGCGGCAGTGCGGACGTCGGCCTAGGCTATGAAGATTTGAAGGCGGTGGCACCGGATTTGATCATGGTGGCGTTGAGCTGGTTTGGCGCTGACGGCGGGCGGCGGGATTGGCTGGGCAGTGACGGTGTTGCCCAGGCCCTGGCCGGTTTCATCTACCCCATCGGGCAAAAACACGGACCGCCGATCATACCGGGTGGCTATTTCGCGCAGATCACAACTGGGCTGACTGCCTTTATCGCGACCATGACCGCCCTGATCGGCAACCAGGCCGGAGATAATGGGACGTTAATAGATCTGTCCATTCAAGAGGCGCAGACAACCTATACGGAAACCGCCGGCGTTCGCCTGGCCTATGGCGGCCCGCAGTCCGTGCGCAAGGGGATCAATAAATTTACACCCACGTACCCGCAAACTATTTATCCGGCTTCCGATGGTTGGATCGGCGTAACCGTATTGACGCCCCAGCAGTGGCGCACCTGTTGTGAATTGATCGGCGCGCCGGAATTGATCGACGATCCGCGCTTTCTGACCGCGCAAACCCGCAGTGACCTGGCGGATGAACTGGACGAGATTTTGATACCCCTGTTCGCCAAACGCCCGGCCCTGGAATGGTTTCACGAGGCCCAGACCCGCCGTGTCCCCTTGGCCCTGGTGCCGACCATGGCGGATTTGCAGGACCTGGACCATTTTCAGGCACGAGAGGTCCTGGCCCCCTATCAACATCCCGACCTCGGTGAGTTTACCGCCGCCGCCATACCATGGAAGCTGGCCGCGACACCGCTGCACCATGGCGGCATCGCACCCCGGCTGGGTCAGCACAGCCACGATGTTTTGCAGGCATTGGGCTTGGATGATGCTGGCATAGGCACACTCGCCGCCCAGGGCGTTGTAGGTTTGGGCGGGGCCGTGTCATGAGCCAAAAATTACCCCTGCGCGATATCCGCATTGTTGATCTGACCATGGGTTGGTCGGGGCCCCTGGCGACGCGCCATATGTGCGATATGGGGGCGGAGGTGATCAAGATCGAATCCTGTACGCATATGGACTGGTGGCGCGGTTGGGGGCATTCGGCTGCGGCGCTGGCCGATCTGGAACACGAAAAAGCCGCCGCCTTCAATCAGATCAACCGCAACAAAAAGGGCGTGGCCATCGATCTGACCAAGCCGGATGGACGGGCCCTGGCCCTGCGGCTGGTGGCATGCGCCGATGCGGTGATCGAAAACCAGGCCACGGGCGTGATGGCAAAATTGGGTCTGTCCTATGATGAACTTTGCGCGGTGAACCCGTCTATCGTCATGCTGTCCCTGCCGGCCTTTGGTGCGGTAGGTCCCTGGGCGGGCTATCGCGGTTATGGCTCTACCGTGGAACATGGTGCGGGCTTGCCGCATCTGACGGGTGGCGAAGACGACCCGCCCATTCAAACTCATGCCGCCCTTGGCGATGCGTGTGGCGGTTTGAATGCGGTTGCGGCATTGCTGGTTGCCCTGTTTCACCGCAAGCGCACGGGCGAAGGACAGTATGTTGAGATCAGCCAAGTGGAGTGCATGTTGCAACAAGGTGTCCATGGCACCATCGCGCAAAGCCTGACGGGCGCGCCGCCGCAACGTACCGGCAATCGTCATCCGGTATTTGTCCCGCATGGCTGTTTTGCCTGTGAGGTGCCTGATACCTGGCTGGTGGTTGCGGTGACTGATGATGGCCAATGGCAGAAACTATGCACAGCCATAGGCCGGGACGATCTGGCTGTTCAGGCGGACCTGCGGACGGCGGCTGGACGCCGGGCACGGGAAGATGAAATAGAAGCCGCGATAGCCGCCTGGATGGAAACCCAAGATGCCGAAGCTGCGATGGAGGCCCTGCAAAACGCCGGCGTCCCCGCCGGTGTGGCCCGGCGACCAAGCGATTTGTTGGAAGACCCCCACTATATAGAGCGTGGGTTCTGGCAGGATATCGACCGGGACGTGGTTGGGCCAAAACCGCACCCCCTCACACCATGGCGTTTCGATGGTGACCGGGGCCCCTTGCGCATGCCTGCACCATTGCTGGGGGAATATAACCGCGCCGTCTTTTGCGGCATCCTGGGCATGGACAAGGACGAATTCGCCGCCCTGGAGGCCGCCGATGTGATCGGCGATCAGCCCATGGTGATGGATTAGCGGGCCAGATAGCCGCCATCGACTGGAACTTCAATACCCGTGATATAAGAAGCTTCGTCAGAGGCCAGGAACAGATTCGCATAGGCGACTTCTTCCACCCGGCCTTCGCGCCCAGCGGGAATGGCCGAGATCATTTTGCGCCGTACGTCCGGGTCCGCACTCATCATCGAGGTGCGCATGGCGGGCATGACCCCTGGATGCACGGAATTGACCCGAATGCCGTCACCGGCAAATTGTACGGCGGCGGCCTTGGTCGCCAGGCGCACCGCGCCTTTCGAGGCGTTATAGCCCATATGAACAAAATTCTGCCCGACAAAGCCGGAGATGGAGGAGATGTTGACGATGGAGCCGCCACCTTGTTTTTGCATGCCGGGGATAACGGCCCGCATGCCAAGGAAGACACTTTTTGCGTTGATGTTCATCTGCTCATCCCAGGTGTCCGTATTCAATAGATCCGGGTGACTGCCGCTGACCCCGGCATTGTTGATAAGGATATCAACCTGACCGTAAGCAGCGATGGTATCGGCGACGGCCTGGCTCCATTCCCCCTCGTTTGATACATCGAGTTTCTGGAACCGCGCCGCGCCCCCGGATGCCTCAATAGCCGTGACAACCGCCGCACCTTCCGCTGCCAATAAATCGGCCACGACGACCTTGGCACCCTCGTTGGCGAACAGGGTCGCGGTTGCGGCTCCCATGCCTGATGCGGCACCGGTAACGATGGCAATTTTGTCTTTCAATCGCATTTTTCAATCCTCGTCAAATTTGGCTTCGGTTAAGGCGGCCAGGGCGGTGATGGCTTCCACGGCGTCTGCGCCGATGGCGCGGACATCTATCTCCGTGCCCGGTGCGGCGGCCAACATCATTAGGCCCATGATGGAGCGGCCGGGCACCTCAACACCTTGGCGGGTTACATAAATTTCAGCTTCGAAACGTTCCGCACAATTGACAAATTTGGCGGCGGCGCGGGCGTGCAGGCCGCGCCGGTTGATAATGGGAAGGGTACGCTGAAAGGTGTCGTTGCTCACTTATCACCCTGCAACAGAATTGACGCCACATTGATATACTTGCGCCCGGACTCCTGCGCCTGGGCCACGGCCTCTGCAAGGTTATCATCTTTGCGGACTTTCACCAGCTTGATCAACATGGGCAGGTTCATGCCGGCAATGACCTCGACATTGGCGCGGTCCAGCAGGGATATAGCCAGATTGGACGGCGTGCCCCCGAACATATCGGTCAGCAGGATCACCCCATTGCCTGTATCGACTTCTTCCACCGCCTGGACGATCTCCTTGCGGCGCTGTTCCATGTCGTCATCCGGGCCAATACTAATGGCGCGAATAGCTTCCTGGGGGCCGACCACATGTTCCGTCGCGGCGATGAATTCATCCGCCAGGCGACCATGGGTGACCAAAACCATACCTATCATTTTTCGTTCATCAATCTAAGTTTCTAAGCATCTGTTTATGGACCTGCATTACCTTTTATCTACATCACGGTGGCGCACCTGCACATCATGTCCGGCGGCCCCCAAACGCTTTGTCAATTGTTCAGCTGTATAGACAGAGCGGTGACGCCCACCTGTACAACCAATTGCTACCGTCAAATAGCTTTTTCCCTCGCGTTGATAAAGCGGCAAAAGAGTTTCCAGCATATTACTTAAGGATGCCAGAAACGGCTCGCAAGCGGGATCGTTGGCGATATAGGCACCCACCTCCCCGTCGCGTCCGGTCAAGGGGCGCAATTCGTCCACGTAGTGGGGATTGGCAAGAAAGCGTACATCAAAGACCAGGTCGGCTTCCCGCGGCAAACCCTGTCGATAGGAGAACGACAACACCGAGACAGCCAGGCCCGGATCTCCCCGGGGCCGAAACTGCCCGGCCAGCAAGGCGCGCAGTTCACCCACATTTAAGTTGGAGGTGTCGATTAATAGATCCGCACGTTCCTTTATGGGAGCCAGCAACTGCCGCTCCCGTATGATGCCATCCATCGCCTGGCGGTCCTCGGCCAAAGGGTGACGCCGCCTGGTTTCGGTGAAGCGGCGGGCTAGAATTTCGTTGTCGCAATCCAGGAAAACCACCCGCAGATCAATGTCGTCACGGGCCTGTAGGGGGGCGGTAGCCTGATCAAAGGCCTGGGCCGAAAAATCTTTCTGGCGAAAATCAACGGCAATGGCGATGGCATGGCTGTCGCCGCCACCTGGTTGCGTAAGGGGATGCAGCAGACGGCTGATCAGGGACAGGGGCAGATTGTCAATAGCTTCATAGCCCACATCCTCCAGTGCCTTTAGGGACGACGTTCGCCCGGCACCCGACAGCCCGGTAATCAGCAACAGGCGAACAGTAGGTTGCGGGTCTGAATTTGCATCCCGCTTCGCCGTTTTCTCCATCGCCTCAGTCGCCGTCATGAGCGCAATATATCCTCATCCAGAGATCGCACTAACAAAGCAATCTTATCCGGTGCCGATGCCTCGAATGGTGCACATGGGTAGAGAGGCAGGTCAACACCATCAAGGGCATAGAATGTCTTTTCGGGCATCCGTGACACCGGAAGGCTAAGGTCCAAAACCAGGCCTAGGCGAGCCTCCATTTCGCTTTCAACCGTAACCAGGCCGACACCCCGCACTTCCATCATCCCGGCAATCTGCGCCGGGGCAGTGGCCCATAATTCATCACCCCGCCGGCTCACCTCCACCTGGTCATCGGCCACCAACCTGGCCGCCAAATCCGCCCGGCCCAGCAGACGCAAAGCCAGATCGGATTTGCCGGAGCCCGACGGCCCCCGCAGTAATATGGCCCACGGGCCAATAGCGACGCAGGTAGCATGCAGCAGGCTCATAATCTAAACGCCATCAGCCTCGTATCCAGTTTCGGTCATAAAGATGGGGGAGTTTTCCAAGTCGATGAAGTTCAACTCGTCCCGATACATCTCCCGGCCCGCCGCACGGCCATCTTCGGTGCCCGTGGCGGCGACGAAATGCGCCAGATCATCCCACCATACCACCGCGACGCCATCGTAATCATCAGGGCCGCCCCGTGATTTGTTGATCTGTTCAGCCTCGGGCCCCGTGCTGGTATGCCATTGCTGATATTTCCGGGCATCGAATGCCTGCATGTTGCCTTTCATCAGGGGCCCGTGATTTTCCCGCCAATAACGCTGAAATTCCTCCCGGCTTAAACCTTCTTTCCGGCGCAGACAAAAGACCAAGGTTAACATTATTCTCTCCCTTCCTATTACGGAATTTCATGTTATGAGTTTCCGCGACGGGACACTAGAGCAACCTGCGTTCATTGGAACACGGCAAAGTTGCTCTATCCTTTTGATCGGGTGTTGGGGTTTTCTATGCGCTATTTTGAGGATATTGAAGTTGGTGAGGTCTGGGACCTGGGCCAACGGGAGGTGGATGAGGCTGAGATTGTCGAATTTGCCACTAAATACGATCCGCAACCGTTTCACATTGATGCGGTGGCGGCGGTGGAGAGTTTTTTCGGCGGCCTTATTGCCTCCGGCTGGCATACGTCCGCCATCATGATGGGCCTGCTGGCCGGCTCCATCAAATCCCAAAAACTTGACGCCCAGGGCGCGCCTGGTGTCGATCAGTGTCGCTGGCTGGTCCCGGTACGGCCCGGCGATGTGCTGCATGGTCGCGCTACCGTACTAGCGATCCGCCCCTCCAACACTAGGCCCATGGGCCTGGTGACCTTGCGGACAGAGGTTTTTAATCAAGGCGACGCCAAAGTTGCCCAGATGCAAGGCACGGGCATGTACGGCTGTCGGCCCGCAACGAAAGTGGGAGACGGCGCATGACCTATTTGGAAGATATCGTCGTCGGGGCGAAGCGGTCCTTTGGTCATTACGAAGTGACGGCGGCGGAGATTATCGACTATGGAAAACTCTATGATGATCAACCTTTTCACACAGACCCGGAGGCTGCAAAGGACAGTGTCTTTGGCGGTCTGATTGCATCCGGCTGGCATACCTGCGCCATGTTTATGCGGATGGCCTGTGATGCCCAGGATCCCGATCATGGTCTGGCCGGCCTGGGTTCGCCCGGCTTCGATGATCTGAAATGGCTTATGCCGGTGCGGCCCGGCGATATTTTGTCGGCGCAAACCAAGGTCCTTTCCGCCACCCCGTCACGCAGCAAGCACGACAGGGGCACGGTCCGGATACAAATCAGGATTTTCAATCAAAAAGACGAGGCGGTGTTGGAGATGATCTCCATGGGCCGCTATCTTCGCAGACCGGCCGAAGCTACAGCCGAAACGTAAGTCAAAACTGAAGCCGGGGCATAATTTGGCACTACTGACGATAGCGGTCTGGCATGTCATACTGCTATGATCGAGACTGGATCAAATCAAATAGCAACAACAACCATATTGGGGAGCAAACGAGCATGGGAACCGATTTAACTTTAACGGCAGAAGACGGACACACATTGGGCGCTTATCGGGCCGATCCATCGGGTGCGCCTAAGGGCGGTATCATCGTTATTCAGGAAATTTTCGGTGTTAACAACCATATTCGCGAAACCTGTGATCGGTTCGCCTCCGAAGGATATGTGGCCATTGCCCCGGCCCTTTATGACCGGACGGATACCAAAAACTGTTCCCTGGGCTACACGCCGGAGGACATTGCCATTGGCCGGGACCTGAAAGACGAATTTTCCTGGGATCTATGTATGCTGGATTTAAAGGCGGCAAAGGCGGTGATGGAAGGTGAAGGCCTGAAGGTCGGAACCGTCGGCTATTGCTGGGGCGGCACCATTTCCTATCTGGCCGGTACCCGGATCGGCGTCGCGGCATCGGTGGTCTATTACGGTGGCCAGATCATGCCCTACATCAATGAGAAAGAAAGTTGCCCATTGTTGATGCATTTTGGTGAGCATGACAAAGGCATCCCCCTTGCTGACGTGGCGGCCATCGACAAGGCCCATCCTGATGCGGTGGTGCATATTTATGACGCCGATCATGGTTTCAATTGTGATCATCGCGGCTCCTACAACGAAGCAGCGGGTGACCTCGCGCGCGGGCGTACGATGGAGCTGTTCGCGGCTCAGTTAAGCTAAACACTTCGCTTCACGTCTGGGTGAGGGCGCGCCACAAAGGCGCGCCCTTTCTCTATGATGGATAAAATTTCCAATCATAAGAGGGGGGCCGAGATGTTGTTGAAACAAACGCGCAATCGAATGCAAGAGCGCTTCCGAGATATTCTGATCCATTTGATGGCGGCTGGATTCACATCTCAAGTGCAATTGTTAGGTTTTCGAGGAAAGCCTCGGCGGGCGTTCGATATCCGAGGCATTTTCTTGGTGTCACATTGAAGGCCCACATGATGTCATCGATATCTGCGTTTGAGTAGTCGGTGATGTCAGTTTTCCTGGGCATATCCCGGCGTATGACGCCGTTGGTGTTCTCGATGGCACCGCGTTGCCAGGGCGAATGTGGGTCGCAGAAGAACGCCTGGACGCCCGTTTCGCTGACCAGCTTCTCATGCTCGGCGAACTCACCACCGTTATCGAAAGTGACAGTGTGCCTGGCCACTTTGGGCAAGCGGTGAAAAATATGCCGCAATACATTACCGGTCTCCAACGCTGTTTTGGTCTTCAAGGGGGCTGTGATGAGGAACCGCGTTTTCCTTTCGCAGAGCGTGAGTAGATTGCCCCGCTGGGTGCGGAATTGCATCAAATCGCCTTCCCAATGGCCGAATTCATCGCGGTTTTCTAGCCCCTTGGGCCGTTCGTGAATGGAGCGCCGGTTTGCCACCGGCAGACGGTGGCGCTTGAAATAGCGCCGGCCCCGGCGTGCCTTGGCCCGTGCCAGGTAGCGGTGCAGTTTCTCGGGCCGGACTTTCGGGCGATAGATGTAGCGGTAGATCGACTCATGGCTGATCGTGTGCTCTGATCCTTCCAGCCTGAGCCTGCCGGAGATCTGCTCCGGCGACCATCCCATTGCAAGACGGTCTCGGACATGCTGACCCAGCAGGTTCAGGCGCTCCAGCTTCGACGATCGTCGCCGTCGCGACAGGGCGATCCGATCCGCCGATCCAGGACGGTAACCGCCCTTCGGTAGCGCATTGCGGCGCAGTTCCCTGCTGATGGTGCTCTCCGAACGGTTCATCAAGACCGCGATCTCTTTCTGAGCCGTGCCAGCTTCACGAAGCCGGAAAAGCTCATATCTCTCGTCTATATCGACGTGGCTATATTCTGTTCCCATTGCAATTCCCGGTCATATAGGAATTGCACTTCGTTTGTGAGTCTAGCGGGTTTGCA
>Ga0233439_10004002_pt1 | contig 14710 bp, 11 predicted proteins | sample SI_123_September_6_FD_182713 | JGI IMG/M metagenome (GOLD analysis project Ga0233439, IMG submission 182713) | Seawater microbial communities from Saanich Inlet, British Columbia, Canada - SI_123_September2016_100_MG | ecosystem: Environmental > Aquatic > Marine > Inlet | place: Canada: British... | reverse complement strand
AAGTGTATTCTTGATGTTTATTCTTTGTATCTGAATTTTATTTATATTATACAGAGAATAATATTATTAAAATATATGATTAATTACTTATTATTATATGAATGACCCCTATATGGCAATCACTGCAATTATTGCTTGCAGAGTGGATTGTGATTTTTGTCCACAAGAACTTTTGATAAAATAATACCAATTAAAAAATAATTTGGCAAACATAAGTTATAAAAATCCAAACGTTATGGATTTTTCTGTATTTAAACAATGTATAGATAAAATTCCAAAAAATGTACTGATAAGTTTTGGAGGCTATTCTGACATATGTTTACATCCTGAAGCTACAAAGATGATTCTTTATGCTTTTGATTCTGGTCATAAAGTAAGCATATTTTCAACTTTAGTTGGAATGGAATTGGAGGACATAGATAACATTAAACATATTCCATTTGTAAATTTTCATGTTCACTTACCTGATTCATCTAACTACGCAAAAATTCCAGTAAATAAAAAATACTTAGCTGTTCTCAAAAAACTTCAAAAAAGTAATTTAAATAAACTTACATGCATGTCTATGGGTGATTTACATCCTAAAGTTAAAGATATTCTTCAGATAGATCATGCTGATGAAAAAATGATAAGTCGTGCAGGAAACCTTTCAAATGTAAAGAATGGTTTTGACAAAAAACTAGGTCCTTTATCATGTAATATTTCAAGCCATGATGGATTTGAAGATAGATTTGATTCTAATACGCTTTTACCAAATGGTGATGTAACCCTATGTGCTATGGATTATGGTCTAACATGTGTTATAGGAAATTTAACTAACATGGATTATAATTCACTTTTTACCAATAATGAGTTTAAAAAAATCTATGATAGAATGAAATCTTATGATGATGAGATAATTTGTAGAAACTGTAATCAATCAATACCCGAACAAGAAATACAGGATCGAAAAAATATTGTTAATAAATACAATGATGAAACAGCTTACTCTATAATTGATTTATACCAAAACCTTCTGAATAGGTTTCCCGACAAAGAAGGATTCTACTATTTTTATTCAAAATTATCTAACAATGATTTTTCAATAATTGATATTGAAAATGCTATAAAAGAATCATCTGAATATCTCTCTAGCCAAACTCCTAAACTAATTTAAATTTTAAGCTTATAGTTATTAATTGAATATGTGTTCATAGATACAAAAATAAACATATGACTACTTTTAGATTTAGGGATATATGTTGAATACAGAATTACACCTCTTTATTATTTGGAAAAATGCTCGTCACATGACAGAGAACATACTTGAAGATCTTAAGAAAAAATTTGAATTATTAGAGGTTTATGAAGTTAATTGGAGTACGGAGTTTTTTTCTAGTAATATGTCGCGTTTTTATGGAGTAAAACTACCTCCTGGAAAAGAACACAGTAAAGCAAATCAAGAGGAATTTGGACCTTTCTTACTTTGTATTATTAAAGACAAAAATCCAAAATATAATTTTGTAGAGAACAATGGCGAGAAAATATGGGTAAATGTTAACATGTATGACGCAAAACAAACTTATCGTTCATGGACTGGTGGGGGTCATAACATACATTGCAGTAATACTGTAGAAGAATCAGAACATGATTTTGTACTTTTACTTGGAAAAAATTTAAAGGACATTGGTGTTACTTTACCACAATTATGGAACGGAAAAATTAAGAAACTTGATTCTGATCTAATTGGAGTAAAAGGTTGGGAAAGTACTTTTCAATTATTTTATGTTTTAAATTCAACTGTAAACTATCTTGTTTTAAGAAGTTTTGAAAATATATCTGAATTAAATAAATCTGTTGCAACTAGTGACATTGATATTTTAACAAATCAAGTGAAAGAAATCCAATTTATTACAAATGGGAAAAAGATCTTAGAAGAAAACAATCAGGAGTTTCATTCAGTTGTGATTGCAAATAATGATGTTTTGTTACATGTTGGAGAGCAATTTTATGATCCAAAATGGGCATCTAATATGTTAGATCATAAAGTTTTATCACATTATGGATTTTATACCCCCGATGACGAAGACCATTTTTACAGCCTTCTTTATCGGGCATTAGTGCAAAAACCAACTATTCCTGAAGACTATGTCGGGAGACTTGTTACTCTTTCCTCCAAATTAAAGATAGATAGTTGTAACAATGAATCTTTTTCCACATATGCCCAAGCTGTAGAAATTTTGGATAAATATATGCAAAAAATGGAATATATCTATACTTCAATAAATTATCCATCATTTTATAATTCTAAAATTGTAGATTTTGCACTCATAAAGCGAGAACATCGTATGTTTTAGAAAAATTAAAAACAAAAAACTGGGAGGAAGCATCAGCAGAAATGTATCACCCTGATAAATTATGGGATTATGAAATGACGGTAAACCAGAGTAGGTCTGATTTTCTTTTTTTACTTGATATACAAAAAGATAATTTAGCACTTGTCATAGGGGCTGATTTGGGACAAATTACTTTACCATTATCTAGATTTTGTAATGTTATTGCATTAGAAAATGATCCTGATAAAATTGAGATTATGAAAATACGTGCAAAACAAGAAAACAGAAACAATATAGAATTTGTATTAGCTGATTTCCATGATACAAAATTTGAGACAGATAAATTTGATTTAGTCATTATAAATAATTTTGAGGAGATAAATTCTTTTGGAAATAAAGATGAAATAATTAACCAATCCAAATTATTGGATGATGTGCATAGTATTCTTAAATCTGGAGGCACTGTTTACTTTGGAGCTCTTAACAAATTTGGTTTACAATATCTTCTAGGTGAAGATGTTGATGGATTACAAGATTATATTTATTTAAAAAATGATATCTCTAAGGAAATTTTTGAAGCAGAAACTGGTGAAAAATTAAAAGTTTTGCATCATGGAAAACAAGAATACCAAGATATGATTTTAAAATCAGGATTTAGAGATATTCGTTTTTTTGGAAACATTCGTGATCATAGATTACCCTATGCATGGGTAGATTTATCTACAAATCCATCTTCAATGTTTGTTGCTAAAAATATGTATTTCTTTGATAGCTTTGATATGTCAAATAAAATAATAAGTAAATACAGTGAAAAATTAAAGTATCTTTATGAAATTTTTTCTGAAAAACTTCCAGATCTTTACCCGTCTTATTCTATAATGGCACAAAAGTGATTTTGATGATTAAATTAATTATAGATAAACTCATACATGATTCCAAGTACGATGAATATTTTGATACAAATAAAAAATTATCCTATGTGATGATTAGTACGGGTGGCTACAGGCCATACGAAAAAAGTAGGATTGTTTTTTTAATATTGCAAGATGATTTACCATCTTTAGTAGTAAAATTCTATAAACAGCCAAATGGATTAATACAAAATGAATTTAAAACACAAGAAATAATTTACAAAAAATGTGAAGGTAAAGGAATTTCAAAACCACTTGGACTTTTAATCGTAAATGATTTTGAGATTATGGTTGAAGAAGGAATTAAAGGAAAGAATCTTGATCGCTATATTTCTGATAATCCTTTTCAAAATTCAATTGAATTAGTAATGTACCAAATAAACTCATTATACAACCATTTGAATAATCTTCTAGAACCATCAACTTTTGATGATTTTAACAAAGAAGTGAATCAATTTCTTGATAAATTTATGCGTCTATATTCTCTTACTGATAATGAACTTCTTACAGTAAAAGAATGCGTATCTGTATACTTACAGAACTTTAAAAATAAGAAATTATTTAAAAGATATTCTAACGGCGATTTCCAATCTAGAAATTTTATCCTAGATGATCAAAATGTTACATTGATTGATTTTGAAGATGCACATGAAACACATTTCTATCATTTTGACTGGTTTAGATTTTTTAAATATCAATATTCTTTGTCAAATGATTATTTTTATAGTGTTTTGATTGATATGGACATAAATGATCCTCTCATTATATCTTCATTAGCAGAATTTACAAAATATAGATCAAACAAACAATTTGATATTGCATCTAGGATGATTTTTGAAATTAAAGAATATGTGCAAAGATCTGATTCTTTATCTTTAGGATTACTTCATGATGAAAAAAAGAATATGAAACAATTTATTTCTGATGTTTCATTACGCTTAAATGATAAACAGGTAATTGATACTCATACATTTTCTTTAAATGATCGACTTTCATCTAAAAAGAATTTTTATCATCATTTGTATTCCAAAATCCATGAATATGCTGAATTTGATCTGAAAACACAAAATATTTCGAAAGAAGCAGGAAAACTAGAAAATAAAATTAAGAAACTTGTAAGTGAGAACGCATCATTGCAAAGAACAAACTTTGCTCTTTCTACTTTTATTGATGATGATGTTCTTGATAGCCCTTTGAAAAAAACTGTGGATGAACTTTACTTAGAGATTCTTCATAGACGTGTGGATAGAGAAGGATTAATGCATTTTTCTCATCTTTTAGAAAAAAAAGAAATAACTATCGATGATTTAAGAAAATCTCTTTTAGATTCTGATGAATATCAAATGTTAGATTGAATAATTTTTTTTAAGTAGTTAAGTTTAAACGCACATATTCTATTTTTTTTATATGTATGAGCAAAAAATAGTAGGAACATATCGAGTAAAAAATGAAGAAAGATTCATAGAAAAATCGTTAAAATCTGTAATGGATATTTGTTCTGAAATTGTAATATTAGCTGATGATTCAACTGATAAAACAGTAGAAATTTGTTCTAGTTTTGATAAAGTTGTAGATATACAGACACAATCTAATCTTCCATTAAATGAAGTAAGAGATAGAAACTTTCTATTTCAAATGGGACTAAAAAGAAACCCTGATTTTATTTTATCTGTTGACGGCGATGAAATATTTATGCCAAATGCATCAGAAATTCTTTTTGAAGAATTGGATGTTTTATATCCTAAACATAATGTTTTTAAATTTCAGTTTCTTACCTGCTGGGATACTGTAGATCAAATTAGATTTGATGGTATTTTTGGAAATTATTGGCAAAAACGATTGTTAAGAACAAAAAATCAACCATCTGATCTAAAATTTAATGATACTAGTAATCCTGGAAATTTACATTGTGGTAGTATTCCTAAAAATGCTGATGGATTTGAAAATTCGATTAAAAGCAATTTGAAGATTTTTCATATGGCAAGCATTGATGAAACACTGCGTAAACAAAAATATGATTATTATACAAAACTTGATGGTGACAGTGTTCTAACTGATGGATATAAGCACATGATTTCAGGGGAAGGAAAATTTTCAGGTCCTAATGGAATTGAGCTTAAAAAAATACCTAAAAATTTTACAAATAACCTCTAGACATAATCTAATTTTTTTAAATATTTTATTTATTGAATTTTTTAACTATTAAAAAATAAAAGTTATTAAACATTTCACTATTATAGTCAATAATAAAAATAAAAATGTGAAAAATATTGAAAAAAAATGATAAAGCGGTAATAATTTTCTATATTTTTTTAGTAATGTTATTCACTGGTGTAACTTTTTATTTTAATTCAATATATGACACTACTCCATTACCTGATATTTTCCCAAAACCAATTAAAGAAATTAAAATTATAACAGAAAGTAATATTGAAAAAAATAAAATTTTTCTTGTAATGACTAATTTAGAAAATTATCCCAAAATTTTACTAAATAATATTAAATCTGTTGATATTTTAGAACAAGAAAATTTAACTGCTATTGCAGAATTTTATATAATTGAGAAAGGTATTGGTTCAAAAATACTTGCTAAGCAGACAATATACCCATATTCTAAACATGTAATAGAAGTCATAGATGGTGATGCAAAAGGAACTAAAATAACACAAATTTTTTCAGAAAAAAATTCAATCACTACTATAGATACAAAAATTGATTTAAATTTTAAAGGAATATTGTCTGTATTTGCTTATTTACCAAGAAATAATTTAGAACATGCAAGTAATACTGTTGTATCAACTTTCCTAGATTATGCAGAACTTTCTGACAATAAATCTAAAAAAATTATTGATGATCTTTATCGTGAAATTCTATTAAGACCTGCAGAACAAGAAGCATTCGAATATTGGGGTTCATTATTAGAAAATAATATTAAAACCAAGGAAGAAATTAGATCTGAAATTTTAAACTCTGATGAAAAAAAACATATTTTATCTTTGAAAGAAATTAAGGGAATAGATGATATAAGTACTAAATCTAAAAAAATTATTGATGATCTTTATCGTGAAATTCTATTAAGACCTGCAGAACAAGAAGCATTCGAATATTGGGGTTCACTATTAGAAAATAAAAAAATTGATAAATTGGAACTACGAAAAAATATTTTAAAATCACAAGAGGCAATTGATTTAAAAAGATTTGATCATACGACAAGGGATATCAAAGATCTTTTTGAAGATGTATTGGGACAAGAGCCTACTTACGATGAATTGACTTACTACAAATATCTTGTAGATATTGAGGAGATAACGCTAAATAAAATTAAATTAGAGTTAGAGAAACTACAAAATGATGCATCTCAATAAACCTGACTTACAAAAGCAAACACTTCGATGTGAATTTGAACTGTTAGCAAATGATGCAAATACACTTCTTATCACCTCAAATCCAAATATTTCAAATAATCTAAGCGAGCTAAATTTATCACAAGATACTGTTTTACTGTTAAAACGAACTAGTGACTCTGCTTCCAATCTGAAAATCTTGGATGAGAATAACATTGACTCGTCAGGTCTTAGAAAATTTCAATTCATTATTTTGGATGATGTCTTGGAATATACTGTAAATCCAAAACTATTCCTAACTCAGATCTCAAAATTTTTGGAAAAAGACGGAAACATTATCTGCAGCGTTTCTAACTTTGCAAACATTGCCAACAGAATAGCTGTTCTTGATGGTGATTTTAATAATATCTCTTTGGACCTTGAAGGAAAGTTAAACTATTTTTCACTTGATAATATTTTGTTACTACTTTCAGAAACCAATTTTTCAATCAATCACCTTATACGCATTTCAAATGATGATTCAAATAAAACCACAACAAATTATGTGATTCCGACTGAAACATTTGACTCGATTACAAACGATTTTGAATCCAGTACATCGAGGTTTGTGTTTTCAATAAAACCTGGGTCTGCAATTGAACCTTCTGTGCGAAAATGGCTTTTAGAATTTCCAAAATACAAAGCAACTGAAAAAATGTATTCCATTTTAGAGGATATTAGACAAAACTATAATAAAAAAATAGATTATCACATACAATCAAACAGAGAACAGTATGCTATCATAAAACATTTGGAGCAAGGAATAAAAGAAAAAGATACCTACTCTGAACAAATCATAAAAGACAAAGACGCCTACGCTGAGCAAGGAATTTCAGAAACTACTGTACATTATGAGAAAATCATTGAGAAAATCATAAAAGACAAAGACGCCTACGCTGAACAAATCATAAAAGACAAAGACGCCTACGCTGAACAAATCATAAAAGACAAAGACGCCTACTCTGAACAAATCATAAAAGACAAAGACGCCTACGCTGAACAAATCATAAAAGACAAAGATGCACAACTAGAAGAATTACAAAATAGTACTGCCTTCAAATTTCTTAAAATATTCGATAAAATTACAAACAAAAATAATTCATAATTTAAGTAATATATGTGAAAAATCTAGTCCTTTCATGATGCGTATCAATATGGCTATAGATTATGGTTCTTTTGCAAATGCTACTAGCTTAAATTTAGTTGCAAGAAAGCTTTTTTTTGAATTTGGAAAATTAATGAATTCCACAAAAGATTTTACTATTGCTGCAACTTTATTGGCTGATAATGCCTTGGGTGATGTAAATCAGCATTATGATTGTCTAAATGTACCTAACATGGGTGGCTATAGATTTCCTTTGGATTCTGTATTAAATTCTAAAAATCTAGTTATAGGTATTGTTGGAATCGATGAAGTTGTTTTAGGTTGTCAAGTGTACAAAACAGAAAGTGATTGGAAAAAAAATAAACCTATCATTGAAAAAGAATTAAAAAAATGGAATAAAAATATTGATCAAATAAAGGCTATTCACGTTTCTAGTAATTCTGAAAAATCTCAATTACAAGAATATCTAAACGTACCTGATGAAAAATTATTTGTTATTCCTTACGGTGTGGATCATGAAAAATTTAAACCCCCAATTTCAAAACAAGAAACTCGTGATAAAATTCTTAAAAAATATTTAATACCTCAAAAGCCTTACTTCATTCACGTTAGTGAGTCTAATTGGGCTAGGAAAAATATTATTAGATTATTTGAAGCATACAAAAAAGCTAAATCCCTAGGTCTAAATTATAATTTACTTGTAGTTGGAAAAAATGATCTCATAATTCATAAAAAAGCAAAATCTATCACAGGCATTCGTATGTTGGGGTTTGTTTCTGAAGATGATTTGGTAGAATTAATCCAAGGATCTGATGGGCTTGTAAATCCATCACTTCATGAGGGATTTGGACTTCCAATGCTTGAATCTATTTCATGTGGGACTCCAGTTATCACTTCAAATATTTTTTCACCCCCTGAAATAATAAAAGATGGCGGATTGTTTGTAGATCCTTACAATATAGAAGAAATTTCAAAATCCATGTTAGAATTAGCAAATAATAAAAGTTTACAAGATGAATTAAGTAAAAATGGATTAAAACGTTCAAATGACTTTTCTTGGGAAATAACTGCACAAAATCTAATCAAATTATTTCAAACTACTTCTGAAACTGATTATGATTATGATTATGATGAGTACTTTGAAAAATCAGCTAAAAGAACTATTATAACAATTTGTCAATTACATCCTGAATTAAAATATTATTTAAATGACATTGTTCAATTTGATTTTAGTACATTTTTTGAATATATTGAAGAAAAAAAATTTTCTGATCCTATGATTCATGATTATTTACTTCCATTTGAAAAGTGGATTAAAGAAAACCAAAATTCTACATCTTTAAAGGTGAATTAAATGAAAAAAATATTCAAACACTTCCAATATCTAATTCAAACATCAAATCATGTTATCAAAGAGTTTGGATTGCTCTACTTTCTAAATTTTGGATTTTTACAATTAAGAGAACAAAATCTTGATTTATTTCGTCCAAGAAAAGAATCTGAATTTTCCACTATACCTACTAATCCTAAAAAATTAGATTATGATTTATGGAAAAATGAACATGATATAAAAATTGAAGTAAAATCTAATTCATTACAAAAATCTCAAAATCCAAAAATTAATATTTTAATGTTTTATGATGAATTAGTATTAGATACGTCAGAATCCATTAAATCTATTTTAAACCAATCATATCAAAATTTTCATCTAAAAATATTTTCAAAAATTCCTATAACCCTTGATAATCTTGAATCTAATTCTAAAATTCAAATAATAATATCTGAAACCTCTGAGTTTAAAAAAATAATTTCTGATTTAGATTCTGATTTTATTTTTATTTTAAACAATTCTGTAATTCTACAAAAAAATGCATTATCTAATTTTACTCAATATCTTTTAGATGACACTTCATCAGATCTAATATATTCAGATGAGGAGAGGATTGATCATACTTTAAAAATCCAACCTTTTCTCAAGCCAGATTGGTCAAAATATCTATTTTTAACTACAAATTACATTGGATCTTGCTTCATTGTACGTAATTCATTATTACAAAAAATTGAAATTGACAATAAATCTTTTGAAATTGACTTTTATGAATTGCTTCTTCAAATAAGTGGATTATCCGAAAATTTTAAACATATTCCGTTAATTTTATTTTCAAAAATTATTTCTAAAAAACAACAATTTTTACCGTTATTTCAAAAATCACTTCAAAATTATTTTGATAAAAAATGTATTTCTTCTAAAGTCAATATTATTAATAATACTTTAAAATTGTTTTTCAATTTAACAAATACGCCAAAAATATCTATTATTATCCCTACAAAAGATAATGTTAAGATGTTATCTCGATGTCTTAGGAGTATAGAATACAATACAAATTACGAGAATTATGAAATTATAATAATTAATAATAATAGTATTTTAGATGAAACTTTATCTTACTTGGACTCATTACCTTATACCGTAATTGATTACAATGAAAAATTTAATTTTTCTAAATTAAATAATTTAGCAGCTTCAAAAACTAATGGGGATTATATTTTATTTTTAAATGATGATGTTGAGGCATTAGAATCTGAATGGTTACTTGAAATGATTTCGTTATGTGAACAATCCGACGTTGGGATAGTTGGACCAAAATTATTGCATACTGACAATACTATTCAACATGCAGGAATGGTTCATTTAAAAAATGGATTCTATTTTCATCCATTTCAAAATTTTCCTTCTAACACTAAAACGAATTTTGGAATTGTTAATTCCTTAAGAGAACGTTCTGCTGTAACAGGAGCCTGCATGTTGATTAAAAGATCACTTTTTGAAAAGATTGGAGGTTTTGATGAACGTTTTGATGTTTATTATGGGGATTCTGACTTGTGTCTAAATGCTCAAAAATTTGGTTTTAAAGTAATTTACACTCCTTATGCTATTCTTAAACATGATGGTTCCAGTAAAATTCGTACAATATCCAAAATCTATATTCCAGTTGAAAATCATCATGATTTCATAAAAAAATGGCCTTCTTTGATGAAAGGAGATCCTTACTATAATTCTAATTTTTTATATAATTATAACTTGGATACTACTAGTATTTCTAAATCTAATTTAACGACAAAACAACAATAAATTTTACATCTATATTCTAGATGAATAATTTGAAAATATGACTGGTATTCGTGAAGAGATGTGGAAGACTAGAGGTATACTATTTAATTTTGCATTTACTGATTTAAAAATTCGTTATAAAAATTCTGTACTTGGAGTTCTGTGGAGTATACTTGAACCGTTACTTATGTTGGCTGTATTGTTCTTTGTTTTTTCTTCGATGTTCAAATTTGAAATTGAAAACTTTCCGATATACTTGCTTTCAGGAATTATTACTTACAATTTTTTTAAAAATGGAACAACTATTGCATTATCAAGTCTTTCTAATCGTAGTTCATTGATTACTCAAATTTATTTTCCAAGATCTATCCCTGCAATTAGTTCATGTTTTACTGCCGGAATAATGTTGATCGTAGAATTAGCTGTATTGGGTTGTTTTATGGTTTATTTTCAATTTACTCCATCTCTAACCATCCTTTACTTAATTCCAATCTATATGCTAGCTTTTGTATTTGTATTGGGAATTGCTTTAGGATTATCTGTTCTTAATGTAAAATTTAGAGATATTGAATTTATTTGGGGGATATTATTACATGCTGGATTCTTTTTAACTCCTATTTTTTATCGATTTGACATGTTACCTGAAGAAATAAGAAATATTTTACAACTAAGTCCTATAGTTCAGATTGTAGAAATGGTTCATCATGTTACATTATATGGAACTTTACCTACTTTGAATTCTATTGTTTATACAGTTGGTTCAGTTTTTGCTATTTTGGGAATTGGATATTTAATTTTTAGAAGATATCAAGCAAGAATTGTTGAGGAGTTGTAAATGTCAGAAAATTCAATTAACGTAAAAAATGTATCAAAAAAATTTCGTCTATACCATGAAAAACGTACTACTCTCTATGAATCTATTATTGGAAGTGTTAATCGAAAACCTCACTATGAAACGCTACAGGTATTTGATGATGTATCATTTAATGTAAAAAAAGGTGAAACCTTTGGTATTGTTGGGCGTAATGGAAGCGGAAAAACTACTTTATTACGACTTTTATCAAAAATTTATCAACCTGATAGTGGATCCATAGAAACTAACGGTATTGTGGTCCCGGTACTTGCACTGGGATTGGGGTTTCACCCTGATTTAACTGCAATTACAAATATCTATCAAAGTAGTATTTTGTTAGGAATTAGTAAAAAACAGATTAAAGAAAAAATTGATGATATAATAAAATTTGCAGAATTAGAAAAATTTGCTGATACAAAACTAAAAAACTTTTCATCAGGAATGCAAATGAGACTTGCTTTTGCAACTGCAGTACAAGTTGATCCTGCTGTTTTATTACTTGATGAAGTAATTGCAGTAGGTGATCTAAATTTTCAAAAAAAATGTCTTGATGTAATGTTAGATTTTAAAAAACGTGGAAAATCTATTGTTTTAGTTAGTCATGATAGTGCTTCCGTTAAGGAATTATGTGATAGAGCCATGTTTCTTAAAGATGGATCCATTGAAATTATTGGTAACCCTGATGACGTCATAAATTCTTATGAAAATTATATGGATTCTTTAATAAAATAATTTTTATTTAAATTACTTTTTTAATCTATTTATGAATTTTATATACAAAAATTTTCTGATCATCTGTTTTCCAGATTATTTCAAAATTTGAAGGAATTTTTGGGTTGCTTGGATCTGATAAAATTTTGAGATCTAAATATTGAGTTGAGTTAATTCTATGCGGTTCTATTAACGCATCATCTTTTTTATCATATATCACGTAATCTGGAATTGGCCTTTTGATATTATTTACATCTGGTGGAAAACCATTGAGATTTGATACGTGTAAATCATATTCAGACCAGTTTACACTATTTATGTAATTTTCAATTGTGTCTCCTGATTTTCCTTCCATAAATCCTACTGAAATCCATTTACTTCCGGAATAATATGAATAGGTACCCGCGCTTGCCATGATGTATGAATCTTCAATATTCTCTTCATGGCTTAGTAGTTCACCAATTATTTTTGCGTCAGTTCCTGAAGGCTTAAACGACTCAGATGACAAAAATAGTTGAATTTCATTATTGACCCCATTGAATTCATGTGGGTATAGTAGCAAGTATGAAAATCCAATTGAAGCACCGATATTTGCAATAATTACAATTGCAATAATCATTGAAATTATTTTTGTTTGATTTTTAAGAATTTTTAATTTGTTTAATATTTTTGGAAGTATTTCTACAAAAAATACTGCATTAAATGCTGGTATGATTAACCAAATTGGAAATAACTGGTTTGCTCTACTAAGATGTGACATTGAAATTATTGTGAGGAATGCTAGAGATATTATCATCAACATCACTAAGTTTGATTTACTTTTTTTGAAATTTATTGCTCCGATAACTAATAACGGAACAAAAAATACTGCAAATAAAATATTATGACTACTTCCAATTTGATTAATCACTAATAATGAAATTCCTAAACTTATTAGAATTAAAAATATATTTAATTTAGATAATTTAAAATTAAATATATGAATATATGCTGCTGAAAATGTAATGAGCCCTAATATTGGTATCATTGGAAAAATAGAAATTGTATCATATACGCCAAAATTAAATAATTTATTTGGATTATTATAGAAAAAATTATACAAATAGTTTTTCAGGAACAAATCAACGTCTACAAAAATAGCAGAATCATTACTTTCTGAAGTTATGATTTGTTCAACACTGTCCCTCCATTCAGGAGTCTGAAATTCCCATTGCCATCTGATATGTTGATTTGGACTACTATCAATCAAATTTCCTTGATTGGTAAAATTAAAAATCATTACTGGACTTAAAGCTAAGCTAAAAAATATTATACAAACTATGATTTGTTTAAAATTATTTTTAACATTTTTATTTTTTATAAGTAGATAAAATATTAAGCCTATGAAAATTAATATTGCCTGATATCTAAATGACGATGCCATTCCTAAAATTAAACTACCAATAATGATATTTTGAAGCGTAATTTTTTGTTTTGTTAAATAATAAAGTGATGTAAAAATCATCAATAATGGAATAACTTCATTTAAAACTGAATAACTCAGATAAAACATTTTAAAATTTGTTGCAATTAATAATTGACTTATAATTGCAATTTTGTGATTAAAAATATTTTTTATAATATAATACGATACAAATACAATCCCTGTAGTTCCAAATACTGAAATTAATTTTAAAGTAAGAAAAGTATCTCCAGTAATTTGTCCCATTAATGCATAAAACATTGGACCAATTGGAGGTGCATCTGGAATTTTTGCATTTTGATAATTTCCTTTTAGAATTTCTTCTCCCATTCTCAAGTACCATATTCCATCCTCTTCTCCAAAAATTGGGTGATGTACTATTGCTGTATACATTGCAAAGAAAAAAAATACAGTTGTAATTAGTATCACTGAAATTTTTTCATTTCGTTGGAAAATTAATTTTATATTAAAATAATCACTAGACATATTTCTCAATAATAATATAATAAATCATTTTTTTTAACATCATTTCTAATTATTTTTCTTATTTATTTCATAGTATGAAGTATGTAGTGTTCTAATTAATTTATTGGAATTAGTTTTAATCAATAGACTACTAACTTTTCTGGAAATTCCAGGATTTGTAGTATTTATACTGGTATTTATACTGGTATTTATACTGGTATTTATACTGGTATTTATACTGGTGTTAGTATCTGGAATTTTATTCAGTTTCAACAGAATAATTCATAATATAGATAAATGAGATCATTTTCTAGGGTTAGTTATTTTGAATGAAGAAACTCTAAAATAAATTGTAAGAAGATGCTACCTTGATTATCTTAATCGTGAACCTGA
>Ga0233439_10004001_pt1 | contig 14710 bp, 16 predicted proteins | sample SI_123_September_6_FD_182713 | JGI IMG/M metagenome (GOLD analysis project Ga0233439, IMG submission 182713) | Seawater microbial communities from Saanich Inlet, British Columbia, Canada - SI_123_September2016_100_MG | ecosystem: Environmental > Aquatic > Marine > Inlet | place: Canada: British... | reverse complement strand
GGGCGGCACGGGAATCAAACCTATCTTCGATACCATCGATGATAACTTGATTCATCGTGAGTTCTCACGCCGGTTGGCTGAGGTTACAGGTGACAAGCGTTTCGCTGATCATATGAAGGTATATGAAGGTGAAGCTCCTAACCGAACCAAAGCTATGATTCGCCGGTTGTTCACGACGTCTACAACGGGTATGGGTTACAACATTGATGATATCATCAATGGTCGTTATGGAGAGCCAGGCGCTTGTCTGTTGCTTTTCAGAACCTATCCTCGATCTCCCTTCTGGGAAATGTACACGGAGTCCAAACCTTTCTATACGCCTAATGGCCGAATTCAGTTCTACAATGATGAGGCAGAGGCTATTGAGTATGGTGAGAACTTTATCGTTCACAGAGAAGGCCCAGAAGCTACGCCTTACCTGCCGAACGTAATCGTATCAACCAATCCTTACATCCGACCGGATGATTACGGAATTCCGGAAGACGAGCAAGATCCGGATCTTCGTCACGTTCGAAACATCAAGAAGCCTTGGTCTGCTGTACGTACGACTAAAAACTTCTTGTGGGAAAAAGGATATCGGTTCTATTGTGTAACTCCTAAATCACGTCATACAGCGCATAGTTCTTGGGCAACAACTGACTGGAACATGATCTGGAACAACAACTTCGGCGATCCTTATCGAATGGATAAACGATCTCCTGGTGTTGGTGAGTGGCAGGTACACATGAATCCGTTCTTGTGTAAAGATCTTGGTATCAACGAAGGTGACTATGTATATTGTGATGCGAATCCTGCTGATCGACCATACATGGGCTGGAAACCTTCAGATCCAAGGTACAAAGTGGCACGGCTGATGTTGCGGGCTAAGTACAACCCAGCATATCCGTATCACACCACCATGATGAAGCATGCTACGTGGACAGCCACCGAGCGTACCGTTAAGGCTCATGAAGAACGCCCTGACGGACGAGCGATGTCTATGACCACTCCTTACCAGTCTAACTTCAGGTACGGCGGTCAGCAGTCCATCACGCGATCTTGGTTAATGCCTATGCATCAGACTGATACTCTGTTCCATAAAGCAAAAACCAAGATGAAGTTCAAACACGGCTATGAAGCTGATAACCATGCGGTTAATGCAGTACCGAAAGAAACGCTGGTTAAATTCTCCAAAGCTGAAGATGGTGGATTGCATGGTAAAGGGCTCTGGGAACCAGTTCGAACTGGTTACACCCCAGAATCACCGTTGAAAGATCGTTTTGCTGAGATGTATCTCGCGGGACAGTATGTACGTGTGAAAATCTAAAGTGATAGGGGGCCCTCTCATTGGGAGAGGGTCTTCGATCGATTTATCAACGTTTTAACCAATGTTAACAAGGAGATACTATAATGCCTGAAGTCTATAACTGGCAGCTGGGTCGGATGGCCACATACGTCTACGACGAAAAGCATCCGAAAGAGCAGTTCACATTCGTATTTAATACGAATCGCTGTATTGCTTGTCAGACCTGCACAATGGCCCATAAATCTACCTGGACCTTTTCGAAGGGTCAGGAGTATATGTGGTGGAACAATGTAGAAACGAAGCCTTACGGTGGCTATCCTCAGTTTTGGGATTGGAAGATCCTGAAAATGTTGGAGCAGTCTAATCCGGGCCAGAATGTTTGGAACGTACGTAAGACCTCTAACAAAGCGATCCATGGTGTTTACGAAGGTGTTACCATCTTCGAAGCTCCTGCAAAGATCGGTTTGAACCAGCAAGCAATCGGTTATGTACCGACTGATGAAGAGTGGCGTTTCCCGAATTTCGGTGAAGATACCGCTCATGGTCGTGAGTTCACCCAGTCCCGTGAGGGAACATTTGGTGGTGATAACGGCACGAAGTCAGTACTGCCTGAGCACAAAATCTGGTTTTTCTACCTACAACGCATCTGTAATCACTGCACGTACCCCGGTTGTTTGGCGGCGTGTCCTCGAAAGGCAATCTACAAACGCCAAGAGGACGGCATCGTTCTGATCGATCAGAGTCGTTGTCGTGGTTATAAAAAGTGTGTAGAGCAGTGTCCTTACAAAAAGCCAATGTTCCGTGGAACAACACGTATTTCTGAAAAATGTATCGCTTGTTATCCCCGTATTGAGGGTCTCGATCCTCTAACGGAAGGCGATCAAATGGAAACACGTTGTATGGCTGCTTGTGTTGGTAAGATCCGATTGCAGGGTCTTGTTAAAATCGGCGGAAACGGCGAGTGGGCACATGATCCTGATAATCCACAGTATTATCTGATTCGGGATCGTAAAGTTGCTCTGCCATTGTATCCTCAGCTGGGTACGGAGCCTAACGGATATTATATTCCGTCACGGCACGTTCCGCGTTCTTATTCTCAGCAGATGTTTGGCCCAGGTGTTGATCATTCTATCGATCAGTACATGGTTCCAGATCGTGATCTGTTAGGAGTATTGCAGCTGTTCCGGACGACCCAACGTATCATCTTCAAATGGAAACGTGAGCCAGGTCCGAAAATTTTCGAGACCAACATTCACGGTAAGAAGTTTGAGATGTATAACGACACGGTCATCGGGTTTAACAGGAAAGGTAAAGAAATCATCCGTGTTACGGTTGAAGAGCCTTTCTATGTACGACCTGAAGAACATCCGGGTGCAATTTAAGAGGCGAAACGACGCTCGCAGTTTGGCGGCGTAATTTATACGGAAGTGTGGCGGGTTTTCGGACCCGCTGCACCTTCGAAATTTCGCGGCGAGGGGCGTAAACTTTAAATCCCGTAAACGGTATGTTAACGAGGAGGGAACACTTGTGAGTAAAAAATCTATTGTTTTTATGATGTTGTTTGCTTTCGTACTGGGTAGTTTCACAGTTACGAATGCAGCCACCATCAAAGCTATTAAAGTTCAGGGGAATATTCCGATAAATGCGGATGATCCTTTCTGGACACGTTATGGTCCTACATTCCACAAGCATACGGTTGTGGATCTGGATCCGCAGATGATCACCAATCCCATGTGGCCTGCTCCGGCAACCAAATGGGTAAATGTTCGTGCCGCTACAAACGGTAAGGAAATCGCAGTTCGGTTGAGCTGGACAGATCCTACCCGTAATGACATCATGGTTCGATCTCAGCAGTATAAAGATCAAGCAGCCATTATGTTCCCATTGAATCAGTCTGGCGAAGAGCCTCCTTTCACAATGGGTGGAGACGGTGAGCGTGTTAATATTTGGCAGTGGAAAGCGACTTGGGATAAAGAAGGCGCTGGAACAACTGGCAACATTGGCATGTCGGACATGGAAGATCAATATAGTAATATGGCGATGGGTTCAGGCAGTTACTACATGTATGAGCCTGATGGAAAGCTGAGTGGTAAAGAGCCTGCACACGCTTCTGGTTCTAAAGAAGACGGAAGCAAAAGTGGTGGAGCAAGCGATATCAGCAAACGTCATTCTTATGTTGACTTTGGTATGGGTAAAAACGAAGGCGTGTATAACCCGGGTCGTGCTACCGGAAACATGCTTTCTGATGCGTCAATGCGCGTTTCTCCTGTTGAAGATCTGAATGCTGAAGGTTTTAGCACCTTGACCACTCAGGCTCATCAGGATGTACAAGGCAGCGGCAACTGGTCTAACAACCGTTGGTCTGTTGTTTTCAAACGTTCTTTGACCAACTCTGACACTAACGATACGCAATTCTCTGGTGGTAAAACACCTATGGCTATTGCTATCTGGAATGGTCAGAATAAAGAAAGAAATGGCCAGAAAGGCGTAACCCAGTGGAATACACTGGAGTACTAGGCCTTTAAGCGGAGCAATCCGTCTGACCTAAAAATAAAACCCAGGGAAGAAGCCGTTAACACGGTTTCTTTTCCTGGGTTTTTTTTTGCCAAAATTAATATATTAAACTATTCGACAGGCCAACCCATCTGGCCCCAGCGTTCCATCCCACCATTGCCTACACAAACAACATTGGTCAGGCCGGCACTTTCTAGAGCTTCAGAAGCCATTTTGGCCCGACCCCCCATTTTGCAGTGAACATAAACCGTTTTGTGGGCTTTTAATTCCTCTGTTATATCGGTGACGGATTCATGATCCTGATTGCGTGCCCCCTTTATATGACCTGAGCTAAACTCGCCTGGAGAACGAACATCTAAAATCAAATCATTCTCCCCTAATTCTTCAATTTTTTCATGTAACTCATCTATTGAAATAATTTCCATCTTTTCCTCACTGTGGGTTGGTTCTAATAAAAGTTTAATCATTGGATTATAACATGCGGAAAAAAGATTTATTAAGTCCGAAAAATTAACCCTTTTGAAAAAAATACCAATTCATAAAAGAAGGGTTTTTTGACTCCTGAGGAATAATCTTCCATTAATTTTTGACGAAAATCCAAAGTGCAAAAAATTTAAATTTAAATAAAATTCAATTAAGACCATATGTTTAAAAGGTTTACCCTAAATTAAAAAAATCAAAATAATCGTTAAATAAATTTGGTACAGCTTTTGCTAGATAACAAGAAAAAACTATTTAATAGAAAGATTATTTATGCACGAGAGTATATACATTGCGGCTTCGGCAGGTTTAAAACAGGCCAAAAAAATGGAAATGATTGCCCAGAATCTAGCTAATGTAAATAACTCTGGATATAAGCGTGATGGCTTGGTTTTTAAAGAAATGATGCCTCCTTTTCCACCGGATGCCGGAAATGATGCGGCAAAAAATGTACTTTTGCCCCCCGATAAATCCAATAAAACGGTTTCATACGTTGGAATAACAGATTACTACACAGACTTCACTCCAGGAATTTTTAAAGAAACAGGGGGAAGTTTGGATTTGGGTTTAGATGGTGACGGATTTTTTAAAGTCCAAACACCTGAAGGTCCTCGTTACACACGAAACGGAAGCTTCCGCCTTAATACAGCGTTCCAATTGGTAAACCAAAATGGAAACCAGGTTTTAGACCGGGAGAATAAACCAATAGTGATTGATGCGCCCGGTGCAGAAATTGTAATAGATGGCGGTGGAAATATATCAGCAGGTACGGGATTAGGAAACCTTCCGGTTGGAAATATAAAACTAGTTCGATTTGAAAATCAAAAATCCTTGGAAAAAATGGGCGACGGTCTATACAGACAAATAGAATCCATTGATAACGAGTTAGAAGTAACAAATACAAAAATGCATCAAGGCTATCTAGAAAATTCCAATGTTTCAACCGTAACAGAAATGACAGAAATGATTGGAACTCTAAGAATGTTCGAAACCTATCAAAAAATGATCCAATCCATAGATAGTATGGATGATCAATCCGTAAATACAATTGGTCGAGTAGGTTAATAAAAAATGATTAAAAAGAGGAAAGGAATCAAAAAATGATTCGTTCATTATATACAGCATCGACGGGCATGAATGCGCAGGACCTGAATGTCAGCGTCATTGCTAATAACCTGGCCAACGTAAATACGGTGGGTTTTAAAAGAAGCCGACCGGAATTTCAAGATTTGCTATATCAAAATTTAAGATTGGTAGGAACATTGTCACCAAACGGTCAACAAGTTCCAACAGGCGCTCAACTAGGCTTGGGAACAAAAACTGCTGCAATACAAAAAATATTCTTGCAGGGCGATTTTTCCCAAACACAAAACCCATTGGATATAGCGGTCCAGGGCAGAGGATTTTTCCAAATCACACAACCCGATGGAACTTTAGCATTTACCCGAGCGGGATCATTTAAATTAGACAACACCGGACAAATTGTAACCGCGGATGGCCTTTCACTGGAGCCGGCAATTACAATTCCGGCAGATGCGTTAACTATATCAATTGATCCGCAGGGCAGCGTTGCAGTGACTCAACCTGGTGCAACAGCTCCCACTGTTTTAGGAAATATTCAATTGGCAACTTTCCAAAATGAAGCAGGTCTACAGGCAGTAGGTTTCAATCTATTCACTGAAACAGATGCCTCTGGAACGGCAACGGTGGGTAACCCACAAAGTGATGATCGTGGCGCTACTCAACAAGGTTTTTTAGAGTTATCCAATGTAAGTGTTGTTGAAGAAATGGTAAATCTAATTGCCGCACAACGAGCTTATGAAGTTAACTCAAGAGTAGTTCAAACAGCAGATGAAATGCTTCAAATCTCAAATAATATGAAACGGTAATTTCATGAGAAAAAGAAAAAACATAATTTTTTTAATAATTTCATCTTTTTGGTTTTTGAGCCTTTTGTTTCTTGCACCTGTTTCGGCAGAAGAATCGCATGCTACGGGAACACAAACAATAAGCGCGGGAGAAATGGAAAATGCAGGGATTAATTTTTTAACCAAGTTCCTCCCTTGGGAAAAAGATTCGGCACAAATTGATGTTTTTTATAATGGTGAAGAAATTATATTACCAGCGGGACGATTGGATTTAATTTTTAAAACACCCGGAACAAGACTGCAGGCAGGAAGAATCCCATTAACTTTACAAATAAATGTAGAGGGAAAATTTCAAAAAAGAATTCGATTAACCTCCAGAGTCCTTGTCACGCAAAAGGTAATAAAAACATTACGTACTATCCGTAGAGGAGAAAAAATCCAGGAAGAAGATGTGACTGAGGAAATTATTGAAACGGAAAAACCATGGGACAACGCTGTATCAAGGTTAGAGAAAGCAATTGGTTTTCAAGCGAGTAGAAATTTACCAAAAGGAAGAATCCTAACAGCAAAATTTTTAAAAGAACCTGCATTGGGAACTAAGGGAGACAAAATCTTAATTTTAGCCCAAAAAGGAGCCATGAAAATAACCACTCCAGGAATTTTAAAAGAAGATGGTTATGAAGATTCCATGGTTCAGGTATTAAACATAGAAACCAAAAAATTAATCTATGGAAGACTGATAGATGCGAACACTGTAAAGGTAAGTTTTTAATGGGACAAAATACTGTTTTAAATAATTCAAACAATAAGTGGAAACTCATTGGCCTGGTTCTTTTGGTGCTGATGTTTCCAGCTTGTTCTAAAACGCATCGAGCGGTTGACAGCGCCTCAACGGTAATACCCAAGCACCTTTATGCCAAACCAGTGGTAGCTAAACAAGAAGAGGGAGCTCTTTGGCCGGGTGACACTTCCAAAAATCTTTTATTTGAAGACAACAAGGCAAGAGTGGTTGGAGATATTGTGACGGTGACAATTCTTGAGAATGCGACTTCATCACAATCGGCATCAACAAATACTTCAAAGTCAACAAACATGAATATGCAGACCAATACTTTATTGGGATTACCTACAAGCCTGGGAGTTCAAAATTTTCTGGGATTGGGAAACCAATTTGATCCGACAGTAAATGCAACCATCAATAATTCGAATCAAGGTCAAGGTACGGTTACCAGAAATGGTTCTTTAACTGGCACTGTTTCATCAACCATTATAGAAATAATGCCGAGTGGAAACCTTCGTATTGAAGGTCGTAGATCTGTAAGGGTTAATAATGAAGAACAATTAATGGTCCTGCGAGGAGTTATTCGTCCCCAAGATATTAATTTTGATAACACAATTGCCTCAACATTAATCGCTGATGCTTCGATAAGTTATTCAGGAGAAGGTGTGGTTGCAGATGAACAGAGAAAAGGTTGGCTGGCAAAAATTTTAAGTAGAGTTTGGCCATTCTAAAAATTATGAGAAATTTTAAATACATTAAGAGACTGTCTCTTTCAATATTTTCTGCGGTTGTTATCTTCATTGGTTGTCAGGCAGCTGTTGAAGATTTGACCGGTCCAAGCGCTTTGGGAAATATCTTAGGTATTCAAGGCTTATTTGGAGGAGCGGGATTAAAAAATGATGGTGCGAGTCAGGCAACCATTCGAGTTGAGGTTTTTACAACTTCGAGTATCCCAACAGTTGGGGCAACCGTAACCTTAACTACTACCTTGGGAACACTAGGTGCAGCATCATTAACCACAGATGCATCGGGAGCAGCCACGACGACCCTTACTTCCGGAACAGTTACAGGAATCGCTTTTGTAACTGCAACCGTTGACAATGTAAGTGCAAATACGTCTGTTCCAATAATTAAATTCTAAAGTTGAAAAATTTTTTATGAAAAAGTATTTCAATAAAATTTTAAAAGAAAAGAAAAAGTTAAAGAAAGAATGGATCATTTGTTTTCTGGTGGCTATAGGATTTATTGTAGCTTGCGAGGGGGCTATAGAAGATGGAAACCCATTTGGTCCATCGAATTCTAGTATTATAATCAATCCATCCACCCCAAAAATTAATAAAGGCGGTACTCAAACATTTACAGCGTTTGGAGGAACTCTCCCTGTATCGTGGAGCATTTCTAATACTCAAATTGGAGCAATAGATGCGGGTACGGGTGTTTTCACCTCTAATCAAGCAGCACCGCAGGTAGCAGGAACATCGACGGTTACTGTTGTGGATGCGGTGGGTGATACGGATACGGCTACAATTGAAGTGTTGCCGAATCCTCTAAACATAGCACCCGGCTCTTCAACTCAAAATGTTGCGGGATCACAAATTTTTACAGTTACCGGTGCTTCGGGTACAGCCAATTTGGCAGCCTCAATAGCTAATAATAGTACAACCAGCACTTTTACATTACCAACTTTGGTTTCAACCGCTACAGCGGTTACCGTTACTTTTGCAAAAGCGACTACGACTGAAACTTTTACTATAAGTATTTCAGATACGGGTAATGGGGATGTGGGATCAGTTATTCTCACATTGATTCCCTAGAAATAATAAAAATTGAGGGAAATATGTTAAAGACTCAAATGGCAAAAAATTTCTGTGCAGGGTTGGCTTTAATGTTTTTCCTTTTAGGTTCAGCCGAAGCTGCAAGAATAAAGGACCTGTCTGGTATCAAGGGTGTTCGAAGTAATCAGTTAATAGGTTTAGGCCTGGTAATTGGTTTGACGGGTACCGGTGACAGTGCTACTAACGTATTCTTCTCTATTCAAACTATTGTAAGTATGTTGAAGAAAATGGGCGTTACTGTACCTACAGTAGAAATTGACCAGTTGAAGTTTAAAAATATTGCAACTGTTATCGTGACGTCTACCCTCCCTGCATTTGCAAGACAAGGGGATAGGATAGATGTAACTGTTTCATCTCTGGGTGACTCTAAAAGTCTCCAAGGTGGAACACTTCTAATGACTCTATTAAAAGGCCCGGATAGTAAAACATATGCGGTGGCCCAAGGACCTTTATCAATTGGTGGTTTTTCAGTATCAGGAGGTGGCCGTGGTGTACAGAAAAACCATCTTACTGTAGGTCGAATTGCAAATGGAGCAACGGTTGAAAAGGAAATTAAATACAAATTTAATGTTAAGGACGAAATTGTCCTGGCTCTAAAGAAGACGGATTTCACAACAGCTAGTAGAATCGCAAAGGCAATTAATGATGATTTAAAAGATGAATTAGCTTCAATGATTGATGGTCGTACTGTTCGAGTGAAAGTGCCGGAATTTTTTAAAAAAAATACTTCTGCCTTTGTAACAAAAATTGAAAGTTTAGAGGTAGCACCAGACTCAGAGGCCAAGGTAATAATAGATGAACGCACTGGAACCGTGGTTATGGGAGAAAATGTAAGAATATCTTCTGTCGCCGTTGCTCATGGTTCACTATTTGTTCAAATTAAAGAAGAACCGGTTGCTTCTCAGCCTCCACCACTTGCACCGGAAAATGCCGAAACGGTTATTCTGCCTAGAACACGTATCTCGGTTGGAGAAGGACAAGATAAACTACTAGTAATTCCAAAAAGTGTTTCCTTAGGAGATGTAGTTCAAGGACTGAACTCCATAGGGGTAACACCTAGGGATTTAATAGCCATTCTCCAGGCAATAAAAGCTTCCGGGGCTCTTCACGCTCGCTTGGAACTCATCTAATCCAATGTGGGAACCCGGTAAATTTTTCCTTATTTCCAATCCCGCTACCAAATTAGCACCCTTAAGGCAAACTCCACCCCCAAATAAACTCTTTTGTTTACAAGGTTTTATGAGGGCTTTCGCGGTTGGTGGAGATAATTTTGCAGTTTGGTATGGTGTTTGCAAATTCATTTAACAATTATCAGTTGAGGTTTAATTATGGGACCCCTTCAGCCAGCTCAGTTACAAAAAAATCTATTCTCGCAGATGGCAGAAAAAAATCTTGAAAGATTACGGAATGATTCTTCTTTCGGAAAATTAGATTCTGAAAAAGATATTGAAAAAGTTTCCAGGGATTTTGAATCTGTATTCTTGAATAAGCTTTTAACGGCTATGCGAAAAACGGTACCAAAATCTGGCTTGTTGGATAGTTTTGCAACAGATATGTTTCAGTCAATGATGGATGAAGAAATGTCTAAAGAAATGGCAAAAAATAAAGGAATGGGTATGGGAGAAATGGTTTACAAGGATCTCAGTAAAACCAATCGCTTGCTGCGAGGGGAAACAATTCAGTCGAGCTATGCCGCTGAGCAAACAAACCCATCAGCTTTAGGAATAAAATTGAAGGAGCAATAGTATGAAAAGATTATATAAAAACCTTCAGGAATTATTGGAACAAAAAATTGGTTTGTATGAAAATTTTATTCAATTGTTAAATGAAGAGTGGAAATGCGTTACCAAATATTCCTACGATGACTTGCAAATAATTATTGCAAAAAAAGATGATCAGGTAATGCAAATGCAGGCTTTGGAAAATAGCCGCTCAAGTTTGATGAAAAAAATTGCCGGCAATCTAAATATAAAGCCTTCTGGATTAACCTTAAAAAAACTAATTCAATTTAAAGATAATCCTTATCGAGTAAAATTATCCAACTGCCGGAAAAATTTGCTGGCACAAATTCAGAAAATAAATATTTTGAGTGCCAAAATAAAAGCCTTGATGGATCACTCTGCGCTTTCTTTGAAAAAATCACTAGCGTTTATTCATTCGGAAGGGGAAAAAGCTCATTCACCCTATGAGGCAAATGGACAGGTAATGGAAAGCAAATTACAGAGCAGAATGGTTAGTGTTGACGCATAACCGAAAGTAATTAAAGGGTTCTTGATACTATGACAACAAATGTTTTCAGCGTTTTAAATACTGCAAAAGTAGGTTTACTGGCGCAACAATTGGCGATCGAAGTAACCGGTCAGAATATTGCCAATGTTCAGACAGAAGGCTACTCCCGCCAGGAGATAAACTTTGAGGCATTGAACCCAAGAAGTTTCAGTCTGGGTCAGCTTGGAACGGGTGTGCGTGTTGTTGGTGTAGAAAGATCTCATGACAAGTTTTTGTTTTCTCAAATTCTGGGTGAAGGTGATGGGCTAGGTAAGTTTGGAGTTCGTAAGGATGTGTTTGAGCAACTTGAAATTCTTTTCAGTGAAACAAATGGTCAGAGCCTAAATCAAAGTTTGGGAAATTTCTTTTCGGGTCTTCAAGATCTTTCTTCCAACCCTGTTGGTTTGCCAGAAAGATCGACGGTACTTGCGGAAGCCCAAAATCTTGTGTCTACATTTAATAATCTGGGAGAATCCCTTTTTCAGATTCAAAGAAACCTGGATGCCACGATTCAGGTTGAAACGCAAAAAATAAACAGTCTTACTTCGGAAATTGCAGAACTCAATCAGGCTATTCATGCAAATGAACCGGTTGCATTCAGCGCAAATGATTTAAGAGATAGAAGAGACCAAAGGGTAAAGGAATTATCTGAATTAATTGATCTCAATTATGTAGATGAGATGGATGGGCAGATAAGTCTGACTCTTAATAATGGGACTCCACTTGTTCTTCAATCAACTGCTTTTTCAATGAGCACGCAACTAAATGGAAATAACAAAGGTTTTCAGGACATTGTAGTAGCTGGATTAAATGGCACAAGTACCAATGTAACTTCAATCGTTTCAGGAGGTTCTTTGAAAGGCCTTATTGATATGCGCGATACTGAAGTTGCGGGTGTCAAAGATAAGCTGGATCGTCTGGCCGCTGGTTTTATTCAAGAGTTTAATAATGTTCACCAGCAGGGTTTTGGAATTGATGGTACTACGGGTAATAATTTTTTTACTCCCCCTTCAGTAACCACTGAAATAAATACAAGCAATACGGGTACGGCCACTTTCACAGCTACTAATGGTAACCCGTCTGCTATTTCAATAGACAAATATGAAATAACTATTACAGGCGCAAACAGCTTTACTTTAAATAATCTTACTACAGGTTTGAACGAAGGAACTTTTAGTTATACTGATGGCTCAACTTTTAATCTCGCTGGAGGTTTTGCAGTAACAATTTCTTCCGGTGCAGCCGCGGGAGATAAATTTAAACTATCGGTTTCTGAGGACGCAGCTACAACTTTATCTATTTCAAGTGATGTTGCTTCAAATTCAAATAAAATTGCCGCAGGTCTAAATTCCAGCTCTGACGGTGGAAATGCTTTGAGCTTAATAGATTTGCAATCGCGATTGGCGTTTAACAGTGTTACCCATGTTGCGGCCGGTTCAGGTGCTTTCACTTTCGATGAATTTTACAGTTCTATAGTAAGTGATTTGGGTATCCAGTCTTTTTCAACACAGGCAACTTTATCGCAGCAGGAAGGAATTTTATTGCAGTTAAATACCCGTAGAGAGAGCGTATCGGGTGTTTCAATTGATGAAGAATTTATAAATATGGTCAAGTTCCAGCAGGCATATAACGCTTCAGCACGTTTGATAGGGGTAGTTGATGAGCTTCTGGATACTATTATATCGCAGGTTTAATTAATTAAATATTTTTAGTTTTCAAGGAAAACAAAAATGGTTACTCGTGTTACCAGTCAGGCGCAGCAGGCAAATTCTCTTCAAAATATTTTTCGAATAACGGAAAATCTTTTTAAGGCCCAACAAGAGATCGCAACGGGAAAACGGATTAACCGTCCGTCAGATGATCCTGCGGGTATGAGAGATGCGCTCCTTCTACGAACAGGAGTAAATCAAGCGAATCAATTCATTCGAAATATTGATAACAATAGAATTTTTATTCAAGCGGGTGATACATCCCTACAGTCGGTTGACATAAATTTAATTCGAGCTAAAGAGTTGGCAGTGAGTGAACTGGGTGGTGCATCCACCGCGGAAACTAGAGGTTTTGCCGCTTCAGAATTAGATCAAATAATTTCCCAAGTGTTTGAAACAGCAAATACCAAGGTTAAGAACCAGTTTATTTTTTCTGGAACAAACTTTAGGGTACAACCTTTTAGTTCTGAGGCCTCGGGTGCAGTTTATCTTGGAAATACTGAAAGCTTTAAAGTGGGGATCGCAAATAGTATAAGTGTGGACTTTAGTATTCCTGGTTCTCAAGTATTAGCTACAGACCTAGACCCAAAAATTACGACCAGTACTTCGCTATCTTCTTTGAATGGGGGAGTGGGCATAACACCAGGCTTAATTTCAATTTCTGACAGGTCAGGGACAACATCCACAATTTCAATAAGCTCAACGGATACCGTTGCAAGCTTGATTTCAAAAATTAATGGTGCAAGTGTGAACGTCACAGCCTCCATAAATTCCAGTGGAAATGGCTTGCAGCTCACCGATAACAACACAGTTATATCTCAGGCCTTAACTGTTTCTGAGGTATCTGGTGGAAGCACGGCATCTGATTTGGGAATCTTAGGAAGAAGAGATGGAAACATTGCGGGCTCTGATTTGAACCCACTTTTGACAACTTCAACTCTTATTTCCGACCTTGAAGGTGGCAATGGCCTGACATTGAATGATATTAATATCGTCAATGGAGCGGCATCGGCTACGGTAACCTTAAGTTCCGCAAGCACTATTAACGATGTCCTTAATTTAATTAATAATGCCGGTTTAAATGTAACAGCCTCCATCAACAGTGCCGGGAAGTCTTTGCAAATAACGTCTAATAATTCCACTACGGTAGCTGTGGTAAGAAATGTTGGGACAGATGAGACAGCAGAAAACTTAGGATTAGGCGGAGGAAAAAATGTTTTTACAACGTTATTTAAGCTTAGAGACGCGTTCCAAAAAGATGATACTAGTGCCATTCTAGCATCCTTAGATACTCTTGATTCCAGTTTGGCATCAATAAATAATTCCAGAGCAATAATTGGTGCGTCGTTGTCTCGCGTTGATAATTCGGACTTTGTTCACGAACAGGAAATCGTTGATCGATCTGAGCAGCTTTCGAAAATTGAGGACTCGGATGTTGTGAAGAGTGCTTCGGATTTGGCAAATTTGGAATTCGCGCTTCAGGCTACATTGAGTTCCACTGCACGAATTTTACAACCTACCCTATTAGATTTTCTACGATAATTTTTATAGAGTCATTTCAAAAATTGAACCTTTGGTTTAAAAGAAATTCTTAAACTGGAATTGGCAGGTTGATAGTTACGGTGGTTCCCACACCTACTTTACTGTCAATTTCAAGGTTTCCACCATGCCTTTCAATTATTGAATAAGAAATGGATAATCCCAATCCAGTTCCCTTTCCTTCAGGCTTTGTTGTAAAAAAAGGTTCAAAAATTTTTTCAAGATCGTTTTTTTCAATTCCCCCACCGGTATCGACAAACTTAATTTGCATAAATTTTTTAACATCTTTCCCCGATGTTTTATCTTTTGAGAACGGCGGAGCAATAATGTACCAGTGAGCCGTTGATATATTTTTTGTTGTGGCGGAGTAAAAGTGTCCCACTCACGTTAAGCTTTCTATCCTGTATGTAATCCATATTCAGGAGGGAGGC